>Ga0308176_10000711_pt1 | contig 20814 bp, 39 predicted proteins | sample PhyCR2_3_FD_203890 | JGI IMG/M metagenome (GOLD analysis project Ga0308176, IMG submission 203890) | Soil microbial communities from UC Gill Tract Community Farm, Albany, California, United States - DLSLS.C.R2 | ecosystem: Environmental > Terrestrial > Soil > Agricultural land | place: USA... | reverse complement strand
AAGTCGAAGCCGTTGGAGCTGCCCAACATCATGAGCGTCAAGTGGTCGGGTTCGGTCGATGGGGGAGTGGCCACCTGCACCCTGACCCTGTACAACACCGAGCCGCTGCCGCTGGGCGCCTCCCCGGCCGCCGACCTGGACCGCCCCGGCTACTTCACCTACCAGCGCGGCAAGGCGTTCTACAGCCCCCGCTGGCACCACACCAAGACCGGCTGGCAGGACTGGATCGTCCCCGACCGGATCATCCGCACCTTCGAGGGCTACGGGTTCGACCCGGACGTGCCCCCCGAGCTGGACACCCACCTGTACCAGTCGGGCACCTGGCTCATTGACGACGTCGAGCTGGACCACGAGGGCTACATCACCATCGAGTGCCGCGACATCGGCCGGGTGCTGCTGGACCAGATCATGCTGCCCCCGGTGGTGCCGACCGCGTCCTACCCGCTGTACTTCGACACCTACCAGCAGGTGAACAACCCGGACATCGTCACCACGACCGGCACCGGCTGGCACAAGCCCGCCTACGACACCAGCTCCAACGCCCCCTACATCGGGGTGGGCGGGGCGGTGCAAGGGCACGTCGGCACCGACGCGTTCGACTCCAGCACCTCCTCGTACTGGCTGTCCATCGGCAACGCCGCCCCCGACGCCGGCTACTCCTTCGAGTACATCCAGGGCAAGTTCGCCAGCCAGAGCCTGTCCGCGGTGCGGGTGCGCACCTGGGGTGGGCCGTACCGGGCCTACATCAGCGTGTATGCCGGCGGGAAGTGGCAGGGCAAGCGCACGGTGCCCTACGACCCGAACAACCCGGTGTCCGCCCCCAACGGCGCCAACATCCCGTACGTGTACGCGTTCGACGCGGACCGTGAATCGTCCACGTCCTACTCGCTGCCCAAGCCCATCGAGGGCGCCACCAAGGTACGGGTGTCGTTCACCAACCTCACCAACTCCGGCATCGGCCCCTACAAGTACCGGGCCGGGGTGCGCACCCTGGAAATCTCCAGCCAGACCACCACCACCAAGGACGGCGGCACCCACACCGAGCCCAAGACCAGCCCGCCCGGCTACGGCGACTTCACCGACATCGTCAAGATTCTGTTGGCGTACGGCGGGTTCTTCTGGCCGTCCGACGCTGCCGCGTTCATCAAGCTCTCCGACGGAACGCTCGTTACCACCCCGGCCGCCACGAACGACCCGGCGCTGCGTGGCGGCCGGGTGTGGGGCGACTTCGAGCAGACCGGCACCGCCGGGGTCGCGCCGCTAGGGGTGGACGTGTGGGACAAGAAGCCGCTCATGGACGGCATCAACTACGTGCGAGACATGGTCGGCTTCATCTTCTACGTTGACGAGCTGGGCGGGGCGGTATTCCGGTCCCCGAACATCTGGTCGGTCGGCAACTACATCGGCCTGGGGGCCGCCGAGGCCGGGCGGACAACGGACTTTGTCATCATTGACGAGACCCAGACCCTGATGGGCCTGGGTGCCAAGCTGTCGTCCCGCTCGATCCGGGAACGCATCTTCGTGGGCAACCTCGCCGGCCAGGTCGCGGGCATGTCCGCCGGTCACAACCCCTACCCGTCCGGGCTGCGCCGCGTCGGCGGCTGGACCGACCAGTCCTTCAAGACGGCCAAGGAGTGCAAGATCATGGCCGACCTGATCGGCCTGCGCCAACTGTTCACCTACCGCACCGACAAGGTGAAGATTCCCGGCAACCCGGCCATCCAGATTGACGACCAGGTCAAGATCTTCGAGCGGATCACCGAGGAGGGGTACCTGCACTACGTGGAGTCCATCTCCATGGAGTGGAACGCCGAGGACGGCCGGTACACCTACGACCTGGGCACCCACTGGCTGGGGGCGACACCGTTCAGCGACTGGACGTTCGACCCGGCCACCCTCAGCGCGGAGACGGTGGCGTACCTGAAGGCTCTCGGGAAGGTGCCCTGATGCCAGTCGATCCCGGCTTCCATGCCTTGGAGCAGCGTCGCGGGATGCTGGAGGCCACCCGCGAGAACAGCGCCCGCTACGCCTCCGCGTACGTGTCGTTCAGCACCACCGGGTGGGGGGAGTTCCTGGCACCGGACGTGCAGTACTTCACCACCACGTTCGTCAAGCGTCCCAGCGTCGCCCACGCCATCAGCATCGACGGCGACACCCTCGTGGACGGGCGTTTCCCTCGGGTCACCGCGGGGGTGCACAAGTGGCTGACCAACGAGCAGGGCTTCTACACCGGCGCCTGGCTGTTCTTCGTGGTGGAAACGGTGGGGCTGCAGTCCCAGGGCCTGTACGTGATGCCCACCGACAGTGACGGGCTGATCGGCACGGTCAACATGCCGGTCCCGATCCCGCCCGACCCGGACTACACGATCATCCACGACTTCACCTTCACCGGCGTGGCCATGAAGGCGATCCCCGCCCACCTGCTGGAGGACTGATGCTGGGCTCCTGGGACGACCCGATCATCCTCGACGGCGCGTCGGGGTCCTACACGTTCGACTTCACCAGCGACATGTACAACGGGATCACCCCCAACGGGTACATGTACTTCAAGGTGAGCCTGGCGGACACCAGGACCGCCTACACCTTCACCATCCCCAGCGACGGCACCCAGCTCACCGGCGTCTACCCCGGCCCCATTCAGGACGACGGCTTCCGGTTTGTGACCAGCTCCAATGTGGTGCGCAACTACCCCAACTACGCCGACACGGCGTGGTGGATCAAGCTGCGGCCGTGGAACTTCGCCACCTACACCGTGTCGTGGACGACCTCCACCACCCCGGACCGGCCGTACACGTTCGACCTGGCCCAGACGGTCGCCCTGGCCGCCGGCTCGGTGACGTACGACAACGAGGCCCCCGACCTGCGGTACCGCTGGTACCGCATCCCCATCCCCGACGGCGCCACCTACACGTTCACCTCCACCGAGGCGGACTGGTTCATCGAGGCGTACGACAAGGACCAGAACTACATCGACTACGGCGACAAGTCCGAGGGCCGCCCGCTGACGGTGACCGGCCAGGCGGGCAGCGACATCTGGGTGAAGGTGTACCCGTTCATCCAGCCACCGGAAACGGCCGTTCTCAACTGGGAGGCGCAGGCCCCGCCGCCGTACGTCGTCCCCAACAACGACTTCGCCACCCCCACCGTCATCAACGCCCGCGTGGCCGGCAACGTCAGCTACGACAACACCGGCGCCACCCAGGGCGCCGCGTCCAGCCAGCACACCGACGGGGCACGGTCCATCTGGTTCGAGCCAACCCCACCGGCGGCCACCTCCTACGTGCGTTTCGAGGCCACCCCGGGCATCACCGACCCCTCCGGCGCTCCCCGCGCCGACCTGTACGAGTGGGACCCCACCAGCTCCTACTGGAACAGCGTCAAGATGTCCGGCACCGCCAACGCGGTCGCGGTGGGGCGGATGTCACCGGACAAGCAGTACCGGCTCGCGCTGTACTTCCCTGACGGCGCCCAGAACGTCTGGGACAGCACCGGCCAGCTCGGGTGGACGCTCAGCCCGGTGCCGACCAACTCCTCCCAGGACGGCGCCACCGTCGCCACCCAGAGCACCACCATCACCCCGGCGGCCGGCGGCGCCCAAGAGACCCAGTGGTTCACCGTGACGGCGCCCATCGACGGCGGCCTGTTCATCGTCCTGGGCTCCGAGAGCGGCCCGCCGACAGGGGCGACCGGGGCGGCCTGGTTGCTGCCGGAGACGGTCCCCACCTTCATCCCGTGGCGCAGCGCCAGCAACCCGACCGCGGCGTACGTCCGTGAGGTGCATGCCGGCGACACCGTCCGGGTGCGGGTGGACCTGTCCGGCGGCGCCACGGTCAACCTGCGCTGGGGCGTCAGCGGCCAGGTGGTCTGGGGGGAGTGGCAAGACGCCAGCTTCCTGCGCGCCGGCACCGACACGGGCAGCCCGCTCGGGCAGCGCGCCTGGTTCGAGCAGTTCTACCCCTACGCGATCACCACCGAACTCAACGCCCTTGGGGACCAGGGCAGCGCCCGGTGGACCGCCTCCTGCGAAACCGCGGAGATGGAGTACACCGACCCCAGCGACCACGACTTCGCTGGCGCCCGCGCCCTGGTCGACTCGGGGCAGGGGCAGAGGGCCGACCTGCCGCGCCCGCCGGGCAACGTCAACATGCTGGGTGGCGGCACCCCCACCACGTACTCCCTGAACGTGGACGACCTGAGCTGGTCCGCCGTCACCGGGATTGGGTACGGCGGTCGGATGCAGCAAGGCCCCATCTACTGGACTGAGGGCGCCGGGATCGCCGGTGGCTCCTTCTCCCAGAACGAGGTTCACGTCGCCAACGCCGCATACGAGGTCTCCTTCTCCACTCGTGAGTACGCCGACGACTGGGGGCAGTGGGACGCGGACCGCCTGCCGGTCATCAAGCAGGGCACCCTCAACGGCCTGGTCACCCCCGAGGAGCTTGCCTCCGGCGGGGAAACCCTCATCAAGAGCCGGCTCAGGCAGCGCGCCGTCGAATGGCGGGACGGTGTCGGCACCAAGCAGGTGAACCTGTACCACCAGTACGGTGTCTCCTGGACCCGGTCCTCGGGCTCAAGCTGGGTCGGCACCGTGTCGCACGCGCCGGTGGACCCGTTCAGCCTGCAGGTGCGCCGCAGCTCGGCCACCCTGGCCGAGTTGGAGACGGGATGGCTGTCCCGGGGCGAGGTCGCGGCCATGCCCATCGAGTACGAGTACCAGGTGCCCGCTGACGGGGTCACCCAGAAGGGCTCGGAGCCGTTCACCGCGCAGTGGCAGGAATGGGCGCTGGACACCGCGAACATCGAGTCGCTGCTGCCAGCCCTCGGCGGCGGTCCGTGGCAGATGACGTTCCTGGTCACCACCTCCCTGTTCGCCAACAACGACCCCATCGACACCTCGCGCATCCTGCAACGCTCCTACGAGCTGAACGGTGGCGGTATCGGCTCTCAGCCGTTCTGGGACCTGTCCGGCGCCGCGTTGATCTACTTCTCCCCGGCCGCGGTCTACCCGGACTACCGGATCGGCACCTACGTGGAGAACCTGGACCCGATTGACCCGGGCGCGGACCTGTACCCGGGCAAGTTCCTCAACCCCACCTCGCGGCTGGATGGTGCGCCGAACGGGTTGGACGTGAACTTCTCCGGCTGAGCCGACAACCCCGACCGTGGGCTACCTGGACATCGCCGCTGCCGAAGTCGGCTATGTCGAGACCCCCGACAACATCACCAAGTACTGGGCGGACCTGGCGCCGGGGTTGCAGGGCCAGCCGTGGTGCTTCGCGTTCGTGTCGTGGTGCCTGAAGAAGGACGGCGACCTGAGCGCCATCGGCGGCTCCCCGTTGTACTACTGCCCAACGGGCGTTGCCATCGCCCGCCAGCGGGGTGAGTGGTTCAGCGAGCCGGTCGCTGGGGCGCTGGCCTTGTACAGCTTCGGGCAGAACGCGGCTGTGCACGTCGAGTTCGTGGAGTCCGTCACCCCCAGCGGCATCATCGCCATTGGTGGCAACACGTCCTCCGGCCTGGGAGGGTCCCAGACCAACGGTGGCGGGGTGTATCGGCGCTCACGTTCCAGCGGCTTCATGGGGTTCTGGCACATTGCCGGCTCGGGTGGCTCGGGGACGTACACGCCAGGTCGGGCGGCCCGACCCGGGACAGTCGGAGGCGTGCCGGTGCAGACCATCAAGGGGTCAGTGGCAGGCGACCCTGCCGTGCGCTTCGTTCGCGCCCGCTGAACCCGATACAGGGTGCATGGGAACCAGCCTGCAGATTCATCCACGGGTGGCCCAGTGGGTGATCCAGGCCCTCGCGCGGCTCCTGGCCACGTTCGCACTCGTGCAGGGGGTCGGCATCTTCCTGGGCGGCCCGCAGCGTTGGCAGTCGCCGGGTCTGGCGGTGGCGATGATGGTGCCGGGCGCGCCGGCCACCTGGGGCGTCATCCTGGCGGTGCTGGGGGCGATCACCCTGCTGGGAACCGTCAAGGCTCGCCACCGCCTGGTCGCCAACGGCCTGATGGGCATCGCCACCTGGTGCACGTTCTTCACCTTCAGCCTGCTGCTGACCCTGCTGCGCGACGCCCGGGTCAGCACAACGGGCGTTCCCACCTACCTGTTCGTCACCGTCACCTGCTGCTGCGTCGCCATCGCATACCGGCAATCCGTGGCCTACCAGCGCCAGCTTCGCAGGGTCACATGATTCCCACCTACCGGCGCCTGAGTGACCGGCACCCATACGAGATTTACCTTCTCGTGTGGGTGCTTGTCGCAACCCTCCCGGCCGCGCTGGGTCTGACGGAGGTCCCGGGGACCATCGCCCACATGCTCGACCCGTGGGCTGCGCGGGTGTGGGCCGTCGGTCTGACCATGGGTGCCCTGATCGCCTTGATCGGGCTCGGCTGGAGGCGGCCCCCGTTCCCCAAGCTGTCGGTGACCGGGCTGGTGTTGGAACAGGTCGGCCTGGTCACCCTGGGCGCCACCACGCTGTTCTACACGTTCGCCGCTGCCATCAACGTGGGCACTGGGGCGCTGCCGGTGCTGGGTGTGGTGCTGGGCGTTGGCACCGCCTCCTTCGCGCAGGCGGCCAAGATTCAACGCGTGCTCAACCTGGCAGAGAGGCGGCGTCACTGATGATGGATACCGCGGTCATCATTCAACTGCTGGGTTCCGCCACGGTCGCGGCCGTCATCGGCGCCGTCATCAACGGGATCGTCAATCGCAAGAAGCTGGGTGCGGAGGCCACCGAAATCATCACCAAGGCGGCCTCCGGGGTGGTCGCGGACCTGCGGGCCGACAACGAGCGTTTGCGCCACCGCCTCACTCAGCTCGAGGAGACCCAGGACGAGTGGGAGCTGGAGCGCGAGGAGTGGAAGCGGGTCCTGCAGGTGCACGCCGCCTGGGACTTGATGGCCACCGCCGCGGTTAAGGCTGCCATCCCGCCGATTGACCTGCCGCCACCACCGCCGTTGACCCCGCCCGTGGTGAAGCGGCGTCATCACGTTTCCGAGTAGGAGTGCCCATGTCCATTGACCTGATCCTGGTCAACCTGGCGGTCGGTGTTGTGCTGCCGATCCTGGTTCAGCTCGTCGCCAAGGCGAAGGCCAGCGCCGCCGTCAAGTCCCTGCTCTCGCTGCTGCTGGCGGCCGTGGCCAGCGTCCTGACCCCGCTGCTGGTGGTCGACCACATCGACTGGCGCACCGTGGGCCTTTCTCTGGCTCAGGTGTTCGTGATGACCATCGCGTCTCACTACGGACTGCTCAAGCCATTGAATGTCACTGGCTCGCAGGGAACGATTGCCGAGGCCGTTCCCGGGGGAGTTGGAAAGTAAATACCACAATGGGGGTCACAATCTGATATTGGGCATGTACTGTGCCTGATGCATGGTCGCATCACGCGAACACGCCGCGGCCCCCCGAGTCTTCCGGTCTCGGGGGGCCGCTCCTGTGTGCGCGGACTGCGCCGTGCACGAGACGTGACAGTACCACCCATCCGGACGCAAACGGGCGTTGCTGCGGGTCTCAATCGGTTGCCATCGGTTGCCAAACCATGCGTCAACGCATATCCCCGAACGGCTTGCCGGCTGTCAGACCCGTGGGCTAACGTCTGCACCCAGTCCACACAAGTGGAACCAAGAACAACCGCATAGGTCAGGCGACTGACCGAACCGAAGCCGTGGCAAGAGCCAGGCTAGGGATCGTTCCCCGGCAGGTCCGTGGGAAGTAGGCGATCAATCGAACCGCCAGAGGGCAACCTCTGACACTGGTTCGGTTGGTCGCCTTTTTCTATGCCCCGTCCGGAAGCGGTGGCATGCAAGTCAGACAGTCAGACCTGGCGTCGTACGCCCGGTGTGCACAGCAGAAGAAGCTGGGTGACCTAGCGAAGGCCGGCGCGCTCGACAAGCGCCCCGAGCAGCTCTCGATGACCGCCTACGGGTCGGTGCTGCACTACGCGATCCACGTTCTGGAGAAGTTGCGGTTCGCCGGCCGCGAGGACGCGCTGGCCAAGGCCCACTCCACGTTCGAGTACTACTGGGACCCGGACAACATCCACCAGGTCTGCGAGCCCGTCACCATCTGGGCGGCCCGACAGACCTACCTGGGGCTGCAGCGCAAGGGCCACCAGACCATCGACCTGTACGCCAAGCACCTGGACGGCGACCAGTCGAAACTGCTGGGGCTGGAGGTCGAGTTCAACCTGCCGTTCGAGCTGGACGGCGAGCAGCACATCTTCCACGGCACCATGGACCGGCTGTCGCTGCGCAAGACCAGCGGCTCCACGTACGTCAACGTGGAGGACTTCAAGTCTGGCCAGGACTACAAGCACCTGCGCTGGAACGCGCAGTTCTCCGGCTACTGCTGGGCCACCACGCAACGAGCGTTCTGGGACCCGTGGGGTGACGACGCGGAGAGCCTGCACACCCGGTTCTCCACCCTGGCCCGGCGCGGCACCTGGATCAGCCTGCGCAACGGCGTGGACCGCCAGGACGCCGGCTGGCGCGGTCCGCAGGACTACGCCCGGTTCTGGGCGTGCGTGCGCGAGTACGTCAAGGCCGTCAAGGCGGACATCTACCCGCTGTCGCTGAAGGGCGACGTGTGCGAGTACTGCCCGTTCCGCGAAGGCATCTGCGGGGGAGTGGCTGTGCCCGACCCCGACCACGGACGGCCCGCCGCATGAGCGCCATGGCGAGCCCTTGGTGGATGCGGGCCTTGTGCGCCGAGGTCGGTCCGGAGGTGTTCTTCCCCGAGGCGGAGGGGGACCGGGCCGCCGCGCTGCGGCTGTGCCGGTTCTGCCCGGTCCAGAAGGAGTGCTTCGAGGACCTGATCCCGGATGAGGCGGGCCGCACCCGAGCCAACCTCACCGGCATACGCGCCGGCCTCACCCCGCACGAGCGGCACCGGCTGCTGTCCAAGGTGTGCCCCCACTGCCGCGGCCCACGGGACCGGCAGAGGTTCCGCCACTGCAGCAAGTGCGCCCACCTCGACTCACACCTCAACGACCCCATGACCGGAGCCTTGCTATGAGCTTTGCCGCGTACACCATCCTCGTCGTCGCCACCACCTGGCTGGCCACCCGGGCCTGGTACCTGTTCGACGTCTACCGGGTCAGCCGGGGCATGCACCGCGAGGTCCGGCACCACTGCGACGACCCGGCCAACTGCCCGGCCGAGGTGGTGCTGGCCGACCTGCAGGCCACCTACTCCAAGGCGAAGGCGGAGCTGGGCCTGACGCTGGGCGTCTTTGCCCTCGCCGTCGTCGCGGCAACGTCCGTTGCCATCGTCGCCTGGGGGACGCCGTGAAGCGCCTGGGCCAGGCCGCGCTGGCGTTCGACCTGGGTGTGCTGACCGGGTTCGCCCTGGCGATGGCGTGGCTCGACGTGCGCGGCAAGAAGCCGCCGCCCCCGCCGCCGCCGGCTCGCGCTCCGGAACCGTTCTGGGCTGTCCGGCCCGATGAGTCGATCCCCCCTTTCACCATCAACACAGGAGATTCCGCGTGACCCTCGTCATCCGCACCACCGGCCTGGAGGACTACCTCGACAGCGGCACTGGCCGCATCAAGGCCCTCATCATGGGAGCCCCCGGCTCCGGCAAGACCCGCTCCTCCTCGTACTGGCCCAAGCCGCTGCTGGCCGACTGTGAGGACGGCCGCATGTCCGTGGCGGACCGGCACATCCCGTACGCCGCCATCACCAGCACCGCCGACATGAAGGCGCTGCTGGACATGGCCGAGGCGGAGGGGAAGAAGCCCAAGGACCAGCGCCGGTTCGAGACCCTCGTGGTGGACACCCTGGACGCCTACCAGCGCATCGTCATCCAGGACTACCTGCGCCGGGCGAAGAAGGCGTCCATGTCGGGCTGGCAGGACTGGGGCCACCTCGAAGCGGAGATGAACGAGCTGATCGGCCGGCTCAACGGGCTGCCGATGAACGTGGTCATCAACCTGCACGTCAAGGACACCAAGGTCGGCGGCGACGACGACGGTGACGGCGGCTACCTGGTGAAGTCCCCGAAGCTGAAGGGCGACCTGAAGGACCAGATCGCCGCCGAGTTTGACCTGGTCGGGTACATGGAGACCGGCTGGGAAGCCATTGACGGCAAGCGCACCCTGGCTCGCTACGTGCAGTGGGAGCCCACCCCGGACAAGCCCATCCTGAAGGACCGCTCAGGGCGGCTGCCCAAGCGCACCTCCGTCACGTTCACCGAGCGGGACTACCTGGGGTTGCTGGAGCCGTTGCGCGAGGCCCTGGAGGCCCTGCAGGCGTCGTCGGTGCTGGACACCCTGGAGACCGAGGAGCCTGTCACCCCCGAGCCTGTGCAGAAGGGCGGGCCGGTAGGAACTGGCACCAAGTCGGCGCCAGTCAAGAAGGCTGCGACCAAGAAGGCCGAACCGCCCAAGGCGGCCCCGCCGGCCAAGCCCGCAGTGCCCGCGACCACCGCTCCGGTGCCCGCGGCCAAGGCCCCGGCCCCGCACGAGGACCCCATCACCGAGGGTGAGGCCGTCCACAACGTCAAGACCATCCTGGGCGGCGAGGTCATCGACCCGACCACCGGCGAGCCCGTGGAAACGTCCGTTGACGCGCCCTCCCCTGCGGAGGCGCCCACTCAGGTCCTGGAGTTCGAGGCCGAAGGGGCGGCATCAGAGCCCACGCCGTCGCTCGTCGTCGCATGCGGCAGTCCTCGCACCGAAGGGGCCACCCCCAAGGCCCAGGGCTGCGGCACCGACCTGCACCTGCAGATCGAGGACGGCCGGGTCGCTGGCTGCACCTCACCCGAGGGGCAGATGCCCGACCTCATCCAGATCGCCGGGATGAAGACCAACACGTTCCTGTGCAACCACTGCTACGGGACCTACCGCAACGCATCGAAGAAGAACTAGGAGAAGCATTCAATGCCGAAAAGCACTGTCGCTGAGGAGTCCCCGTACCCCATCCCCGAGGACACCCTCGTCCCTCTGCGGCTGGAGTCGGTGGAGGCCGTCACCATCGACTACACGGTCAAGAAGGGACCCAACGCCGGCAAGCCCGGCAAGTTCCACAAGTGGGAGTGGACCTTCAGCGTCTACGACGGCGAGTACGCCGGGCTGAACGTGCGTGGCAACTCTGAGCCGCGCATCACCTCCATGGAGGAGCGCACCGGCTCCCTGCACCTGGCCCGCAACTGGGTGGAGGCCCTGCTGGGCCGCGAGCTGCAGCTCGGGGAGGAGGTCGACACCGACGACCTGATCGGCCTGGCCGGTGTCGGCACCGTCACCCACTTGGAGCCGCGGGCCAAGAAGGACGGCGAGGGGATGTGGTTCAACGTCGAGTTGGACGAGCTGTTCCCGGCCGGCTCGATGGGCACCCAGACCCCGGCGGCCGACCCGTGGGCGGCGTCCAAGGGTGAGGTCCCGTTCTGATGGACGCCCGGCGGGAACCCACCCCGTTCGAGCTGATGATCCTGCGCGGCCTGCAGTTCAAGCAGGTCTACCAGGGAACCGTGACAACGAAGGTTGTCGCCGCCAGGCGTAGGCGCAACAAGGCCGCTCGGGCCGCGCGCCGCGCCAACCGCAAGTAGGACCACCCCGGGGTGGCGGTGACTCGCCTCCCCGCCACCCCGGGGCTCACCGGAAGAAGGAAGCATGAGCGGCGTCTCGATGGACCTGCCGGCATACCTGTCAGGCAAGGGCATCCGCACGTTCAAGGCGGCCGGCTCCGAGGTCACCGCGCACTGCTGGTGGTGCGACGACGGGGACCCCAAGGGCAAGGGGAAGCTGTATCTCAACACCGAGTCGTGGATGTACTCGTGCAAGCGCTGCGACGCCCACGGCAACCGCAAGGCCCTGCTGCAGCACTTCGGGGATGAGGAGCGCGAGGAGCTGACCTGGCTGCCGGGGCAGAACCCGGCCATGCGCCGCAAGGCGCTGTCGGAGGCGGTCGACCTGGGCGCCGAGATGCTGGAGTCCAACGCGGAAGTGCTGGGCTACCTCAAGGGCCGCGGGTTGTCGCTGGAGACCATCGTGGACGCGCGCCTGGGCTACGCCCCCGCGTCCTGGTCGCTGGCCCGCGAGCTGCGCCCCGGCAACGCCATCGCGGACTTGCGCTCCGCCGGCATCATGACCGCCGAGGGCCAGGACTTCTTCAGCGACCACATCCTCATCCCGTACCTGTCACACGGCGACGTCGTCCAGGTGCGGGGCAAGAAGATCAACGGCAAGTACGTCACCCCCTCCGGCGACCACTCCCGGCTGTTCAACGCCGACTCCCTGCACGGCGCGCGCGACGTCATCATCACCGAGGGCGAGTTCGACGCCCTGATCCTGGCCCAGCACCTGTCCCAGTCCACCGACGCCTCGCTGCGCGCAACGGCCGTTGTCGGGGTGGCCGGCGCCATGTCGCTGCCCACCTCGTTCGCCTCCTACTTCGAGGACTGCCGCAAGGTGTACGTCGGCTTCGACCCCGACGAGACCGGCATCAAAGCGGCGCTGCGCATCAAGGAGATGCTCGGGTCCAAGTGCCGCATCCTGAACCTGCCCGAGGACCTGCCCAAGTGCGACTGGTCGGACTACCTGTCCGCCAAGACGGACAAGAACGTCCATGGCGGCCACACCTGGCGTGACGTGCAACGCCTCATCTGGGAGGCCAACTCCGAAGGCCGGCGCCTGTTCACCGCCCGCGACGCGTTCCTGCAGTGGCAGAAGATCGAGGACGAGGTCGGCGGCATCGGGATGGGCTTTGCCGAGCTGGACACCTGGATCGCACCAGGGCTCAAGCCGGGCCAGCTCTGCATCCCCCTTGCGAGGACCGGTGTAGGCAAGACGGCCTTCCTGGTCAACGTTGCCTACAACAACCTGACCCACCCGACGCTGCTCATCACGCTAGAGATGACGGCCCCTGAGGTGTACAACCGGCTGCGGCGTGTCGCCCAGTTCTGGAACCCGCTGGCCACCGACGACGACATCACCACCTTGCTGGCGAGGTTGCGGATCGTGGACCAGCGGATGGTCGAGGGTGACCTGACCCGCCTGGTGGAGGAGTTCGAGGAGGAGGTGGGGGAGCGGCCTCACCTGGTGATGGTCGACTACCTCGGCTACTACGCGAACAGTGTGCGCGGCGGCTCCCCGTACGAGCGGGTGTCCAAGGCCGTCATCTCCCTCAAGGAGGAGCTGAAGGCGGCCGGCGTGGCCGGCATCGTCCCCCACCAGGCAGGGCGCACCGCCGCCGGGGGAACACCCGTTTCCATCACCGACGCCCGCGACTCCGGCGTCATCGAGGACACCGCCGACATCCTGATGTCGCTGTACCGGCCCAGCGACGCCGACCGGGACGGCAACGCCGTGGACGGCACGGTGCGCTCGGAGATTCTGAAGAACCGCAACGGGCGGATCAACGTCACCACCTCCCTGAACTTCTCCTTGGCCTCTCTGGCCCTGGTGGACAAGCACTCCCGGCAGGGGCGGCTGGTCGACGCGGAGAACAACCTGATCTTCCGCGGCGAGGACTACGCCGCGGTCCGGCGGATGCGTATGGCGTCGGCCGGCCAAACCCAGCAGATGACGATGAGGCTCGCATGAAACAACCCGCACTCGAATGCGACTGCATGTGCCTGACGTGGCAGGAGCACGTCGCCCTGTGGGAGGACCTGGAGCCTCGCGGCGACGACCTGCCCGAGCATCCCCCGCTGGGGGAGCCAGGCGGGGACGCCATGACCGTGACGTGGGGTGCCGCGTGAACGCCCTGCACTCCATCGCAACGGTCGTTCTGATCGTCGCCGCCCCCACCGCCTTCATCTACTACTTCGCCCGCACCCACCTCATGGAAGGAACACCGATGCACGACGACGACGAGTACACCGGCAGCCACCGCACCGAGGAGGAGCTGGTGTACGAACGCTGGCCGTCCGGCTACCTGGGCAAGCACCGCACTGAGGAGCAGTCATGATCCTGGCGCACTGTGACGGCGTCGAGTGCGTCGAAACCGTCCCGCTGGACCGGGACTCCCAGTCCTGGATCACGGTGGAGGGCGCCGACATCCGGGTCCTGCACTTCTGCGGGCTGGTGTGCCTGAGCCGGTACGTGTCGACGTCCCTGGAGCCGGAGGAGATCACCCCGGCGGTGTTCCAGCGGCTGCTGGAGCTCCACCAGGCGTTCATGGACCAGCGCAAGGCACGGCCCTGGGTGGAACCCGAGCTGCCGTTGTGAGCCGGTACCTGCATGCCGAGCCGGCCACTGACGCGGCACTGTTCGACATGCTGCACGCCCTGCTGGGTGTGGGGGACTACGACGACTCCGCCGACGTGCCCTGGTTCAAGTTCCGCATGGTCGAGATTCAGAAGATCAAGGTGCTGCGCCGTAGGCGAGGCGTCAGCCTGGGTGAGTTCGCCTTGGCTGCCAGGTACTGCTACCGGCGCAGAATCCCGGTGCGTCGCTCCTGGGAGGTGTGCGGGTACATCCCGGCCGCGAAGAAGCAGGCTCGTGCCAGCCGCGTCTCGGACCTAGCCGCCAGTATCGCCACCGCCGTCGAGAACGAGCGTTCACGCGCCGACTGTGACGAGCGCTGGGTGGGCCGGTTGTTGCGAGCGCAAGGCCCGGCACGCGCCGAGGTGTTGGCGGCGTGGGAACGGGAGCGGGCGTGAACAAGGACCTGGCAGGGCTGGCCCGCTTCGCCCGACAGCACGGTTGGGACATCACCCAGGGCAGGTCGCACCTGAAGTGGTACGGCCCCGAAGGTCAGTTGGTTGTCACATCCCGGACGCCGAGTGACCGGCGAGCGATTGCCAACGTCGTCGCGGTCCTACGCAGACACGGGCTGGCCGTGCCAACCAACAACAGGAAGAAGAAGCAATGACCGAGCTTGCCATCGGCATCACCGGAGAAACCACGCTGACCCCTGCCGTGACGGACCTGTCGTCGCCGGCCAAGCCCACGCCCAGCCTGACCGGCGGGGCGGTGGAGGAGTTCGAGCGGGCCAAGGTGTCCGCCACCGAAATCAAGATCAGCGGCTCCTGCGCCATCGACACCCACGGGGAGACGAAGGTGTCCCTGGACGACATGATCCGCGCGGTCGGGGTGTTCCGGGTGGTGAAGGTCAACCACTACGTCAACAAGGCCGGCGACGTGATCCGCCAGCAGGTGCTGGCTCCCGTCGAGGACCTCATGATCGTGCCTTTCGATGCAGCAAACCCCAGCGACGACGGCATCGTCCGCGCTCGCCCCTGAACCGCAGGAGGGGGGCGACCGTGCAGGCGCCCCCCTCCTGCACGAGCTGCAGGCGTTGGCCTGGTTGCTGCGCCGCAACGGCCACGACTGCTGCGCCCAGACCATCGAGCAAATCCTGATCCGCCTGAAGGAGCCCAGTGAAGACCACCACCAACTTGGACCATGAGCGTCTGCTGGCGGACATGTACGGCGAGGAGGCCCCGTTCTACTCCCTCATGCAGTCGGTCGCGGAGGTGCTGCGCAACGCTCGTTCCGACGCTGGCCTGACGCAGCGTGAGCTGGCGGCGGCGATGAACACCTCGCAGGCGCAGGTGGTCCGGCTGGAGGCCGGCAACCAGTTCGCGGTGACGCTGCGGTCGCTGTTCGCGTACGCCGAGGCATTGGGCTACGACCTGTGCGTTGTCCTGGAGCCGCGCGAGGACGACGAGCAGTGAGAGTCATCCGGTCCATCGTGTTCTCCGGCGACGCCGTCGAAATCCAGTGGATGGACGAGTCGGACGTGCGCCTGGAGGGGATGGTGTTCATCACCCACCAGATCACGGTGGGCCGTGGCGCCGATCATGACGAGGAGATTGACGCTGCTGAGACGGCGGTGGGGGACCTGCTCAGCGACGTGCTGGGGGACTTTGCAAGATCGTTGCCGTTCGACCCGACCTCCCTGGTGGAGGAGGACGAGGACGATGACGACGACTGACAGCACCCCGATCAACGCCTTGGTGGTGGACTGCCCCCTGTGCCGGCAGACGTCGACCCTGCAACGGTCGGCTCTGAAGCTGTACTTGTACACCCACGGCGTCATGGTGTTGCGCTACTTCTGCCTGCACTGTCACGAGCTGTGCAGCAACGTCATCCACTCGGTCGAGTTCGCCCGATCCTTGGCGGCCAGGGGGGTGGCGTCGGAGGTGATCCGGGTGCCGGAGGAGATGGCGGAGCATCCGGGGCCTGAGGTGAAGGCCATCACCGAGATGGAGTGCCGCTACCTGGAGGTGATGGCGCTGACTTTCTTCAACGAGCGTTTCCGCAGGGAGTTGTGCCCGTGAGCGCGGTCGAGGAGGAGTTGCTCATCCCGGGCGACACCCGCTCCTGGGTGATCGAGCGCGACGGGAACGTGTGCCGCTGCTGCGGCCAGTACGTGGAGGTGCCGCACGTCCACCACATCATCTACCGCTCGCAGGGCGGTCTGAACCTTCCATCGAACCTCATCAGCTTGGACTTCCGCTGCCACATGCGGGTCCACGACAACAAGCCCCTGTGGCTGCCGGTGTTGCAGCAGTTGACCAAGACCCCTGGGGTCAACGGTCTGCAGTTGCTGCGGTGGTACAGGGCGAAGGAGTCTCAGTGAGCAACTTCCCGAGCGGCCTTCTCATCGACCAGCCGTTGCTGGGTGAGTGCGACCCGTTCTGGCTGCACGCGCAGGACGTGGTGCGTCGGCAGGTGCGGGCGTATGTGAAGCGCAAGCGTCTGTCGAAGGCGGACCACGGTCTGCTGCTGGACGCCTTGGGGCTGTCATGAAGGGCCACGAGCACGAGTGGGGTGAGTGGTTCTACCCGGTGCAGCACAACGAGGAGGGCGACGTGACGCGCTCCCGGTGGTGTGCGTGTGGGGCGTACGAGATGTGGACCCGCACCAGCCGCGACCTGGACTACCACGGGGAGGGCCAGCAGTGAAGAGGAAGATCACGAAGCTGACGTGCCCGAGGCGCATGGCGGACTGGGGTCCGTGGGAGCGCGAGGAGGGCCTGGACGGCTTCGAGATGCGCCGCAGCGACCGTTTCCTGTCGTGCACGTTCTGCGGCTCGATGCACCCGGACGACCTGCTGGAGGCGATCCGGGAGGGCCAGGAGATTGGCCCGACGGACAAGTCCTACAAGCTGTACGTGGACGGCATGGCCGGCAAGTTCTACACCCACCACCTCAGCCCGGAGCAGGGCGATGAGTTCATCGCGCTGTGGGAGCAGGGGAAGATCAACTGGGGCTACCCGGGCCGCCCGTACGTCCGCTTGTACATCCCGGGACGCCCGGCATGACAACGAACGTTGACGAGGTCTGGGTCCGCTACAAGGCGGTCCCGACGAAGGTGGACCGGGAGACGCTGATCGTGGCGCACATCCCGTTGGTGCGGTACGTGGCCAGCCGGATGATGCCGAACCTGCACGCCAGTGTGGAGTACCAGGACTTGGTGGCGTACGGCATGTTCGGCCTGATCGACGCCATTGAGAAGTTCGACCTGGGTGCCGGCACGAAGTTCTCCACGTTCGCCACGTACCGCATTCGGGGCGCCATCACCGATGAGATGCGTGACCAGGCGTGGGAGCCGCGCAGTGTGCGGGCTCGGTCGCGCATGGTGGCGCAGGCGGCGACGGACTTGGAGCTGCGGCTGGGCAGGGCGGCCACGGAGAGCGAGCTGGCGACCCATGTGGACATGAGCGTCACGGAGTTGCGTCGGGTGGAGTCGGACCTGTCGGCGGCCCGGGTGACGTCGTTGGCGACCCCGCGGGGGGAGGATGACTCGGCCACGTTGGGCGACTACTTGGTGTCGCACACGGACGTCACGGACTTGGAGCCGCAGGTGGCGGAGGCTGCGGGTCTGATGGCTGCGGCGATGGAGTTGCTGCCGGAGAACGACCGCATCCTGATCGCGTTGATCTACGTGCGGGGGATGGCGTTGAAGGAGATTGCTCGTCTGTTGGATGTGACGGAGTCGTGGGTGAGCCTGTTGCACACGCGGGCGATGGTGGCGTTGCAACGCACGTTGATCGCGGCGTTTTAGCTCGTTGGGGGGTCGGTCATCGGTCGTGAGCGCGGGCCGGCCACGAGGGCGCGCGTGATGCGCGCGCGCATGCGCGCACAGGGCACAAAAAAAGGGCGGGAGCCGACCGCGTGGGTCGGCTCCCGCCCTTGTGTCATCCGGCTTTGGCGCGTCGCGCCTTGGCCAGCATCTGTGTCATGTGTTCGAGCGCGCCCGCCAGCGTGTATGCCGCGTAGTCGTCTGCGAACACCCAGGTGAGGCCCCGGTCGGATTGGAGTTCTCCGACCAGGGCAGGCTCCCCGGTGAGTAGTTGGTAACGAACGTTCATCTGTTTGAGGACCACAACTGTGTGCTCCATGCTGACCCTTCCGGTCGGTCGACGTGGAGCTACCCTGTGTAGCACGCCTGGGGGACAGGCGCGTGGGCTCTTTACTACCTCTTGAACCTAGGAGCCTCCGGCGACCGTGCCGGTGTCGACGTGCACCCAGGTGGGGCCATGCCCGCCGGGTACCTTCTTCACCTCACGCCGGCACACGGCGCACGGCTGGTGGTCCTCGGGGTCCTGCGGGTGAGCTGGCTGCGCTTTGTGCACGCGCTTCTCGTCAGTCATCGGTGTCTCCTTCCACGACCAGGGCTGAGGGTGGCACGACGGCCGGGTCGCGCGCCAGCACTTCGACGCGCTCAAACTTCTGCAGCGGGTGGTTGTCCGTCCACTGCCGCACGGCGTCCCAGCAGAACTCTGGCTCGCCGGAGGCGATGAGGGTGATGCTGGGCGGCACACTGCAGACGATCACTCCGTAGTGGGTGTTCATCAGAGCCGGTCGGCTCCCTTCTTGGTTCCGATGCGTCGGGGCAGGTCGGCCATGGCGGCGAGGGCTTCCTTCTTGGTGGGGTAGGTGAGGGCGTCCTTCTTGGTGGTGGTCCACAGCCCGGGTCTGCGCCACACGTAGAACCGGACGCGGGCCTTGGGCTTCTCGGGGTGGGGGCGGTCCTCCCACGCCACCCACGCAACGGGCGTTGTCACCACGCGAGTGCTTCGAGTGACGCAACGACGGAGTCGATGAGGCTCGCGGCATCCTCGGCTGCCGCGAGGTAGTCGCCGGTGCGGTCGGCGGCCTGCTGAGCTGCCGCCTGCGCTGCCACGGCCTTGGCGAGAACGTCCTGCAGTGCCGCCGACGTGGTGCCAAGCACCCTGGTCTCGACGTTGTAGCCGGTCGCTGCCGCCTGGTGGAGCTCCAGCAGCCGCTGGAACACCGCCGGGGTGATCTCCTCCGGCTCCAGGCGGTCGATCTGGGTGACACTGTCGGCGTCGGCCAGCATGCCAGGGCCGCCGTTGAACGCCTCCTTGCGGGTGAGGACCTCGAACGCAACGAGGGTTCGGAAGCAGGGCTCGCTCATCGGGCGACCTCCTTGTCGTCGTAGGTGCGGGAGGCGAGGTGCTGGACCTCTTCCTGGTACGCCTCCGCGAAGGCGTCGCGGAAGCGCTGGTCCAGGTCGGCCCAGGGCATGTACTCGACGGCGTCGCGCTCGCCCACCTCGCCGTTCTTCTTGATGAGGTAGCCGTGCGCGGAGACGGCGTACTCCTCGGGCAGTGAGGCGGAGAGGCTGACCACCTCCATGGTCTTTCTGTCGCGGTGCCTGCCCTCGAACTCCCACTCGAAGCGGTCGTCCTCCTGGAGGGTGATGGTGACCCGGATGGTGCCGGTGTTCCTGGTGACCTTCAACGTGCGTTCTCCTTGTTCTCGATGGCCCCGGCGCACGCCCCGCAGGTGGCTTCGTGGTCTCTGGCTTGCTTCGAGTACTCGAACGCCTCGCCGCAGGGGGCGAGCCATCCTTGTTCCTGGCCGAACGTCTCGACGGTCTCGGCGTCCTCGCTCAGCGCGAGGTACCAGGGCGCGCCGTCGGACTTCTCGTGCACCCACTGCGCCAAGACGCCGCTCGCCTCACTGGCTAGAGCGGTGAGCGTCTCCTGGTCGAGGTGGGACTGGACGCTCAGGGTGAACGTCCGTTCTGGCATTCGCTGGATGGTCACTGTCAGTCCTCTCCGTTGACGATGCGGTTGAAGTAGCGGGCGATGTCCGCGAGGTAGTCCTCGAACGTGGGGGCATCGCCGCCCTCGAAGTTCTCCTCGGTGCGGTTCATCTCCGCGGAGACGAAGTCGAGCACCTTGTTGCGGGTGTCCCGGTTCTCCGTGGAGTAGCCAGCGGTGGTGGCTTCGCGGCGCAGCTCGGCCGCTTCGCGGGCGGCTCGGAAGTCCTGCACTACGGCCCGGATGCGTGCGCAGTGCGTGCAGTCGGCGCGGTGCTTAGCCACCGAAGCCCTTGTCGTACTCGGCCTGCCACGCGGCGGCCTCCGCGATGGCCTCGGGGTCGGGGTCCGGGTCGTGGTCGTCGCCCCACACCCACGGGGCGGCGTCGTGCTGCCATCCCTCGGGGGTGTAGATGAGTTCGCTGCCGCAACCGCAGACGGCGGTGGGGTAGACGGGATGGCCTTCGTCCTCTTCGGCCTTGTCCAGGGCGTAGCCGGCCTCGGTCCACACGGCGACCTCGCCCATGTCCACCACGGTGAAGGGTGAATGCCCCTCGCGCTCCACAAGTAGGTCCCGCTGCTCCTCATGGTCGAGTGCCGCGGTGACGAAGTAGACGAAGTTCTCGGTGAGGTCCTTCTCGGTCCAGGTGTCGTCGTGCTTCTCGACGTCCACCTGGACGATCAGTCGGTGTCTGGTCATGAGTTGCTCTCCGTCTCGCCCATGACGTCGATGTGGTAGAGCTGGTGGATGAGGATACGGTGGGTCATGCTGCCTCCTTGGTGGCGTTGTACTTCTCGATCAGCTCCTCGGCCAGGGACTCTGCCCGCTCCTGGCCGAAGTCGGTGAGGGCGCGCCCCTT
>Ga0308176_10000710_pt1 | contig 20825 bp, 18 predicted proteins | sample PhyCR2_3_FD_203890 | JGI IMG/M metagenome (GOLD analysis project Ga0308176, IMG submission 203890) | Soil microbial communities from UC Gill Tract Community Farm, Albany, California, United States - DLSLS.C.R2 | ecosystem: Environmental > Terrestrial > Soil > Agricultural land | place: USA... | reverse complement strand
CCATACCGGTCCGGCGGCGCGCCGGCCGCGAAGCGCTCCAGGGCGCGGCGGGCCTGATCGGTGCGGCCCAGGCCGGCGGCCTGGGTGCCGAGGTTCCAGAGGGCGTCCCAGAGGTCGGGTTGGAGGTCGACCGCCTTCTGCCAGGCGTCGAGCGCCTCGGCTTTGCTCCCGAGCTGGAAGAGGGCAACGCCGAGATTGTTCCAGGCGAGCGGCAGCTTGGGATTGAGGGCGAGGGCCTTGCGGGAGCGGTCGCGCGCCTGGGCCCAGTGATTGAGGCGGAGCTCGACCAGGCCGAGCTGCTCGAAGGACTTGGGATTGTCGGGATCGTTCTCCAGCACCTTCTGGAGGACCGCGAAGGCCTCCTTCTGCCGGCCGGCCTCGGAGAGGGCGAGGGCGTAGGCGTTGAGCGATTGCGGATCGCCCAGCTTCTCCGCCAGCGGCTTGAGGATGTCGACCGCCTCCTTGGCCCGCCCCACCTCGGAGAGGGTGAGGCCGAGCTGGCGCAGCAGCGCGTCCGAGACCGCCCCTTGCGCCCGCGCCTTGAGCATGACGTCGAGCGCCTCGGGGGTCTTGCCCACCTGGAGGAGCGCCTGCGCCAGCAAGGAGTAGCCGAGCGACATCGTGGGGCGTTCCTTCACGACCTCGCGCGCCAGGCGGACCGAGTCGTCCAGCTTGCCGCGCATGTAGAAATCGATCACGTCATGGACCTTCTGATCGAGGCCGATCAGCCGCTTGGGATCGTCCTCGGGGCCGTAGCTCTCGCGCGAGGCGGCGGCGCCGGAGATGTAGCCGAGGCTGGCCAGCCGCGCCGCGTCCTCGGGAGTCAGGTTCTCCCGCTTCGGCGGCCATGCCGACTCCTTGGGCAGGGCCGAGAAGACGTTGCGCGCCGCCTGGCGCTCCGCCTCGAAGCGGTTGTCCTTCTCGCGCGGGTCCTTCGGCAGGTCGTAGACCTCGGGGAGCGGCAGGGCGATGAACTTGGTGCCGCCGCGCAGCAGGCCGCGCAGGGGAGCCCACCCCCGGTTGAGGGTGGCCGAGAGCGCCTCGAAATAGGAATCCCCGGAGTCCGGAGCCCCGAGGAGCGAGCGGCCCGGACGGCGCGGCGGCCCGGACGGCGCGGCTACGCCGGCGGCCTGGAGCACGGTCGGGAAGATGTCCACGTGCCGCGCCGAACGGGCGTCCCGTCCCGGCGCCACGCCCCGTCCCCAGACCACGAGCGGCACCTTGAGCGTCGCCTCATAGGCGAAGAGGCCGTGGGTCTGCTCGCCGTGGTCGCCCAGCGCCTCGCCGTGGTCGCCGGTGACCACGACCAGCGCCGGCTTCTCCTTGCCTTCCAGGAACGGCCCGAGGAGCGGCGCCAGGAAGGAGTCGGCGGCGGCGACCTCCCCGAGATAGGGGTTGTCCTTGAAGCGGGAGGCGAACGGCTCGGGGGGCTCGTAGGCGGCGTGCGGATCGTAGAGGTGGACCCAGAGGAAGCGGGGCTTCCCCGCGTGGGCCCGCCACCAGGCGAGCGCCAGGCGCACCACCTCGTCCCCCCGCCGCTCGGGGAGGACGAACTCGGTCTCGTTCGATCCCTTGGGATAGTGGTCGTCGTAGACGTCGAAGCCGTGGTCGAGCCCGAACTGCGAGTCGAGGGGGAAGGCTCCCACGAAGGCGCCGGTGGCGTAGCCCGCGCCGCGCAGCACGGTGGCCAGGGTCGGGATCTTCGCGCCGAGCTTGAACCCGGTGTTGTCGCGCACCCCGTGCTGGAACGGGTAGAGGCCGGTGAGGATGTTGGTGTGCGAGGGGAGCGTCACCACGTTGTGCGCGTGGGCGTTGGTGAACACCCGCCCCTGGGCGGCCAGGCGGTCGAGCACGGGGGTCTGCGCCCGCTTGTTGCCGGCGAACCCCAGGGCGTCCGCCCGCAGGGTGTCGATGGTGATGAGGACGATGTCCCGGGAAGCAGGCCGGGACGGAACGGGGGCCTTGCCCACCCGCGGCGGCGCCGCGGCGAGGAGGAGCCCCGCCAGAGCGGCGATCGCCGCGATACTCCACTTCCGCATAGCGGGGGGATTGTAGCAGGGGGAAGAGAAGGGGTCACACCGCCGGAGGCCGGAGCTGAAGCCCCCGCAACCGTTCCACCACCGGCGACAGCCGCTCCAGCAGATGCGGCACGTCCAGCAGCTCCAGCCCCATGCCGGACAGCAGGTTGGGCCCGGTATCGGATTGCGGCTCGAAGCGCTGGACCACCCGCGCGCGCACCAGGACCGGGTCCACCAACAGACCCGGCGGGTAGAGCTCGACGTTGACCGTCTCCTGGAGCCGGGCGGGATAACGCGTCGAGACGAAGAGCCCCCCCTGCAAAATGTCCCGCCGGTAGACCTCCAGGAACTCCTCCACCCCGGAGAAGTGCACGGTGAACGATCCGCCCGACGGCTCCACCGGAGCCGGGGGCCGGCGCGGGTGGAGCGGAGGCGGCGGCACCAGCACCACGGGCCTCGGGGGAGGAGCGCCGGCGGGCTCGGGAGGGTGCGGCGGCGGAGGCGGGGACGCCACCCTCGGTGGGGCGACGGGAAAGGACTGGGTCACATCCGGCGGCGGCGGCGGTGACGGCGGAGGCTCGGGCCTGGGGGCGGCCTCCCTGGGGATCTCCTCGGTCCCGGCGAGGGCCGCCGGCATCAGCTCCCGCACCAGCTCCTCCACGGAGAGGAACCGGATCCCCATCCCCGACTGGTTGAGGCGCGCCAGCTCCGGCGGGCTCTTCCGCGCGTGAGCGACCACCCCTTCCACCACGAACCCCCGGTCGCGGTCGACCACCTCGACGCGGACCCGCGAGCCGGACGCGATGGGGCTGTTGGTGGCGATGAACATCCCGGTCAGCGAGATGTTGGTGGTATAGCCGATGTGGGGGGTGGCATCGCCCTGCCGCCAGAAGTTGACCTGGACCCGGCGGGGCCGGCGGATGGCGCGTCGGCGAGAGGACATGGACATTCATTCTACCCTGCCACTACGATTCCCCACGAATGGAGACCACCGCGCCCCCCCGGACCGATTCGACCACCGTGGCCGCCTGCGCCGCGGAGGGGGCGGTGCGGATCGAAAGGCGTCCGCGGCCCGTGCCCGGTCCCGGCGAGATGCTCCTGCGCCTGCGCTGCGCCGGCCTCTGCGGCACCGACCTCTTCAAGCTGCGCCACGGCACCGCCCCCGACGGCACGGTGCTGGGACACGAGGTCGTCGGCACGGTCGCGGCGCTGGGCGAGGGGGTGCTCGGGTTCGCGCTGGGGGACCGCGTCGCCGTCCCCCATCACGCGGCGTGCGGCGAGTGCGCGCTCTGCCGGCGCGGCGGCGAGCCGCTCTGCCCCGCTTTCCGCGAGAACCTGCTCGCGCCCGGCGGCTTCTCCGAATGGGTGCTGGTGCGCGAGCGCGCCGTGCGGCAGGCGGCTTTCGGGCTCCCTCCCCACGTTGCGGACGAGGCCGGCGTCTTCCTCGAGCCGGCGGCCTGCGTGCTGCGGGGCATCCGCCACGCCCGCCTGGCCGAGACGGCCCCGCCGCCCGGCTGCGCCGCCATTCTCGGCGCCGGCAGCATGGGGCTCCTCCATCTCCTGGTGCTCAAGGCGGTCCATCCGGATCTCCGGGTCGCGGTCTCCGATCCCCTGGAAGAGCGGCTCGGCCTCGCCCGCCGGCTGGGAGCGGACGCCGCGGCCCTCCCCGGCGACGGGACCCTCCGCGCGGTGGCGGACCTCTCGGACGGCCTCGGCGCCGACGCCGTCTTCGACACGGCCGGCGGCGCGGGTCCGCTGGAGGCGGCGCTGGCCCTCTCGCGGCCCGGCGGCGCCGTGGTGCTGTTCGCCCACGCGGAGGCCGGCGAGCGGGCGGATTTCGATCTCAACGCCTTCTTCAAGAGCGAGCGCAGGGTCCTCGGCACCTACTCGAGCTCGCTCGCCGATCAGCGGGAGATCTTCCGCCTGCTCTCGCTGCGGCGGCTCGATCCGTCCCCCCTCGTGACCCACCGGCTGCCGCTCTCCCGCTTTGAGGAGGCGGTGGGCCTCGCCCGCGAGCGGCGGGCGCTCAAGGTGCTGCTGGTGCCGGACGGCGAGGCGGCATGAGCCGGGCCAACCCCGTCGCCCCGCCCCGCGCCGGCCGCCCGCGCGCCGCGCGGCCGGTCACCCAGACCACCGCCTTCCTGATGGGCCCGGAGCGGCTGGAGCTGCGCGAGGTGCCGGTGCCGGAGCCGGGCGCGGGGGAGCTCCTGCTGCGCGTGGGCGCGGCCACCACCTGCGGCACCGACCTCAAGGTCTTCCAGCGCGGCGGCCATCCGCGCATGCTCAAGGCCCCCACCCCGTTCGGGCACGAGATGGCGGGCACCATCACCGCCGTGGGCCTGGAGGCCGGGCGCTGGCGGCCGGGGGACCGGGTGGTGGTGGCCAACTCCGCGCCGTGCGGCGCCTGCGAGTGGTGCTCGCGGGGGCGGGAGAACCTCTGCTCGAATCTCCAGTACCTGAACGGCGCCTTTTCCGAGTACCTGCTGATCCCCCGCCGTTTCGCCGAGGTGAGCACCTACCCCCTGCCGGCGAGCCTGCCGTTCGAGATCGCCGCCCTGGCCGAGCCGCTCGCCTGCGTGCTGCACGGCCTGGAGATCTCGGGGATCGAGCGGGCCTCGGAGATCGTGATCTACGGCGGCGGCCCGATCGGGCTGCTGTTCGTGGACGTGCTGGCGAATTCCCCCGCCGACTTCCCCGCCGGCGGCGAGCACCACATCGCGCTGGCGGACCCCAACCCCTGGCGGCTGGAGGTGGGGCGCGCGCTCGGCGCCGACGCCACCGTCCAGGTGAGCCGGGACGGCGGCGAGGCGGCCCGCCTCTGCCGCCGCTCCCGAACGGGGGACGGCTTCGACGTCGCCATCGAGGCGACCGGCTCCCCCGCCGCCTGGCAGGACGCCCTCTCCTCGGTCCGTCCGGGCGGCCTCGTGCAGCTCTTCGGAGGCTGCCCGCCGGGCACCAACGTCCCGCTGGACACCCACCGTCTCCACTACTCGGAGATCACGGTCAAGAGCGCCTACCACCACCGTCCGGCGACCTTCCAGCGCGCCCTCGACCTCCTGGCGAGCGGCAAGCTCCACCCGGAGGCCCTCCTCTCCGCCGAGCGCCCGCTCTCCGAGCTCGAGGCCGCCCTGCGCAGCATGCGACGGCGGGAGGCGCTCAAGGTGGTGATCCGGCCGTAGACCGGCCCTCGCCGCGCCGCGGCTTGCCAGCCTCCAAAGAAATAGCCATAATTGAATTTGAGGTCTTTTTACTTCCAGGAGGTTGACATGAAGCTCAATTCTTTCCTGCCTCGACTCGCTCCCTGGTTGCTCGCCCTCCCTCTTCTGGCCGCTCTGGGGTGTGACCGGGCGGGGCAGAGCCCCACCGAGCCCGCCAGCTCCTCTCCGAAAGTCGCGGCGGCCTCCTCGGCCACTACCGGGAGCCCCTCCGTCCCCGGAGACGCGGTCACCAAGGCCCGCGGGGGGAACGGGAACGGCCAGGGCCAGGGCGGCAACGGCAATGGCGGTAATGGCAACGGCAATGGAGGCGGCGGCAACGGTCACGGCCATGGCGGCGATCTGAGCTTCCAGATCGACCCCTCCACCTGGAACACCAACTGGGTCAACGCCAGCGGCAACGTCCAGGCCTTCGTCCGCGGCAGCGACGCGGGTAAGATCGACCTCGGCTCGATCGTGCTCGTGGGCGACGGCGGCAAGACCCTCGATCCGCGCTCGACCCGCTACGCCGGCGGCCAGGTGGTGGCGACCTTCTCCAAGTCGGACGCCTTCAAGCTGCTGGACAGCCCCAAGCCCGGCGACCAGAAGATGGTGACCCTGCGCTTCAACGTCGGCACCGGCACGAGCGGCACGCAGACCGAGCTCAAGGACAGCGTGCGGATCGTGGGTGACGGCAGCGGCGGCGGCGAGGGTGGCGGCGGCGGCCAGGGGGAGACCCACCTCCAGATCCAGCCGGACGACTGGAACACCAACTGGCAGCACAGCTCGGGCCAGGTCCACGCTTTCCTCCGCGGCGGCGACCTCTCCACGGTGGACCTCACCACCGTGCGGCTCGTGGGGGACAAGGCGGGCGCCGATCCGCTCAAGCCCCTGGACGTGCGGCTCGTCGGCCATCAGATCGTGGCCCGCTTCTCCCAGAGCGCGGCCTACGCGACCCTGAACGACCCCCACTCCGGGGAGCGGCATACGGTGAAGATCACCTTCACGGCGGACGGCAAGAGCGTCGAGCTGACCGACGTCATCCACGTCGTCGGCCACCCGTAGCCGGACCGCGCTTCAGACCGCCGGCGGCTCGGGATCGATCCCGAGGCCGTCGGCGAGCCGGTTGTAGTAGGAGAAGAAGCCGGTGATCTGGACGATGTCGTGGATCGCCGTGTCGCTGAAGCCGGCGGCGCGGAGGGCTTCGACGTCGCCGCGGGTCATCGCGCGGGGCTCGCGGGCGAGCTTGACCGCGAAACCGAGCATGGCGCGGTCGGCCGCGGAGAGCGGCGGGCCCTCCTCCGCCCAGGCGCCGCTCCGGACGGCCGCCACCAGCTCCTCTCCCCTCTCCCCCTGATCCGCGACCTCGGCCCGGAGGTCGTCCGCGTGGGCGTCCGTTCAGTAGTGGCAGCCGTTCTCCTGGGAGACGGCGGTGGCGATCATCTCCCTCTGGGCGCGGCTCAGGGGGCTGCGCGGCGAGATCATCAGCTCCTCGTAGAGCGCCACCCCGGCCCGCAGCACCTCCGGCCGGAGGCTCTGGATGCGCAGCACGTTGAACACCTTCCCCGCGCGCGCCAGGGCTTGGTCGTAGAGGCGCTTCAGGAGACCGGCCGCCTCGCCCGGCGCGATGGTGTGGATCCAGGCCATGGGAGGGATGATAGCCCGTCCACCATGAATCCAAAATCTGACGGAAAGCCGTAGGTTCACCGATACGCCTTTCCCATACTTGCCGGGGGCTTCGGGCTCCCGGCCCTTTTTGTGTCCTCCGGAGCTACAGTAGGGGCCGATGAGATTCCACCACCCCCTCCTGATCCTTCTCCTCCTCACCCCCGCCCTCCACGCCGCCACCCTCAGCGACGAGGTCGGGGCCTTCCTGAACGTCGCCGCCGTCTCCGGACGGGAGCGGCCGGCGGCGGACTTCATCGCCGGGCGCCTGGCCGGGCTGCCCGCGTCGCGCGACGCTCTCGGTAACGTCGTGCTCACCGCCGGCTCCGGGGAGCCGCGGCGGCTGGTGGCGTGCGCCCTGGGCGAGCCGGGCTTCATCGTCAGCGCCATCCAGGAGGACGGCTATCTGCGCGTGGCGCCGGTGGGGGGACCGGTCGGGGCGCTCTGGGCGCAGTCGTTCGAGGGGCAGACGGTCGTGATCGGCGGCGCCCAGGGGTGGCGGGCCGGCGCGGTCGTCCTTCCATCGGTCCACCTCCGGCAGGGCGGGGGACCGCGGGAGCGGCCGTTCTCGGTGGAGGACCTCTACATCGACGCCGGGGCGGCGAGCGCGGCCGAGGTGGCGGCGATGGGGATCCGCCTGATCGACCCGGTCGCCCTGATCCGCCGGCCCATGAAGCTGGCGGGAGGGCTGCTCGCCGCTCCCGCCGCGGCGCGGAAAGGGACCTGCGCCGCCCTGGCCGACGTGGCTCGACGGTACAAGGACGCGCCGGGCGCCGGCACCGTGGTCTTCGCCTGGACCGTCTCCGACGAGGTCAACCGCTCCGGGCTCCAGCACGTGGCGCGCGAGCGGGGGCCGTTCCAGGAGGTGCTCCTGATGGATTCCGGCTTCGGCTGGGAGGCCGCCGAAGGGAAGCCGCCCGTCTCCCGGCCCCTCCCCACGCCGGGCTCCGGACCGATCGGCGCGGGAAAGCTGCCGGAAGGCTTCGCGGGGCTCACGGTGGCACCCCACCTGGAGCCGTCCCGAGGAGCGGCGATCGATTGGGGGAAGGCCCGCGTGGGATATCTGGGCCTGCCCGCGCGCAATCCGGGGACTCCGGTCGAGACCATCGCCTTCCACGATGCCGAAGCGCTCGCCGATATCCTGCTCCAGGCGCTGGGCGGACGCGGCGCGTCCGTTCCCGGTCCCCCCCTCCCTTCTCCGCCGGCCATCGCCGAGACGGCCACGGGGCACGGCGAGGCCGCCCGGCTCCTGGCCTCGCTCGTCTCCCGTTACGGCGTGAGCGGGTCCGAGGGGCCGGTCCGCGAGGAGGTGCTGCGGAGCCTCCCCGCCTGGGCGAAGCCGGAGACGGACGCGAAAGGGAACGTCACGGTGACGGTGGGACGCGGCGGCGATCCCCTCCTCTTCGTGGCCCACATGGACGAGGTCGGCTTCCGCGTCGAGCAGGTGCTGCCGGACGGCCGGCTCCGCCTCCAGACCCGGGGCGGGCTCATCCCGTCGGTCTGGGAGGCCCAGGCGGCCCTGGTCCACGGCGACCGCGGGGCGGTCTCAGGCGTCTTCGAGCCCCGCGAGGACTGGTGGACGGCCACCAAGGGGCTCCTCGCCGGTCCGCCTACGGTCTACCTGGGGGTCTCCTCCGCGCGCGAGGCGGAGGCGCTCGGCATCCACGCCGGCGGCACGGTGACCATGCCGAAGCGGATGTTCCGCATCGGCCCGCACCGCGTCCTCGCCCGCGGCTTCGACGACCGGGTGGGCTCCGCCGCCCTCCTCCTCGCCCTGCGCCGGATCGACCCGGCGAAGCTCCACCGGCGGTTGATCTTCGCCTGGTCGGTCGAGGAGGAGGTGGGGCTCGACGGCGCCCAGGAGCTCGCCAGGCGCCTGCAGGGGGTCGCCGAGGTCCACGCCATCGACACCTTCGTCTCCTCGGACTCCCCGATCGAATCCAAGCGGTTCGCCGAGGCCCGGCTCGGCCGCGGCGCCGTGCTGCGGGCCATGGACAACGGCTATCTCGCCCCCCGCGAGCTCATCGACCGCTATCTGGGCATCGCGAAACGGGCCGGGGTGCCGGTCCAGGTGGGGTTCACGGGCGGCGCGACCGACGGCATGCCCTTCCTCGCGGACGGCCCCGCCATGCTCCCCTTCTCCTGGCCGGGGCGCTACTCCCACTCCCCCATCGAGGTGGCGGACCTGCGGGACGTCGAATCGCTGGTGCGGCTGATCGTTGCGGTGGCGGACCACTGACGTGCTCCCCTGGATCCTCCTCACGGCCGCCGCCCTGGCGGGATTGCTCGTCGCGGAGCGCCGCGGCTCCCGATGGGGGATCTACGTCTGCAAGCCGCTCGCCTCGCTCGGCTTCCTCGGCGCGGCGATGGCTGCCGGAGCCTCCGGCAGCCTCTACGGGCGGGCGATTCTCGCCGCGCTCGTCCTCTCCTGGATCGGCGACGTCCTCTTGATGTCCTCCCGCTCCACGGTGTTCCTCGCGGGCCTGGGCACGTTCCTTCTCGCCCACGTGGCGTTCGGCGCCGCCTTCTGGCTGCGCGGGGAGGCCTGGCCCTGGACGGCCGGGGCTCTCGCGCTGCTGATCCTCCCCGCCGGGATCGTCTCCCGCTGGCTCCGCCCGCACCTGCCGGCGGAGATGCGGGTCCCCGTCCATGCCTACATCGCGGTGATCACCGGCATGCTGGCCCTGGCGGTGGGCACGGCCGCCGCCGGCTCCCCCGCCATCCTCTTGGTGGGAGCGCTCGCCTTCTACCTCTCGGACCTGTCGGTCGCCAACGACCGCTTCGTCCGTCCAGGGTTCCTCAACCGGCTCTGGGGGCTCCCGCTCTACTACGCGGCACAGCTCTGCCTGGCGGCCAGCGTCCGCTAGATCGGGTTCCCTCCAGGGGAATCGTAAGTAGATGAGGTATTGTTTCGGAGTGTCGAGGGATGACGGCTCTCCGCCCTCCTGAACGTCCTCGGACAGAGACACGTTGACTCCGCCGGAGGACGGCGGTACCCTGTTCATCGTCCGTTCCCAAAACTCAAAGACCAAAAACATGTCCCCCGAACCGATTACCAATCATTGTCCCTATTGCCAGCGGGCCATGCAGGTTTCACGCATGACTTGCCCATCGTGCGAGATCTCCGTCGAGGCTGATTTTCCGGCCCCGCGGCTCGCGCGGCTCCCCGTGGAGCATCAGCGGTTCATCGAGATGTTCGTGCTCTCCAGCGGCAATCTGAAGGCGATCGCCGAGCAGGCGGGGGTGTCCTACCCCACCGTCAGGTCGCGGCTGGACAAGATCATCGACGCGCTGCGCCAGGTCATCGTGGAGACCAGCGGCGAGTCCGACGAGGTCTTCGGCGACCGCGAGCGGACCGAAGCGGCGGCGCGCCTGATCAAGGCGATCTGAGCCCCTCCTCCTCCCCACCAGGGGGCCCCTCCCGGCCCCCTCAGCTATTCTTTTTCTTCACGAAGCCGTTATAACTTCTGGTCCCACTCTTGCGTAGGGCGGGGACGAGCGGTTTCGCTCGTCCAAAGGCCAAGTGGAATTGGATCGGATCCCGGTGCTGACTTTCAAAAACATCAGGCTGCTCCTCGGCGGGAGCGGCGGGCGGAAGCCCGAAGCGGAGCGCCTGGATGCGTTTCTCGCCGATCCGGCCCTGGTGCGTTCCCTGCGGCAGGACGAGTACCGCCGGAAACGGCTCCCCCTCATCCTCGTCTCTCTCCTGCTCGGCCTCCTGCTCGGCGCCGGCGGCGTGCTGCTGGCTCTCCGCCTCTGGCGACCGGCGGTCCTGTCCCGGACCGGCATCACCTCCGCGGAAGAGATGGCCCGATCCCTCGCCAGCCAGGGGCAGGCCTTCATTCACGCCCGGGAGATCGACAAGGCCCTGAGCCATTCCCGGTTGGCGGTCGAGCTGGCCCCCGACCTGGCGGACGCCTGGGACGCCCTGGCGCGGTCTCTGTTCTACGCCGGCCAGACCGTCGAAGCGGAGCAGGCGGCCCGGCGGTGCCTGAAGATCAATCCCGCGTACAGCCGCGGCTACCACATCCTGGGAGACTTCAGCTTCTACACCGGCGACTGGAAGCAGGCCGAGGCGTATTGGAAGAGGGCGCCGGACGCGCGGCGGGGTCTGGCCCGTCTGCTCCTGCTCGAAAACCGCTTCGAGGAGGCGGCCCCGCTCGTCCAACGGCTGGCCCGCGAAACGCCGGACGAGCCGTACGCCCGGATCATGAGCGAGGCGTTGCAACTCGGCCGTCTCACCCCGGATCTGCGGCGCAAGCTGGCGCCCGACTTCGTGGCCAGCCGCAATCCGGAGACCGCTCGAGGGTGGCGCCAGCTCTACGCCCGGCGATATGAGGAGGCCGCGGCCACCTTCAGCCGGGCGGTCAGCCGGGACCCGCGCGACGGCTCGGCGATCATCGGCCACGGCTGGAGCCTGCTCAAGATCGGTACCCCCCGGGAGGCACAGTCCGCCTTCGAGCAGGCGCTCGCGACCTGGCCGACCAGCTACAGCGCCCTCAACGGCCTCGCCTGGAGCCGCAAGGCCCAGGGGCAGGCCGAGGGGGCCCTGACGATCTGGCACCAAGTGGTCGACGAGCTCCCCCGCGTCGATCAGGTCGAGATCCCCGACTGTCTGAAGGGGCTCGGCATGGTGTATTACGAGCGCGGCGACTACGCCCAGGCGAACCGCTACCTCGCCCGCTCCGTGATGATCGACCCCTTCGACGCGGAGACCGCGGCGCTCCTCAGGAGCACGCTGGAGAAGCTGCCGCCGCCCTGACCCGGAGCGTGCGCCCACATCGCAAACCCTTTATACTCGGGCACGATGAGCATGAATCGAAGCAACCGGTCAGTCACCAAACATCGATTCCAGCTCTTTCGGGGGAACGGCGAAGCCGAACGGCTCGACCGTTTCCTCGCCGCCGCCGATCCGCTGTCGATGGCTGCTCCAAAAGAGGAGAAGCGGAAGGGCCGGAGCGACAGGCGGCTCTGGAGCCTCGCCCTGGTCCTGGGGGTCGCGCCCCTGATCCCCTTCCTCTGGCAGTCCCGGTCCCCTCTGCCGGAAGCGACTGGAGGCAAGACCCTCGCCCATCGGGAGCAGGCCCTCCTGCTGGTCGATCAGGGGCAGGACCTCCTGGCGGAAGACCGCAACGACGAGGCGCTCGACGACTTCAGCCTCGCGGTGCAGCTCTCTCCCGACAATGCCGAGGCCTGGTCCGCTCTGGCCGCCTGCCAGTTGCGGGCCTTTCAATCGACGCAGGCCGAGCGGGCCTTCCAGCGGGCCCTCTCGCTGGAGCCGGACAACCAGGGGGCGCTCCGCGGGCTCGGCTCGCTCTACCTTCGGCAGGGGAGAGAGCGGCAGGCCGAGCAGGCGTGGCTGCGTGGGGGCGTCGACCAGCAACTCGCCCGGCTCTATCTGCTGCAGGGGAAGCTCTCTCAGGCCGAGGCCTATCTGGCGAAGCTGAGCGAGAAGGGGGATGATGGCGACGTCGTGAGCCGGATGGCGCGGGCGGTCCGGGTCCGGCGCCTCGATCCCGCTCTGCGGTCCTATCTCGAGCCCGAGCCCGCCGGCCTCTCGGCCTGGGCCGAGTCCGGATGGCGCCTGTACCATGAGAAGCGCTACGGCGAGGCGGCCTCCTCTTTCCGGAAAGCGCTCGCCGGCGCCCCCCACGACGTGAACGCGTTGAGCGGCATGGGATCGGTGCTCCTGAGGCAGGGCCGGATCGCGGAGGGGCGGTCGTACTTCGAGCAGGCCCTGAGCCTGCGCGAGGATCACATGCGATCGCTGAACGGCCGCGCCTCCTGCCTGCGGAGCGAAGGGAAGACCGCCGAGGCGATCGCGGTCTGGCAAAAGGTCGCCGAGCTCTATCCGGGCATCAGCGACGCCAGCCGGGGCCTGGCCTTCACCTATCTCAACCTCCAGGACTACCGCCGGGCGGCCTTCTATCTCGGTCCTCTCGCCCAGAAGTACCCCCACAACTCCCAGGTGCTCCAGGCGCTGGACGTGGCGGTGCGGAAGATGGGGTCTTAGGCGAGGCCGTAGCCGATCTCCCGAGTCACCCTCTTCAGGGCGGGCAGGAGGGCAGGATCCGCCAGGGGACGATGAAACAGCGGATTGGACGGCAAAGCCAGGGCCGCCCTTTCGTAGAGGGCCACAGCGGAGGTGCCCCCGTACATCGAGGAGCCGTAGTAGATCCCCTGGCAGTCCGGGTATGCCTCATAGATCGCCCGCGACCAGCGCTGGGCCCGTGAGCGAGGCCCCGAGCTCATCGCCGTCGACGCTCCAGCGCGCGTGGACCAGGGACCGGTGAGGTCGAGCAGCTTGACCGGCAGGCCGAACGCGAAGCCGGCGAGCCAGGGCTCACGGGCCGTGCGATCGATCAACCGGGTGTCCTGGAAGACCTCAGCCAGGCAGGTCGGGCCATGCTCTGCCGCATAGAAGATCCCCCTCTCCTGAGTCGAGGGAGGGGGAATCTGGTGATCGAACCGGCCCGACACCGGACCATAGGAGCGAAACGTGTTCCAGAAAGTCGGGTGCGCACCGCCTCGAAAGTAGAGGCGCCAGAGGGTGGTCCCGCGGGGAAGCGTTTTCCACTCAGGCGGGACCCGGACCAGGTCTGGGACCGGCGGCGGCTCCGGAAACTTGGCCATGGCGGGTTCCGCTTAAAGGTTCGCGGCGAGATCCGCCACGGGTTGGACGGGCAGGCCGAGGCGGAGCCAATCCCGGGGGCTGAGATTGCGCCCTTGCGCCTCATCGGCGGGAAGATCCGGACTGGGCGTGGTGAGCCACCGGAGCACGGCTACCGGATGAAGCTCCGGATCGAGCCGTGAGACGACCTCACCGATCCCACGGACCAGCTCATTGCCGTCGAACTGGACCTCGGGGATATACCAGCTCGCTCCGATGCGAATCCCGTAGAGCGTCGGTGGCTCGGAGGTCAGGCGCTGCCGGATGCGGCTCGGATCCACTCCCAGCCGCTTGGCCGCTTCAGCCGTCGAAAGGCTCGATTTCAAGAGAGCCGCGTACTCGGCCACCGTCTGCGCCAGCGGATCCTCGCCGCCGGCAGCGTCCGGCTCCAGCACGAAGCCGCCCTTCTCGAGAGCTTCTGCCTCGGAAAGAGTGAGGTCCGTCCGCGCGTTCGACCGATAGAGAGTGCGATGCAGGCGGGATACCGCCTCCTTCACCAGGGAGTCCAACCTCTCGGGGGTGACCTCGATGCCGTGGGTGTGGAGAAAGGCGGCGGTCGACTTGGCTGTTCCACTCATACATATTTCCCTCGCTCACGAAGTCTAACGTCGTTAGAGGTCGAGAGCAAGGCACCCATCGGTTATAGTCCACTCCCATGACAATGGCTGTCCTGCACCCCCGGGCCGAGCCTTGACGCCCCTCCAGATCCTGGCCCTGGTCGCCGCCTCGCTCGGCGCGGGGGTGATGAACGCCATGGCGGGCGGGGGGACGATCCTCACCTTCCCCACCCTCCTGCTCGCCGGGCTGCCGTCCATCGCCGCCAATGCCACCTCGACGGTGGCGCTGCTCCCCGGCTCCCTGGCGAGCCTCTATGGCTACCGCGACGAGGTGCGGCAAAACCCGGGCTGGCTGAGGACGCTCTTCCTGCCCAGCCTGATCGGCGGCGCCCTCGGCTCAATCCTCCTCCTGCGCACGCCCGAGAAGGTCTTCGCCGCGCTCGCTCCACTGCTGATCCTCTTCGCCACCGTTCTGTTCATGATCCAGGGGGTGCTCTCTCGCCGCGCTCCCCGCACGGTGAACGATCCCGCCGACCTCCCCCGGCGACGCTTGACCGCCGCCTCGCTCCTCCAATTCGGCGTCGCCGTCTATGGCGGCTATTTCGGCGCGGGGATCGGCATCCTGATGCTCGCCCTTCTCGGCTTTCTCGGGATGTCGAACATCCATGCCGCGAACGGGGTCAAGAACTTCTTCCAGTTTTGCATCAACGTCGTGGCGGCGGCCTACTTCATCTACAAGGGGGCCGTCGTCTGGCCGGCGGCGCTGGTGATCGTGGGCGGAGCGACCCTCGGCGGCTACGGCGGCGCCCGCTTCGCCCAGCGGATCGGCAAGCAGAAGGCGCGGGCGGCGGTGATCGTCATCGGCCTCGCGGTGACGGCGATCCTCTTCTGGCAGCAGGCGACAAAGTAAAGCGGGCGTCAGGGGCAGGCCGAAAACGCCGCCGTGTCCTGGAGCGGCGCGAACGGGGTGCCCTGGGGATTCCGGTAGGTCTTGATCTCACCGGTCCGGGTGTCGGTCACCGTCAGGGTGGTCGCGACGTCGGTCAGGCCGCCGGCGAAGACCCAGAAGCGGGAATTGAACGCGCAGGCGTCCAACACCTTGACCACGAGCTCCACGTTCGCGGCGTCGAAGAACCAGAAGTAGCCGCTCTCCCCCGTCAACCGCACGGCCTGCCCTGAGCCGGTGGCTCCGTCCGGGATCCGCCAGGCCACCTCGACCCGGAACCGGCCGCCGTTCAGGCAGAGGTGCGTGGCGTCCTCCGCGCAGGCGGCGTCGTCCGGGGTGAAGGCGAGGTAGGTGGGAAAGACCAGCGGGCGGCCGGTGACCACGGGGCCGAGGAAAGCTCCGTCGCTCCCGCGATAGCGCAGCACCTGGAAGGAGCTGATGCTGACCACGTAGAGATTGCCGTCCCGCCCGAAGCCCAGGCCGTACGGCCCGTCCAGGCCGCCGCTCCGCGCCGGCACGAAGGCGTTCAGGAAGGCCCCGCTCCGGCCGTCGTAGCGCAGCACCTGGTGGGTGAACAGGCTGCTGACGTAGAGGTTGCCGTCCGGCCCGAAGGCGAGCCCGACCGGCTCCCGCAGACCGCCACTGCCCGCGGTGACGAACGCACCGCGGAAGAGGCCGGTCCGGCCGTCGTAGCGCAGCACCTCGTGGGTGTCGCTGCTGCTCACATAGAGGTTGCCGTCCGGCCCGAAGACGATGCCGCTGGGCGTCTGAAGCCCTCCCCCATGGGGCGGCACGAAACTGTCCAGGAAGGCGCCGGTCCGGCCGTCGTAGCGCAGCACCGCATGGGCGTGGGTGCTGCTGACGTAGAGGTTGCCGTCCGGCCCGAAGGCCGGGACCTCCGCGATGTCCATCCCGCCGCTGCCGCTCGCCACGAAGGTGCCGAGAGAGGCGCCCGTCCCGCCGTCGTAGCGCAGCACGGAGCTCGCTCGCTCGTTACAGACGTAGAGGTTGCCGTCGGGGCCGAAGACCATGCCGTCCGGACTGTTCAGTCCCCCCGATCCCGCGGCCACGAAGGGGCCGAGTGAGGCGCCGGTCGCGAGGTCGAAACGCTCGACCGAGGCCGAGCCGTTGCTCGACACCAGGAGCCCGGCCCGGGCCGGCTCTCCTCCGAGCAGAAGCGAGAGGGCCGCTCCGAGGAGACAGGAATGCCTTCGGCTCATGCGACTCACAACAATGCACCTCGCGAACGAGCATCGTACAGCTCCCGCAGGGCCAGCCGCAGATCGCCGCGATGCCGGCCGAACAGCTCCGCGATCTCCTCCCCGTCCGCGGCTCCCGACAGCTCCGCCACGATCTCCGCCAGCAGCTCCGGCGTCGTCCGGCATTCATGGAGGACCGGCAGCAGCCCGGGACGGTGCGAGGTGACGACCAGTCCCGCGGCGGCGCGGCTCCGCAGGCGCAGGGTCCACCAGGAGAGGGGATCTAGCTGCTCGGCGCCGTCCACCAGGAGGAGATCGCGAGGACCGGGATCGCCGAAGAGCGCCGCGTGCCGGACCGGACCGAGCCGCCGCTCCCCCTGTCGCAGGGTCGCCGTCCTGATCTGGAAACCCCGTTCGGCGAGCCGCGCTCCGAGATCCTCCAGCAGCGTGGTCTTGCCATGGCCGTGCGGCCCCACGAGGGCGGCGCGGAAGTCGAGCGCGGCCAGACGCTCCAGAAGCTCCTCCCAGGTGACGCCCGCGAGGCGGTAGCGGATGGCGTGCACCCGCTGGACGGCGAAGGGGTTATCCCGGGCCCGCAACGGCGACTCCGGAGCTGAGGAGGATCTCCTGGCGCGTGGGCGAGACGGTGATCGGCAGCCGCTCGGCCCGCGAGCCGGGCTCGGCCACCGCCTCCAGGGCCCAGACGAGCGAGATCAGCCGGCCCGAGAAGCTGAAAGGCCCCGCCGGCAGGCGGATCTGGAACGGCCGGACCTCATCCGTCCCCGGATTGGGCAGCGGCACGCTCTCGACGACCGTGACGTCCTGATCCCCCTTCCCCTCGGTGTACCAGAGGAGGCGCAGCTCGACGCTCTTCGCCGGCACGTCGAAGTGCCAGCCGACCGTCCCCTCGACCGTCTCCCCAGGCAGGAAGGCATTGACGCCGTCGCGGGTCTCGATCCGCATCCACTCCATCAGGCGGCTCCTCCGGGCTGCACCACCACCTCGTACTCCTCCTCGGTGTCGGGCCAGCGCGGCAGCTCGCATTTGGCCTTGAGGGTCCAGATGATCTGGTTGTGGGCCGAGCGGAAGGACGGCACCGTTCCAGGGGGAACCGTGAAGCTCGCCGAGCCCCCCTCGGAGATCTCATCGCTTTGCGCGCAATCGACGACCGGCAGCGTGAGGAAGGTCTCGCGGTCGGTGTAGGTGCTGGTGCCGCGCCGGTACCGCGCCTCCTCCCGGCCCTCGAAGGTGATCAGCACCCGGCTCACCCCCCGCCCGCCGCTCCCCAGCCGCCACTGCACGAAGGCGGTCTGCCCGGGGGTGAGCACGCCGGGGGTCATGGTGATCGACAGGCGCGGATTGAACAGCACCAGAAATTGCCGGACCACGCCGAAGATCAGCGCCAGCCCGACCAGGATGAAGGGGACGAGGAACGCCGTGAGACAGCCGTCCGGCCGGTGCTCTTTCCAGCCCAGGGCCATCTGCCAGACGAAGACCGCGACGATGCCGTTCCAGAACAGCGCCAGGAAGACCAGCCCGAGGAACATGCCCAGGGGGGTGGCCGCGGGCTTCAGCTCGGCCGGCCCGCCGCCGGCCGGGGGGAGCGGCACTCCGAACGGAGACACCCCCGCGGCGGCCGCCGGAGCCGTCCCGGTCCCCCGCCGGCCCGGACGGAGCGTCCACACCAGACCGCCGAGGCCGATCACCAGGAAGGCCAGCGGCAACAGGCCGATCAGGTAGACCGGCGAGAGGCCCCGGTACAGCACGGCCTCGTTGGGATCGTCGGGGTCCACCCAGCAGGTGACCCGAGCCCCCGGCGGATAGCGGTCGACGATCCTCTGCTTCCCCTCCCTGCCGCTCGACGAGCCCGCCATGAAGTCGTAGCGGCTCCCCACGCGCGTGCTCCCCCCGGCGGTCCAGGTGTAGCGGATGTCCACCTTATAGGTGGAGCTGTCCGAGCTCGGGACCTCCGTCACCTGGCTGGAGAGGACATCGCACTGCGTCTCCGTCCACGACCGCGAGGCGAAAAGCCTGGACAGGGGCTTCCACAGCACGAAGTAGGAGCCAGCCGCGCCGGCGAGGAAGAAGACCAGGAAAAAGAACGCCAGGCACCCCTTGGCCGGGGCGGCGCTGCTGCGCTGCGAGAGGGGCGTGGTGGGCATGAGCCGGAGGGTAGTGTAACAGCCTCCTAGGCCGAGATCTCTCCCCCCCGCGCCGCCGCGGTGAGCGCCGAGAGCACCCGCCGGTACTCCCTTTCGAGAGCCGTCATGGAGCCGGCCAGGGCTTCGGCCCGGGTGTTGGGGGGCAGGTGCTCGAGCTCTCCGCAGATCGCGGACAGGCTCATCGCTCCGAGCAGCGCGCTGCTCCCCTTGAGCGAGTGCGCGCTCTGCCGGAGCAGCGGCCAGTCGCCGCGGGCGAGCGCCGACCGGATCTCGCTCACGGGGTCGCGGGACTGGAACGCCGCCGTGAGCTCGCTCAGCACGTCCCTCCCCACGGCCCGCCCCAGCCCCTGGAGCTCCGTCAGCCGGGCGCCGTCGAGGGGCGGCACGGCCTCCGCCCCCGCGGTCCGCTGGAGCTCGGCCGAGACGGAGCCGGCGGCCTCGTCCAGCCAGTGCTCCAGCTTCCTCCGCAGGACCTCCTCGACGAACGGCTTGGTGATGCAATCGTTCATGCCCGCGGCGAGACAGCGGTCCAGATCCTCCCGCATCGCGTGGGCCGTCAACGCCACGATCGGGATCCGCCGGCTCTTCTCCGGGCCCTCGCGGATCCGCCGCGTGGCCTCGTAGCCGTCGAGATCCGGCATCTGGCAATCCATCAGGACGAGAGCGAAGTCGCCGCTCTCCAGCGCCCGCAGAGCCTCCCGGCCGTCGTGCACGGCGACGACGTCATAGCCCATCGCGGCGAGCTGCTCGACCACGACGAGCTGATTGATCACGTTGTCTTCCGCCACCAGGATGCGGTGCCGCCGGCGCGCCGTCCCCGCGGCCTCTTCAACCGCCGGAAGGGAGGTGGCCGGAGGGGCGGCGGGATCGAGCCCCAGGACGAACCAGAAGGTCGACCCCTCGCCCGGCCGGCTCTCGAAGCCGATCTCTCCCCCCATCTGCTCGACGATCCGCTTGCTGATCGCGAGCCCGAGCCCGGTGCCGCCGAACCGCCGCGAGGTGGAGCTGTCGGCCTGGGAGAAGAGCCCGAAAATGCGGCCATGGCTCTCGGCGGGAATGCCGATTCCCGTGTCGCGCACCACGAACCGCAACCGGCCGTCCGGGAGCCGCAGCAGCTCGACGTTCACCGTCCCGGCGGAGGTGAACTTCAACGCGTTGCCGATCAGGTTCGTGAGCACCTGGCGCAGGCGGGCGGGATCGCCCCAGACCCACTCCGGCACGCCGTCGCCCAGGGCGAGGTCGAGCTCGGTGTCGCGGCTGCCGGCGGTGAACCGCAACAGGTCGACGATCTCGCTCAGAGTGCCCTTCAGATCGAAAGGCACCCGCTCGAGCGCCATGGCTCCGGCTTCGATCCGCGAGAAATCCAGAATGTCGTCGATCAGCCGCAACAGCGAGGTGGCCGAGCTCTGGATCAGCTCGGCGTAGTTGCTCTGCTGCCCGGACAGGCCGGTCTTGCGCAACAGACCGGTCAGGCCCAGGATACCTGCCATCGGCGTCCGGATCTCGTGGCTCATGTTGGCCAGGAAACGCCCCTTGGCCTGATCGGCCTGCTCCGCCGCCTCTTTCGCCAGCCGCAGCTCCTCGGCCCGGCGCCGCTCCGTGACGTCGCGGTTGATGCTGAGGATCGCCGGGCGGCCTTCATATTCGATCGAGGACGCGTTGATCTCGAGAAACATCCGGCTGCCGTCCTTGCGAAGCTGGACGGTCTCGAAGTTGTAGAAGATCCCGCGCTCCATGGTCTTGACGACATGCTGCCGCCCGCGCGGAACGTTCTCCGAGATCCTCTCCAACGACATGCCGATGAATTCCTCCCGGTTGAAACCATAAACCTCACAGGCCCGGGGGTTGACGTTGAGGATGATCTCGTCGTCGGGTGACAGGATGAGGATGGCGTCGTGAGCGTTCTCGAAAATCCGTTGATAATCGAGGCTCGCCCTGCGCACCTCCTCGGCGCGTTCGCTGACCCGCCGCTCGAGCTCGTCGCGGTCTCTGCGGAGCTCCCGCTGGGCCGCCTCCAGCTCGGCGGTGCGGACCGCGAGCTGATGGGACCGCACGAGGCCCGCCCAGCGATCCTGATGAAGCTGGGCGCCCAGCCCGAAGAGATACAAAAAGAAGACCGCCAGGCAGAGGTACTCCCAGCGGCCCAGATGCCACGCCGAGTCGCCGAAAGCTCCCGCGAGGGCGAGCACCACCGGCAGGCAGAGGGCGGCGACGAAGGCCAGGACGGCGCGCGGCGCGTGGGAATAGAGCAGGACGCCCATGCTCGCGATCACGGCGACGATGGTGAGCACGAAGAACGATCGCACTCCGGGACCCAGGCTCGTGATCACCGCGAAGAACAGCCAGCCGAGCAACAGAGCCTTCGCAATCAATACCGAATAGAAGGCAATTCGCCACCGCCGGGGGCTGGCGTG
>Ga0308176_10000708_pt1 | contig 20868 bp, 17 predicted proteins | sample PhyCR2_3_FD_203890 | JGI IMG/M metagenome (GOLD analysis project Ga0308176, IMG submission 203890) | Soil microbial communities from UC Gill Tract Community Farm, Albany, California, United States - DLSLS.C.R2 | ecosystem: Environmental > Terrestrial > Soil > Agricultural land | place: USA... | reverse complement strand
GAACGCCTGACAGCTAAAGCAGCCCCTCGTTCTTGATCAGTCTTTTGACAATCTCGCCCAGCTTCAAGACCTCTTCATTCCTAGGGGCATACAGAAATAGCGGGCTCCGCAGGGTTAGCCGCTTGGCTTCGATCATTCGGTGGATCTGACCGCGGCATCGAAGGCACCCGGATGGCTTTGTAGCTTTCGCCCGCCCGCAACCGGCGGAGCGCCTCGACGTACTGACCTTTGGAAGATTAAGGTCGAGCAACAGTAAATGCGGACGGGTGTGCCTCATCCTTCTCCGCGCGCGCGATAAACTCGATCGCCTCTTCCCCGTCGGTTGCAATATTGGAACTCCGCTATCAGGGTCCTTGGCAGAAGAGGAAGCTATTGCACTCGGAACCAACCAGAAATCAACCCCGGCCGCGATCGAATCCCGGTGAATTGAATCCGGTTCTCGACTCCTGCACAAACGCTTCCCGGTGCAAATCCGCGCACAGGATATTTGCCGGGTGGGGAACTTGTCGGAGCGATCACTGCACCAACTGTTCCTTCGGCATCTCTGGGAGAACCTCACGGACTGTCTGGGACGGCTCCGCATCGGGCGTGCTTGCATGTGGTTGGTGGAGACCCGACCAGCAGATCAGCCTGATTGCGGCAGATGCGGGAGGTTCTAACTTGTCGCACTTCAACCGCCGCTTCCGAGTGGCGCGACATGTGTCCCCCAGGCAGTTTCGCAGCCTCACGCGAAACTTGGGCCGATGCCGGATGCAGACGAGCTTGACCTCAGAATGCGATCCCGGTTGCTAGAGACTGCGAAAAGCCGCAGACCGACCTCGACTACGCTCAAGCTTGGGCGTCGGACGGATCACTGAAGCTCGTACTAGTCTCTTAGGCGCTGATGCCAGCTTCCGCTAGATATCGGCGCATGATTTGGGCGTATTGCGGAAATGCAACTTCCGGCTCATCAATGTCGGGATGCCATCGCTTCTCCCATTCGAAGCAATAGTAACCTTTGTAGCCATTCGACGCGAGCACGCGAACGATCTCCTTCACAGGAATGTCTCCCGTACCGGTGAGCACGTAATGACGATCCTCTTTGCTCTTTCCCGGAATCGGCACGGAGTCCTTAAGGTGAGTGTGGCGTATGTACTTGCCCAGATGTGCGAAGGTATCGGCCGGCTTTTCGCCTTCGACACAGGTGTGGTGCGCGTCCCACAGGAACGCGACATTCTTCGATTTGGCGCCTTCGAGAATAGGCAGCAAGTCTTCGGCGCGGCGAAACTCGCCATGAGATTCGACAATCACCACGACGCCGGAAGGGCGGGCGTACTCGCCGAGTTCGTGAAGCCCATCACTGATACGTGCAAAAGTCACGTGTTTGTCCTCGCCGGGGACGAACTGATTCGGAAATACGCGGACATAGGGAGCGTGGAGTTGATGCGCAAGATCGATGAATCGGCGCGCCTCGTCCATGTGTTTGGCGCGTTTGGCCGGATCGGGCTCATGCATCTGCGCTGAAGCGCCAAGGTCTGAGATCTCAAGGCCCGCTGCTGACAGGTCCTGCAATGTACCTTTCAACCGAGTGCCGGTGAACTCGGGGCATTTCGACAGGTCCATCTGGTCCTGGATACCACGCAATTCGAGCGCCGCGAAGCCCCACGAAGATGTGTTCTTGACGATCGTGTTCCAATCCCATTTCGGGCACCCAAGCGTGGATACCGCAATCGGCAGTTTCCCAGCCGGTTTGGAAAGCCCGATCGCGGAACCCGCCAGAGCACAGGTAGCGCTTCGTAGAACGTCGCGGCGTGTCATATCTAAATATGTTAATGGTACGGCTGTCCGTGTCTAGCCCAAATTCTTCAGACACTCCTTTCCCGTGATCCACGGGGAGCGCCGATTACGCGTATTTTGTTGATACCCACATTGGAGGTGGAATGTGAAGCAACTTGTGTTATCTGTCTTGCTTTGCAGCGCAGCAGGTATGGCGCAGCACGTCCACAATACAACGGAAACCGCCAGACCCGCTGAACTGCTGGAAGGATTGGGGTCTCATACTCACCCGATTGCAACGCAATCGGCACTTGCCCAGAAATTCTTTGACCAGGGGCTGGCGCTGATCTATGGGTTTAACCACGACGAAGCGGCGCGCTTGTTCGCGCGGGCAGCCGAGTTGGACCCGCACTCGGCGATGCCGCACTGGGGCATCGCCCTGGCGCTTGGGCCGAATTACAACATGCCTCCTGAGCCGGAACGTGAGGAAAAAGCGTGGAAGGCCATTGAACGTGCCGTTGCTCTTGCGAAGGACGCACCTGATCAAGAGAAGGCGTATGTGAATGCGCTGACTACACGGTATTCGAAGGACGCCAAAGTCGATCGTCAGCAGCTCGGAGCCCAGTATAGAGAGGCGATGCGGCAGGTTCATTCACGCTACCCCGACGATCTTGATGCCGCGACGCTGTATGCCGAATCCATCATGGATCTTCGTCCGTGGCAACTGTGGAACGCGGATGGCACACCGGCGGAGGGGACGCTCGAAGTGCTGGACGTTCTCGAAGGTGTATTGCGCCGCGATCCCACTCATCCTGGCGCCAATCACTATTACATCCACGCCGTTGAGGCATCTAAGAATCCGGAACGCGCGTTACCCAGCGCATATCGGCTTGGGGGTCTGATGCCGGGCGCCGGCCACCTAGTACACATGCCGTCACACATCTTCATCCGCACGGGCGATCATGACGTGTCGGCGAACGTGAATGTCACGGCAGCGGAAGTGGATCGCAAGTATATCGAGCGTACGGGAGCCACTGGCATTTACCCGCTGATGTACTACTCTCATAATCTGCATTTCGTGGCGTACGCGCGCATGATGCAGGGACGCTACGACGAGGCCCTCGACTACTCCAAACGCCTGCGCCAAAACGTTCACGGCGCAATTGACCAGATGCCTATGCTGGCCCCTTACGGCGCATTCGAGTGGCTGGTGCTTACGCGGTTCGGCAAGTGGAATGAGATGCTCGCCGAACCGGAGCCGAAAGAGACTGCGCCCGCCCTCCATGCGTTTTACCGCTATGCCCGCGGGCTTGCAATGGCTGGACTGGGCCGCAGTTCCGAGTTGAGCGCCGAGAGTGAGCGCATGGTTGCGATTTGCGCCCGTATTCCGGAAGATCAGAAGCTCATGATCAATCCGGTCCGCAGTGTTCTTGCCGTGGGAGAGGCCGAACTCCGCGCCAAGATCGCGCGAAGCAAGGGAGACGCCGACGGAGAGATCGCGGCTCTGCGCGAGGCTGTCGCAGCTCAAGACAAGCTCGGCTATATGGAGCCGCCCGAGTGGCATTACCCGGTTCGCGAGTCGTTGGGCGCTGCGCTGCTGCGAAACGGCAAAGCTAGCGAAGCCGAAGCGGTGTTCCGGCGGGATCTCGAGATCAACCCGCGAAACGGTCGGTCGCTGTATGGCCTAGTACAAAGCCTGAAGGCGCAGGGCAATTCGGTGGGCGCCGACTCTGTGCAGCGCGAATTCGAGCAGGCGTGGAAGGAGGGCGCGGTGAAACTCGGGGCCGAGACGCTTTAAACGTGAATCCCGGATGTCCGAAGTGCTCTTCCGGCGAGGCATGCCCGGCCTGATCTCTGTTGATGCCTAGCTTGGAGGGCGGAAGGCCGGTTGCCATTTCCGAATTGTCGCCGTACGGTGGGCGATAGTATCGGGATAGCGATTATGTCAGCCGCACCTGCAGACGATTTGATCGATCCTGCATCCATTCGCAACCAACTCACAAAAATTGTGAAAAGCGCCTTGTTTACGGATGCACACCGAATGGTGCGCTTCCTGCAGTTCACTGTCGACGAGACATTATCCGGGAACGCGTCGCGGCTGAAAGAGAACGTTATCGGAATCCACGTGTTCGACCGGCCGCCCGCATATGATCCGCGGATTGATCCGATTGTGCGGGTGGAGGCGAGACGGCTACGGCATAAACTTCGGGAATATTATGAGCGGGATGGCAAAACCGATGAACTGATTTTGGACTTGCCTAAAGGGCGATACTCGCCGGTGTTTCGGACGCGATCGGAACAGGTAAACAAGCCGGAAAAGGTAGTGACAACGATCGCACCTGAACCTTCGATCGCGGTCTTGCCGTTTACGAATCTCAACTCAGACGCAGAGACGGAGTTCCTCTGCGAAGGATTGACCGAAGACTTAGTAAGCGCGCTAACCCGGATCTCGGATTTGCGCGTTTTAGCGTGGGCTTCCGCCGCACGAGTGAAAAGCCACGCCGACAGTGTCGATGCCGCCCGTGATCTACTTGGGGTATCGTTTGTGCTGAGGGGGAGCATCCGAAAAACAAACGAACGCATTCGGATTCTGGCCCACCTGATCGATACTTCGGCCAAGCAATACCTCTGGTCTGAGAGTTTCGACCGCGGCTTACAAGACATCTTTGCCATACAGGATGAGATCACGCGGGCGATTGTCATCGCGCTTCGGGCAAAGCTGGTGCTGCGAGCTGGTAACGTGGCGAACGCAGCGGAATCTCAGAACGTCGAATCCTATCAACTTTGTTTGAAAGGCAGATTTCACGCGAGAGAGCGCACATTCGAAGGGCTTCAACGTAGCGCCCTGTGCTTCGAAGGTGCGATCCGTGCGGATCCTTCCTCTGCTTCCGCCTATGCCGGTTTGGCCGACACGTTGGCTCTGCACGCGGAATACGGAGTAGCCGATAGCCCGACGGCCATGCGGAAAGCGAAGCAGGCGGTCGAGAAAGCTCTGGGATTGAATCCGGCTTCAGCCGAAGCGCACGCATCCTATGGGTTAATCCTTACGTTGCACGATTGGGCGTGGGAGGAAGCCGAGGCTGCATTTCGTCGATCTCTTCAGCTGAATCCCAGTTATGCTCCGGCCCGGCATTGGTACAGCGTGGACCACTTGGCCATGCTGGGCCGGTTCGATGAGGCGGAGACTGAACTCGAAAAAGCCATAGACCTGGATCCGCTGTCTCTGATCCTGATGGAAGGGCGGGCTTACCTTTCGTTCCTGCGCCGCAACTACGATGAAGCAGTTGATCGCTACAGCCAACTCATCTCGAAGGATCCGTCGTTTTATAAGCCATATGGTTCGATGGGCCGGGCGCTGCTCCATGCAGGTCAGACCGCGCGTGCGATCGAGATGCTCGAACGATGCTGCGTTCTGGGCGGTGGTCAAGCGCCCACGATCTTCGGCGCATTAGGACAAGCTTACGGTCTGACCGGGGATCGAGTCAGAGCAGGCGAGATTCTCGTCCGTCTGCGGAAGCTAGCTGCCGAACGACCTGTCCCTGCGACGTGTTTCGCATTGACGCATCTCGGACTTGGGGATAAAGAATCGGCTTTGACGTGCCTTGAGTCCGGGTTCGAGCGCCGCGAATCGTCCGTGGTGGGGCTGGCTGTACATCCCGCATATGATGACTTGAGATCTGAAGCGCGCTTCACGAGCCTGGTTCATCGAGTGGTCCCGCCGGGCAGCAATCTTACCGTAAGATGACCCGGTAAGTTACCGTCCCTTACTGGTCGGGACGGTCCCCCGACAATGAACATTGGGATGTGAAGACGTTTCTGTTGTTACTACTCAGCGTTTCTTCCTACCCGGCGCAAGTCGCGGATTCCGGTTCCTCGACGGATTGGTCTAATCGCGGCAATGTCCTTTTTCATGCCGCGCATTATCGTGAGGCGGAATTATTGTTCGAGAAGGCACTTGCAGTCGCAAGTAGCCGCGAGACTCCGAATCCCGCTCAATTGGCGGTGCTCAACATCAATCTCGCCGCGAGTTTTCGCGTGCAAGCCAAGTACGGCGAAGCTGAGGCGCTTTACCGGGAAGCGCTCGAGTACGCCCAAAGCGAGCCGCCCGCAAGTTCGCACGCGCCAGGTGCTCTTCGGGGTCTGGCGCTTGTATCACTCGGACAAGGGAGGCTTGCCGATGCGGAAGCATTTGCCCGGCGAAGTTTGGATGGGGAAATACAGTCGACTGACCCGGGCCAGTTTGCGGAATCCGCTGATACACTCGCTGCGATTTTGCTGGCGCGCGAAAACCTAAAGGAAGCGGAGGATTCAGCGAATCGGGCGCTGGCTGCATTTCCCAAGCAGGACTGGCACCGTCATGAGGTTTCCGCCCTGGCGCTCAACACGTTAGGAAGGATTGGCTTGGCTCAAGGCAAGAATGATGTGGCGGAAGCTTATCTTTCTCAGGCCGTGCAAATCCTCCATGAGCTTCTCGATTACAACAGTCCGACGATTGCAGCAGTCTCGGTCAATCTCGCCGATGCGCGAGCGCGCCGGGGAGATTGGGAATCCGCGACATCGCTTCTCACGGATTCGATCACAACGCTGGAACGCGTTTTGGGTGAAAATCAACCGGAGGTGGCGTCGGGGCTCAGTATTCTCGCGGGTATCCATAGAGCCCGCAAGCAATACCGGAAGGCGTGGCCCCTGTATGAGCGGGCGCTGCAGATTGACGAACGTGTGGTTGGACCAAACGCTTTGAAGACTGCAGTCGACCTGAATAATTTGGGCTCGCTTGCGCTTGCCCGACACCGATATGACGACTCGATCGAGTTACTCACGAGAGCCTTTGCGATCGAGCAGCGCGTACGTGGAGCCAATCACCCGGAGACTGGCCTGGTCGCTTCTAATCTGGCCGAAGCCTATTTTATGCGGAAGCGGTATGGAGAAGCCGAACCACTTCTCCGACAGGCAATCGCAGTGAAGGAATCGTCCGCCGGGGCAGAAGATCCGGGATTGGTGAGACTGCTCTCCGAGTATTCGGATGTCCTTCGGGCTGCGGGCAGATTTAGTGAAGCAGAGATGGCGGAACTTCGCTCAACCAGGATAAAAGTGCGGAATGCCATTCGAAGCAACTCCTAGCGAACTGCAACTTCGTGACGAGTGCGGCGCGTCGATACCTTGGCTTTTACCCGCATTAAATAAGTTGACTGAACAGTCAGTCAGAGATATGCTTGGTTTTGGCCCGATCGCTCTCCCCAACTTCGAATCAACGCCGTTCCGTCGAGGCAGCGAAACCCAAGCGTGCAGAGCAAGCGCTGTCGCGACGACGCGCGATTGTCGAGGCCGCGATCACTGAGTTCCTCCAGAAGGGCTTCGCTGCTACCCGCATGGAGGATATTGCGCGTTGCGCGGGTGTTGCCAAAGGCACCATTTACCTTAATTTCAAGGATAAGGAGGCCTTGTTCGCCGCCATCGTCGAGCAGGAGATCCGGCCCAATGTGGACACCGCAGCACTCGGACCACGTCCGGGAGAAGCCCTCGCGGATTATGCCGACCGGGTGATTGTTCCTCTGTTCGGTGAGCTGGTGGGATCCCGCCGCGCGGCGATCATTCGTCTTCTGATCGGCGAAGCCGGACAATTTCCCAAACTGGCGGAGGTCTATTTCCGACTGGTTGTCGAGCCCGGGATGAGGGGAGTGCGCGCGATGGTGCGCCGGGCTTCGAAGCGAGGCGAACTGCGGGACGACATGCTCCTCAAGTTTCCACATCTCGTCATTGCGCCGGCTATTTTCTCCGTGATCTGGACCGGGCTTTTCCAGGATTTCAGCTCGCTCGATGTCGAGGCTATGCTACGCGCCTACTATCAACACGTTCTGACGTGTGGCGAAGCACGGCCGGACAGATCTGGACACGGGAGGAAGAGTTCGAAATGAGCGCGGAGAGGACAGCCGTGGACGACAACAGTAAAGCGGGCGCGCCGGCCAGCGGGGAGCCAGAACCTCACGGATCCGCAACGCGCAGGACGGTCGTTCGTCTTCTCGTATTGCTTTCCGTAGTTGCTGCTGCGCTGCTTGTGTGGCGGTTTGTGTTCGCTCGCCCGAGCGCGCCAGCGAACATTATCCAACTCAGCGGGCGAATCGAAGGCGACGACTCGTCGGTGGCGCCCAAAAGAGCAGGCAGAATCGTTGCCATCACGGTGCGGGAGGGTGATGCCGTCCAAGCGGGCCAAACGATCGCAACGCTCGATGATGAGCAGGTCCGGGCGCGCGAAGAACAGGCGCACGCGGCCGTGCTTGCCGCCCAAGCCAGGTCACAAGCCGCTCGTGCACAAACTGCAATTCTCAACGAGCAGTTAAAGCAGTACCAGTTGCAGAGCGAGCAGGCGCAGTCCGACGCGGAAGGGCGGGTTCGCCAGGCGGAAGCCGATCTCGCCGCGGCGGAAGCGAGTCTTAAGCAGCAGGAAGCGTCCTACTCGTTGGCGAGTTTTGATCGGGACGCCTATACGCGTTTGGCTAAAACCGGCGCCGTCTCCGAGCGGCAGGGAAGAATGTATGCCAGCACAGCCGAACAGCAGGAAGCGGCACTCGCCGCGATGCGCCGCAAGACCGAAGCGGCAGGGGGTGCGTTGCAAGTGGCGAAGGCGAACCTCGCAACGCCTGGTATCCGCAACCTCCAAGTGTCAGCAACCAGGCGCCAGATTCTTCAGCAGGAGGCCGAAGTGTCGAGCGCAGCCGCCGAAACCCAAGGCGCACGATTCCAATTGCAGGAAGCCGCCGCAAACCGCAGTGACCTGGTCGTAAGAGCTCCTTTTGCCGGAACGGTGATCACGAGATCGGCAGAGCCTGGCGAGGTGGTGACTGCCGGAACCACCATCGTCACCCTTCTGGATCTAAGCAAGATTTACCTGCGCGGTTACGTGCCGGAGGGGCGCATCGGGCAGGTGAAACTCGGACAACGGGCGCGTATCTACGTTGATTCGCAACCAGAGCGTCCGCTCGATGCCTACGTATCGCGGATCGATCCGGCAGCCACGTTCACGCCCGAAAACACGTACTTCAAGGAAGACCGTGTGAAGCAGGTGGTCGGAGTGAAGTTGCAACTGAAAGAGTCGCTCGGGGTCGCGAAGCCCGGGATGCCTGCGGACGGCGAGATACTTCTGAGCGGGGACGAATGGCCGCGCGATACGGGGCGGAGATGAGCGCACTCGCGAATCCTCCTGTCGCGAACGGAGCTTCCCGATCTGCTCCACAAGCGCCGGCGATTCTGCTTTCAAAACTTTGCAAACGGTACGGCGAAGTCGAGGCGGTTCGCGGGATCGATCTGGAAGTTAAAGAACGGGAAATCTTCGGCCTGATCGGTCCGGATGGAGCGGGGAAGACATCCACTTTTCAGATCCTGGCCGGAGTCATGGAGGCTTCCGGCGGAACGGTTCGGATATTTGGAAAGGCCGCACGCGAGGCTCGGTCCGAGACCGGATATCTGACTCAGACGTTCAGCCTCTACCCGGATCTAAGCGTAATGGAGAACATCCGCTATATCGGCCAGTTGCGGCGAGTGCCGCGCGCTGACATCGAGCAACGCGCTACTCGATACCTGCGCATGTTCGACATGGATCGCTTCCGCGGCCGATTGGCGGGGCGCCTGAGCGGCGGCATGAAACAGAAGCTTGCGTTGGCCTGCGCCTTAGTGCCCGAGCCTCGGGTGCTGCTACTGGATGAGCCGACGACCGGCGTTGATCCAGTTTCACGACGGGAATTTTGGGACACACTAGCGCATCTCGCGATCGGCGGACTTACGATCATGGTGGCTACGCCCTACCTTGATGAGGCGGAACGCTGCGGTCGTGTCGCACTCATTTATGAGGGGGAAATCCGACAGATTGGAACACCCTCGGAACTGCGCGGCAGTCTGGGAGCCAAGCGCCTCGAACTCAGAACAGCGGATCTCGGCAAGGCGGAGCGCCTGCTCGAAGCGCAAGCCGGCGAAGGCAAAGCAATTGCCGACGTACAGCGATTTGGAGATCGACTCGATATTCTCGCCCAGGAGCCTGACAGGGCCGAGTCCGAAATCAACAACACATTGAGCCGCGAGAACCTGAAGGTCGAGGAAATCCGCGTCGGCAAACCGACGTTGGAAAACACTTTCGTTGCGCGGTTGCGTGGTCTCGGCCGAACGGTGAGCGCAAAACCCTTTCCCGGCGAGCATCCGCAGAACGCATTGCAAGGCAAGTTAGCCATGAACGCCGACAAATTGACCAAGCAGTTTGGTCCGTTTACGGCCGTGAAAAGTGTCTCAGTTCAGATCCAATACGGCGAAATTTACGGTTTGCTTGGCGCTAATGGAGCCGGCAAAACGACCATGATCAAGATGCTTTGCGGCCTGCTCAAGCCGACATCGGGAAGCATGCAACTGGCCGGTGGGAAAGGCGAGCTGCGGTCTTCGTCCATTCGCCAGCGCATCGGCTACATGTCCCAGAAGTTTTCGCTATACGACGATCTCTCCATTCGTGAAAACCTGGAGTTCTTCGCCGGTGTTTATGGTGTTCCGGAGCAAGAACGCGAGGAGAAACGCCAATGGGTCCTTGAGTTCTCAGGGCTGCAAGGCCGCGAACACCAGATTACGGGCGAGCTTCCCGGCGGTTGGAAACAACGCGTGGCCTTCGGAGCCGCTATCATGCACGAACCGAGCGTACTGTTCCTGGACGAACCAACGTCAGGCGTAGATCCTCTCGCACGGCGGGCGTTTTGGCGCATAATCAACGACCTGGCGGACCGGGGGACAGCCGTGCTTGTGACCACGCATTACCTGGAAGAAGCCGAGCAATGTAACCGGCTCGGTTTTATGGTGGCCGGGGAACTTGTAGCGCAGGGGACACCAACGGGCATCAAAGCAGCTCAACCCGGACATATGCTCGAGTTGATTGTGGATCAGCCACAGCGTGCGGCAGACCTCTTGAAGGAAGGCACGGAGCGCTGGAGAATCTCGCTTTTCGGCGAACGGCTGCACGTGATCTTCGACGACGATGTCGCACAAGCGGAAAGGAAAACCCGCGATCGTTTGGCTGAGGACGGCATAAGCGTACTCAGTTGTCAGGAACAGAGCTACTCGCTCGAGGATGTTTTCATCCGTGTGGTCGAGCAGGCGCGTTCGCAAGGAAAAGTAGCGTCGGAAGACTGAAAGAACTTCGATGAGACGTGTTGGAGCCCAAGTTCGTAAAGAGTTGACTCAGATTTTGCGGGACCGGCTTGCATTGGCGTTGACCCTGGCGCTTCCCTGCATTTTGTTGTTCCTCATGGGAACGTCTATCGCCCTCAAGGTTGGCGGTCTTCCTATCATCGTGCAGGACCTGGATGATTCTGCCGCGTCGCGCGATCTGATCGATGCCTTCCGATCTTCGCTTTCATTCCACGTTGTACCCTGGCGGGCTTCACAGCAGCCGCAGGATGCCTTTCTCGAGAACCGCGCGCGGGCCGCTCTGATCATTCCGGAACGTTTCGGCCGCGACGTGGCGCGGAACGCGCGAGCTGAGGTTCAGGTTCTGATCGACGCGTCCGATTCGAATACAGCAACGCTGGTGGCGGGAGATGCAACCCAAATTGTTCGCGCTTACAACGAGGGACACGCACGGGCGGGCGTTGCGGTTCCGGTCCAATCCGAGGTCAGGCTTTGGTACAACCCCGGCCTTTCCAGCAAGAAATACGCTGGACCCGGCGTTTTCGTACTTGCCGTCTCCATGTTTGCGCCGCTTCTTGCATCGCTTGCAATGGCTAAGGAGGCCGAAAACAAAACGATCCTGCAGGTTTATGTGTCGAGTATTTCGGCTTTCGAGTTTGTGCTGGGAAAGGTTCTCGCGTTCACCATTGTTGGTCTTTGGGAATGCGTTCCGCTCCTCCTAATGCTCTACACCTACTTCGGACTAAGCTTCGCTGGCGATCCGAGCCCGTTTGTTGTGGCTACACTCCTCTACTGCTTCTGCGTTGCTGCATTCGGAACCTTGATCGGCATCGCCATTCCAAGCCAGGCCGCTGCCATGCAAGCGGTGGCACTCGGCGGTTTCCTTCTCGTATTCCTGCTGTCCGGGCTCATTTTTCCCATTGAAAATATTCCGGCTGGCATCCGCTGGATCTCAGATTTCATTTGGGGCAAGTATTACATCTACGTCGTCCGGGATGCGCTTCTGCAGGGCGGCGGCTGGCCTTCGACGTGGACCAGCGTGCTCGTCATCGGCTTGATCGGAATCATCTTCTTCACACTTGCTTGGAGCCGGATGAGACGGATGCAGGTGAAGGCTTAGCAATGAAGCAGATACTACGGGGCTTGTACGGCGGCCGCTTGCGCGCCCTGATCGTGAAGGAGTTGAACCAGATCAGGCGTGACAAGCGGCTTGCAATGTCCATGATTGTGCCGCCGACTCTTCAAATTCTGCTCTTCGGTTTTGCCCTGAACTCTACGGTGGAGCACATGCCGATCGGAGTCCTCGACTGGAGCCGGACGCCCGAAAGTCGTGAGTTGATCGCCGATCTGACCGAGAGCCGGGCATTCCGAATGAAGCGCACCTATCTTTCGCCCGGCGAGTTAACCGGCGCACTAAGCCGGGGCGAGATCAAGGCCGCAGCCATTATTCCTCATGAGTTTTCCCGCGATCTTCAAAGGGGCCGGACGGCTACCGTCCAAATTCTTTTGAACGCCATGGACGCCAACACGGCAACCATCGCCAAAGCTTATGCCGAAGCGATCATCTCGTCGTACAACTCAAAGCTAGGCACCTCCGGTCTCCATGCCAGGTTTGAGCGGATAAGCGGCGAGTCAGTCGGCCGCAGGGGTGAGATAGTCCTCACGCCCGCTTTCCTTTACAACCCGGGATTAGTGAGCTCGTGGTTCACCGTGACGGGGATATTCGGTTTGCTCTGCATTCTGAACGGGTCGTTAGTTTCCGCCGCGGCCATGGTCAAAGAGCGTGAGCGTGGAACCATTGAACAACTATTGATGTCGCCAGCGCGAACGTCGGAAATTATCGTCGCAAAGATTGCTCCGTTATTCGTTCTGCTTTGCCTGATGGCAATGCTGGCAACTCTGATTATGAAGCTTGTGTTTCATGTGCCGTTCCAGGGCAGCTATCTCCTGGTCCTGACAGGCGCTGCACTGTGTGTGCTTTCCGGTATCGGGATTGGAACTGTGATCGCCACCTTTACTAACTCGGCCGAGCAGGCCCAGCTCACAAGCTTTTTTGTAAATCCTCCATTGGCAACGCTGTCGGGCGCCCTGACCCCCATGGAGGCAATGCCGCAGTGGTTACAACCTGTCACAGCGGTCAACCCGATTTATCACTTTGGAGTTATTTCCCGCTCTGCTCTTCTGAAAGGCGCCGGATTCGTAACGTTATGGCCGCATTTCCTCGCATTGCTGTCATTCACACTTGTTCTGGTCGCGTTAAGCGTATGGCGCTTTCGGAAACAGCTCGGATAACTGGCACTAAACAATGAGACGAACTTCCACGGCGAAAACGGCCCCGATCTGGTTGATCTTCACCTTGTTCCTTGGGCGCGCGCAGGCACAGTTATCGGGCCCGGGCGTGCAAAGTCAGACACCCGGAGCGAATCAATTACCGGTCTCGGGCAGAACTGCACTCATCGGCTCAGTAACAGCGAGTCAGGCTGCAATACCCGGCGTGACCAGCAGTGTTAATACTTTGAATAGCGGCGTCCAGATACAAGGTCCGTTTGCCGGCAGTGCCAGCAGCAATGCTCGTCCGTTCTCAGGTAAGCTCTCGTTCAAAGAAGCACTCGATCGTGGACTGTCGTTCAATCTCGGCGAGGTCGGATTCAATCACGCAATTCGGCAAGGACGAGGCCAGGCGAAAGTCGCTCGAGCGGCCCTGCTTCCCAATCTGAATGCCGCTCTCTCGGAAACGGTCCAGCAAACGAATTTGAGGGCTTTGGGTGTGCGATTTAACTCGCCCATCCCTGGTGTCGCGCTTCCTTCCGTTGTGGGGCCGTTCAACTACTTCGATCTGCGGGCGCGCTTGACTCAGACGGTGGCAAACCTGACCCAGTTGAACAATTACCGTGCGGCGAAAGAGTTGCTCCTGTCAGACGAGCAAGCTGCGCAGGACGCCAAGGACTTGATCGTGCTCGCCGTCGGAGGTGCATACCTGCAGGTAATCGCGGCCGAGGCAAGAGTGAACGCGCAGCGCGCTCAAATCGGAACCGCGGAGGCATCCTTCGGACAGGCGACAGAGCAGCGCGCGGCCGGGGTGCTCTCGCTCACCGAACTAAATCGTACCGAGGCGGAACTATTGACTGAGCGCCAGCGGATGGTCTCGCTCGCAAATGACCTCGCTAAGCGCAAGATGAATCTTGCGCGACTGGTGGGCTTGCCTGCGACGGACGCGTATGAGATCACCGACGACGTCCTGTACTCGGCCCTTACTTCAATCGAAGAGAACGCAGCTCTGAAGGATGCATATGCAACGCGATCGGACCTGAAAGCGGCAGAAGCCCAGATCCGTGCGGCACGCCATTCGCGAACGGCGGCGCAATCGGAGCGGTTACCCTCACTTTCCTTCAGCGCGGATTATGGCGCTATCGGAACCAACCCTTCCCAGGCGCATGGAACGTTTGCGGTCGTTGGAACCCTCAACGTTCCCATCTGGCAAGGCGGCCGTGCCGAGGGCGACCTTGAGCAAGCCGATGCGGCGCTTGGGCAGCGCAAGGTCGAACTGGAGGATGCTCGAGGGCGTGTCGAAGCTGACGTTCGTAGTGCTTTTCTCGACATCCGGGCGGCGGCTGAGCAGGTCGACGTAGCGACGCGGAACCTCGAAATTGCCCGGCAAAACCTTGAATTGACACAGCAACGATTAGAAGCCAAGGTCGCGGAGAACCTCGAAGTTATCCAATCGCAGCAGGCGGTGGCGACTGCACAGCTTGACTACATCGATAGCGTGTTTGCACACAATCTGGCGAAACTCAGTCTCGCCCGAGCGCTTGGGAATGCCATGGACCATGTTCCCCGGCTGTTACGAATCGCACCCGCTCAGTAGGCACGACAGGTGATCAGCATCGTCGAAGCCGCAGGTTTCCGCGGGACTCAACAAGTGAGTATGGTGATGTGTTTGCCCGGCCCGAGCTTGCAACCTAAATTGCCAGGCCAAATTGCGTGCCCTCGCCCCGTTTCCAGAATCTAGGTTCCGATTTTGGTTGGGCGAGGGGGCGAGCGCGGCTAGGTTTACAGTCCGGCTCTACTCAGGTTTCCTGAATTCAAACCTTCTGATTTGCGGACCCGCAGATTCCGTCACCGAGTAGTCACCAGGTACCTGGAACAGGGAGGAATCCGGCTCAGTACGCCTCAAATTCTCGAGCGATTCAGTTGTCTGACCGATGCGCGGATCAGTGTGGATCGATTTCACCACAACTTGCAGTACGGGCGAGAACCAACGTTCAGAAGCAGTTTCAATCGGTTGCTCATTGCCGATTGCCCCCGCCGGAATGGTGGAAACGATCCGAGTGCCCGTTACATTTACACCCTCCATCATTTGACTTCCAAGATCCTGTGATTGTTGGTTTGCCTTCGAGGTTAGCTCCCCCTTCGCAGCTACAATGGCGACCGGTCCCATCGTTCCCGCGAATGGCGGCGGAGGCGGCGGTAAGGGCGGCAATTCTTGTCCGGTCTGCACCTGAACGGAGGGAGGTTTAGCGACCATCTTCTGCGCTGTCTTGTGTTCAGCGTCAAGGAGGTAAGTGAATCCGGCAACCGGGTCGTGAATGGCAATCATCACCGGAGGGGGCGGCCCGCCGGGGAATGCGGGCAAGCTGGTTTCTGTGCGAGTGCGGCCTTGCGAGTCACGATACACCTTTCTTGTAGTCTTATTCACGATGCGGTTCCCATCTGCCAGCGTTTGCACGTGTTCTGTAATCTGATCGCCTGAATATGGTGCTCCCGCAACGGGCTTGCCTGGGAAGAGACTGAACTCGTGCGACATGACAGCGATTTGTCCAACACCCGCTGAGGGCATGGCAATACCCGGAGTCACGTACATCATGTCCTTTCGGCCATCAAGCGCACCTGGCGGATTGACCTGCGTTGATACTGCCTGTGCCGGCAGCATCGTGGAAAAGAAAGAAAATAGAACAGCGAGTCTTCGCATGTTGCCTCCAAATAATTAAGATCGACGGACTAAATTGAGAATCAGGGTACGAAGCGGACGGCACGAACGACACCGTCACTGCCAACCGCGACATCTGCCGTGACACGAGACTCAAGATCTCCAGCCCGTGCCGGGACTCCGTAGAGGCCTAATGTCGCTCGAGGCAATTGGACGCGGTAGATATCTATCTGTTCGAACGGCGCGACCGGCTCTGCATAGGGAATTGCAATAAACGGAGCAGATACCGATTCATCATCTTCTTTGGGATGCGCAGGAGTTCGCGGCCGTTGTGGCGCAGGTCTGTCAAGCCGACGGGCCACAGCAACATGCTCAGCACCGGCCGGACTCGTTCCGGACTGGACCGGGGGCGACCCCAGCTGTGTTTGATACCCAGAAGTGATTGGCGCAGTATAGGGAGCCCGTGCAATGCGTTGTGTACCGAACCAGATAAGCAGTATCAGTGCTGCACAAACGAGGGCTACGGTCCCGAACAATGGGATCGCTTTTCGGCGCCGATTCGCGCGCATGCGAGCAGCCAAAAAATACTCGATCCGCGGAGGCGCTTCCTGATTGTACACAGTGCGCAGAGCGCCCAAAGCTTCATCCAGAAAGTCCTGCTCGGAGTCGGCACTCATGCGGAACACTCCATCTTTAGCTTCGAAACTAGCAGCGCGCGTGCGCGACTGAGCCGGGACCGGATTGTACCGATAGGACAGCCAAGCACAATTGCCGCCTCCTTATAACCGAGCTCCTGCAACTCGCACAGAATCACGACCTCTCGCAACGTAGGCGGCAAGGATTGCACGACGCGTCGGACCGATTCGATCATTTCACGGTGTGCCAACTCTTGATGCAAATCGATGTGTTGTTCAATTTCCAATTCGCCTATATCTTCAAAGGCATCTGTTGTGAATCCTTCGTTGCGCATAGTACGACGGCTTATATTGCGGGCGATACCCAAGAGCCATGACAACAACGATCCGCGAGCGACATCATACGAGTTGGCATTGGCCAGTAGAAACAGGAACGTTTCCTGGGTGATCTCTTCGGCCAGAACCCGTTCACCCGACATGTAAAGAGTAAACCGATAGACGGGACCGCCGTACTCCCCGTATAGAGCAGTGAAGGCATGTTCATCACCTTCCAACAAGCGCCGGATGAATCGCTCGTCTTCTCGTTTGAGATCGTTATTCATCCGGCTCTACCTTGTATTGCACAATTGCAAGACGAAAGTTCCACTTTTATCGCATGCCGTACATGGAATAGTCGCTCGAAGGAGCACTAGTGGAAGCAGTTATCGCGACGATCAATCGATGCAGCTGACCGGCTCACTCGCTTCGATCCGTTCGGGAGCACGCTCGACTGGACGGTAGTCGTGCCGAGTAGCTAAAGCGATTGTTGAGCTACGGTACAACGCTCTGGTTCAGCGGGCCCTTTTGCGAATAAGGCGCACGATACTTGTCGTCGTGAGAAGGATCCGTTGCCCCTCAAGGATCACATTTAGAAAGCCGGGAGCAGCGGCACGTACTCGGACGGAAGTGCCGAGTTCCCGTTCGATCTCATCCTGAGGCTCACGGCCTCAAGCCTCGAGGTCCGCCCAAAAGAAGCAGCAACTGATCTCGATGGTCAGGCGGTCCTCCGGTTCCCACCCACTTACGACGTTACACGAAAACGGCAACTTCTCAAGCTTATGGCTTCCGCAACTTCGATGATTACCGGAAACCTGTCAAGGTATTATGTGCTTGATTCTTTCGGGCAGCGGAATGCCCCCCGTTGTTGGCGTAAAGCCCGTAGAGTGACTGACCCGAGACATAGGTAACAGAACGTACCGGACACATGGGGTTACACTTTTTCGTCCCGAAGGGGCGGATGAGGTGGATGGTCGTCGAAGGAAAGCTCTGTTATGGACGAACGAATGCGGTTTGTCATCCTGCTGCAGGATGGGGAGAGCCGTTCGAAGCACGGGCTGTCACCTTCCAATTCTGAACAAGGACCACGCCAGCTGGACCCGACTGGTAACAGTTTCATCCCTATATTGCAGGAACAACCGCTCTGGCGACTTCAGGAGACCGGCAAAGTAGAACCGTGATTTTTCTATACGGTCCATCGACGAACAGCCGCTTGATCCAGCTGAGGCCTGGCGTCGCTTATTGCTTCCGCGGGTTTCATCCATTGATCCAGGAGATTGTTCAATCCGCCTGGCTGCGTGCCGTGCGAAACACGAACGGAGAGGTTCTGGCCGAACACATTAAGCTCTCGGAGTTCTTATTCAGCTCTGAGCGAAACGCTTTGCTCGCTGTTCGGCCACTCCTGACAGACCTCCAGAACCTCCATCTCACCACGAACGTCAACGGATTCTCGGCATGATTCCCAATTTTGGAACTTCTCTGATTTCGGCGCCGAAAGGCTCTCCCCGTAATCAGAAGGCTTCAGGTTGTCCGAGGAACTTCGTCCCACGGGGCACAGGGTGAGCCGGATTTTCTGCTAAACATCAGCTTTGCCTATTAGAAATTGCGAAGTACGGCTGATTGGACAAAGTCGCGTTAAATGCGGGATAAAGCCAGGCCTCCGAACTGCCTCGTCGGAACTCAAAGTAGTACTGCAAGGGAAACGGCGAGTTCGTGTATTCGCCTGGTATCGCCGACTGAAAAGAGGCGTGTGCTTGTTCCATGTCGACAGAATGCCATCGCTCTGCCTGGTTCACGTGGCGATAGTGCAGGAGAACGGAGGGAGCAACAGCATTGGCGTCTTTCCCCGTCAGAGAGAGTGTCACGGGAAGTGGTTTGCCTGGCTGAAACCCCTGTGGCACGGTATGGCTGCATGCCACGGAAGGACGCCGGCGTCTTTGCGTCACGGCGCGAATCGCCTGTCCAACCTGTTTCGAGTCGACGGTCGTCGAGCCCGCTTTCCCGTTCAAAGCGGCCTGCACCGACGCCATGTCCTTCTCTATGCCGGGCAGGCGATCCATCCACTGACCTTGTCGGATCGGTATGTTCCCGTAAGTGATATTGTCGCGGTAAATCTTCTGGGCACGGCGCGCCATGACGGACCAGGCGTCGCGCGCTTTTCGGTACTGGTCCAAAGCCTGGTTCGCCGCATCGGGAGCACCGGAACGGAGCCGTGAGATTGCAAAACTCAATTCGGGTGAGATCGTCGGAGAGATGTCCTTCATCGACTCACGCCCGCCATCCGCATCCGTGAAGGCATTGGAGCGCTCGTTGGTTCTTTCCATTCCAAGGTCCCGTGTGACGCAGTAACTGAGAGATGACACACCCTTCGCCGCCCTTTTTTACAGAGCGCTAGCTGTCATGCTGGTTGATCGCCTTCGAACTTCGGTTATGCAACTTGGGTATGGCGATGCCGGGCCGAATCGCATCCAGATCGATGGGCGCGACCAACTGGACCCAGACGTTCTGGAAAATCTCGATCTTGCGGGCAGTCGCTTCGATTCGATTCAGCGCCGGTTGCGTGTGAACGGATAAGCTGTGTTCGTCATAGCGCAGCGCAGGCATCCGATCCGTACGGGTTCCCACCGCGATATCCTCAGCGTTTATCCACACACGAAAAATTCGCCGCGTCATCCGTGCTGCCATTCCCGCTATAGCGCGCTATCTGTGGGTAAGGACAAATGAGGCGGGTTCGCGCGACCCCGCTCTCCGGGTGACCATACGTTTTATACTTCGTTGCGACGATCGCTTCGGGCGCGGTGCCGTTCTCTACCCATCGCTCGAGGGCTGTCTGGATACCGCGCAGAGGATCGGCCCCCGCGCCGGGAACTGAGCCCAGGACTGTAGCTCCGGGACCATCTGCGCAATGTTGCATTCCTGGCACCATGTAAGCGCGCAACAGGTCACGGCCGCTCTGCTGACCTACTTCTGCAAGTACATTGTCATAGTAGTTAGCAGTGCTTAGCGGGCCGATGTCGGCATCATTCCAGCCGTGATACAGGATGAGCTTCCCTGACCGAGTTCTAAAGCCTTTTAGCGTCGCGTCCGTTGCATTGCGAGTTGGCCCGAGCTTTTCGTCGATTGGATTTACGTCGCGATCGAGGTTGAACGTGCGAAAGTCCCATGATGGATCTCCATAGACAAGCGTTGCGATACCTCCCACACCGAACGCATAGTCTAAGCTCCTTCCGCGTTCCGGACCGGTGATCCACCTTGCCCACCCATTTGGGCCGGTCTCCCCGCCCGGCAGAATTCCCGGAAAGATTCGCCGTCCCCTCGAATCAGTCGGGCCGGCATAGATCTTTCTCAGAGCCTCAATCTGCGGCTCTGTCAAACAACTATCCGACTCCACACCTTTGCAGCGAAGCACGGCCGGATCGAATTGGCAATTCCGCGGATCGTCTAGCACCCCGTCTGTTATGCCATCAAGGGCGTCGCATCGCTCGACAACGGCGGCTGCGATGGCGGGAAGTTTGCTCGCGCGGATGTAGCTGTTCTGCTTCGCCATGAGCGCCTGCGTGTTCCATACTTGCGCTGCGCTCAGATGCGTTGCGAACCAGGATGGGTCGCCAGCGACGATGCCGGCGTAATCGGCCGGGTAACGCTGCGATTCAATCAACGCCTGCCGTCCGCCGTTAGAACAACTGCTGAAATATGATTTCTGCACTTCGCCCTCGTAGAACGCGCCGATGATGGTCTTTGCGTTCACGGCTGTGAGATGGATGGCCCGGTAAGCATAATCAGTAACCTTCTCGGGATGGCGCAGTGCCCAACTGGCATCGACCGCAGTTCCTTTGTGCCCAGTGTCCGTCGATGAAGTGGCGTATCCGCCGATCACCGCTTCAGCCATACCGGGTCCATTCCCCGCGCCGCCTGTGTAGTTGATTGCCCCCGAGAAACCGCCGTTGCCAACCGCGAGATATCTTCCATTCCAACCGGAAACCGGCATCCACACTTCAAATTCGATGTTCGAATCGCTGGTTGGATGGATGGTGCCTTCAACACGGCAGAACGCGGGCAATTTCTTGAAAGGTACTGGTT
>Ga0308176_10000707_pt1 | contig 20943 bp, 10 predicted proteins | sample PhyCR2_3_FD_203890 | JGI IMG/M metagenome (GOLD analysis project Ga0308176, IMG submission 203890) | Soil microbial communities from UC Gill Tract Community Farm, Albany, California, United States - DLSLS.C.R2 | ecosystem: Environmental > Terrestrial > Soil > Agricultural land | place: USA... | reverse complement strand
GGCCGCTCTTTCCATCTTCTGCGAGTGGGCGCAGGAAAGTGTCGTATCGGCATCGCCGTGCGCCAGGAAGATGGGTGGGCTGGTGGACTTCAACAGGTGGATCGGGCTGAGCTTCCGCACCGCGTCACGTTTCTGTTCGAGCGTACCGCCGAACATCACCTCCATCCGGTTGGCCTGCTGGAAGCGGTCCTCAAAACCGTCTTCGGGCAGGAACGACGTCGCGGGGTAGTAGGCCGCCACGCAGCGCACCTTCGCCGGCGTGGGGGCAAGCGTGGGGTCGCCGGGGTAATCGCCGTCATCCCCCAGCGCGGTGACGAGCGTCAGGTGGCCGCCGGCCGACGTGCCCAGCGTCCCGATGCGATCGGGGTCAATGCCGTACTCCGACGCGTGGGACGCCAGGAAGCGCACCGCGTCTTTGCAATCGGCGGCGCTGTCCATCGCGGTCGGCCCGCCCTGCTTGGTCAGCCGATACTCGATGCTCGCCGTGACGAACCCGGCGGCACCGAGTTTACGGACCAGCCCGACCGTCGATTGCTTCAGCACGCGGAAGCGGTCGCCGCCACCCCAGCCGCCGCCGTGAATGTAAATCACCAGCGGCGCCTTCTCGAATCTCTTCTGCGCCGGCTGGATAACGGCGAGCACCAACGACGTGTCACCGACTTTCTTGTAAATAATATTGTCGGTGACCTTCAGATCGGCGGGCCACGTTTCCGCGGCGGCACGACGGGATGCCTTCTTTGCCGCCTCCGCGCCAGGCGCACTCCCGGAAATCGTTAGCGGCAGCGCAGCGGCAACGAGTAAGATGAGGCCTTTCATTCATCTAAGTACGCGTCGATTTGTACCGCGTTGCGGGCGCCACCGCTTACAGGCGGGGCCGGACTTGCACAGGCCTCGTCGTCAATAGGGACGGGGCGTCCGACTGGCTGGTGATCCGTCCGATGCTGACCCGCAACAAGCAGCCGCCCGATCGACTCCTCCGCCTCTGGCCATACTCGGAGGAATGAGGTAAGAGATTGCGCTCGCTCCGGCGGCATGGGGTGCTGCGATTCGTCTCGATCCCGGGAGACTTTATGAAAGCAAATCGAATCGTGGCCGGCCTGACCGGAAGCGCGATCCTGCTGTGCGGCCTAGTCTCCGTTGCGGCGTTCGAGCCGCCGGACTCCCAGACACCACGCGCCGGCGGCCATCAGCGGATGGCGCCGCCCGCGCCGCTCACCGGTGCGATCCAATCGATCGACCGGGAGGACGGCGGCCGGAGGGGGCGAGGCGATCTGCTGCAGGCGGGCCGGCCGGCGGAGCGGCCGTCCGCGCCGGGCACCGCCGCCGATAAATGGGAGCCGGCGATTCGGAAATTCGAGGCCGCCGATAAGTCGGCGCCGCCCCCCACGGGCGCGATGCTGCTCGTCGGCGGTTCGAACGCACGGCGGTGGGAGAGTCTGGCGGACGACTTCCCCGGGGAGAAGGTCATCAACCGCGGCTTCGGCGGCGCCCGCCTCTCGGACGTCCTGCACTACGCCGACCGCATCGTCCTCCCCTACGCGCCCAAGGTCGTGATCCTCAACGCCGGCGGCAACGATCTGGCCTCGGGCGCCACGCCCGAGCAGGTCCGCGACGCCTGCAGGGACTTCGTCGCGAAGGTGCACGCCGCGCTGCCGGACACGCGGATCGTCTGCGTCGGGCTGCCGCCCACGGTGCGCGTGGCCAGCAGCCCCGAGGCGAAGGCGGTCGTCCGCAAGACAAACCGGTTACTGGCCGAGCTGGCCGGCGGGGACGTGAAGACGCAATTTATCGACTTGTTCCCACACTTCCTGGACGAGGCGGGGTCCCCGAGGGCAGGCTTGTACGTCCAGGACGGCACGCACTTCACGCCGGCCGGGTACAAGATCGTCGCGGGATTGATCAAGCAGAAACTCCAGCCGCCGGCTGCGACTTCGCCCGCCGCCTCGCGACCGCCGCGGTGATCCGCGGGCGTCACCGGGACGGCAGAAGCCCTGGTCCGACGCCAACGCCGAACTGACCACCGGGGTCCGGCGGGTGCGTCCACCGGCCCGGGGGATACCATAGTGACATGGTTGACAACGCCCACTGGCCGCGTTCGCGCCGCGCCTCACACCTTCGACTCCGAGGAATGTTGGCGCTCCTGTGCGCGTGTGTGTGCGGCTCCGCCGCGGCCGGGGATTGGCCCGCTTGGCGCGGGCCTGATGGCACCGGCGTCTCAGCCGATACGAACCTCCCGCTGACCTGGGGCGCCAACGACGGCCTGCGGTGGCGCGTCGCGCTGCCCGACCGGGGCAACTCGACTCCCATCGTCTGCGGCGACCGCGTCTTCGTCACTCAGGCGATCGAGGCCGAACACCGCCGTACACTGATGTGTTTCAGCCGGTCCGGGGGCCGTCTGCTGTGGCAGTCCGGCGTGACCTGGCCCGACGCCGAACCCACGAATCGCCAGAATCCTTACTGCTCCGCCTCGCCGGTCACCGACGGGAGACGGGTCGTCGCCTACTTCGGTTCCGCCGGGCTGCACTGCTACGATTATGCAGGCAAGGAAATGTGGCACCGGGACGTGGGGAAGGTGGACTCGTGGCAGGGCAGCGGCTCGTCCCCGATGCTGTACCGCCAGCTATGCATCCTGAACGCCGGGCCCGGCACCAATGCGGCATTGCTGGCGTGCAACAGCGACACCGGCGAACTGGTATGGACGGTGACGCCGCCCAAAGGCCGCGGCGGCGCCGCCCCGGACGGCCGCGCCCCCACCGCCAAGGTCGGCGACTTCGACGGCGCCATGATGGCCGCGGACCCCAGAGGCACGGGAGGCTTCCTGGGTAGCTGGAGCACGCCCGTGGTGGCCCGCTCCGGCGGCCGCGACGAGTTGCTTGTCGTTCACCCGTTTGACATCACGGCATACGACCCTCAATCTGGTCAAGAACTCTGGACCTGCGGCGGCCTGCCCGAGCAGGCGTTCGCGTCACCGGCGGTCGGCGAAGGGATCGTGGTCGCGACCGGCCACAAGGTGGCGGGGGGCGGCACCCGCGCGACGGCGGTGAAACTCGGCGGCGACGGCGACGTGACCGGCACCCGGCGGCTGTGGCAGACCGACCTGCCGCACGATTTTGTGGGCTCCGGTGTAATCACCGGCGGCCACGTGTACCTGGTGAACCAGTTCGGATCCGTCGTGTGCCTCGATCTGACATCCGGCAGGAAGGTAGCCGAGCGGCGGCTGACGGCAAAGCAGGGCCGGCGCGGCTCCTGGTCCTCGATCGTGCTCGCCGGCGGCAAGCTCCTGGTCCCCAACCAGTCGGGAAACGTGTTCGTCCTCACCGCCTCGCCCCGGCTCGATGTGCTGGCGGTCAATACGCTAGGGGACCAGACCACCTGCGCCTCGCTGGCCGTTTCGAACGGAAACGTGTTCCTCCGCACGTACGAGGCGCTTTGGTGCTTCGGTACCCCCAAGTAGCGCCGCGCGAACCTGCGCCTCCCCGCCAAGGACCGCCTTGCGTCCTCCCGTGCGGCGAATTCCAGCGGCGCGATGCTGTTAGGGACGCACACCACCCGGGAGCGGCCGAAGCCGAGCCTCACGGCGGTGCGGCATTCTTAGGATTGGCCGAAACCATAGACGACGAGCACGGCTCAAAAACCTTTGCCGCTCGGTGCCTGCGAGCCGTAAATAGGATCCGCCTTCACTTGCAAGCGCAATCTTCATTACTGTGGCAAGCTGGGCAGATTAAAGTGGTCGCGCCGCCTCGTATGAGTATAAAAGGTTTGACTCCTCCGCCGTATCGTTGTAGAAGACAGCGCGGGGCTGAGGGCGTGCGCCAGGGAGCCGCAGTTCTCGGGAGTGGTGACCCGCGGGTCCGCCAACTCCGCAATCCGGCCGCATTTCATCCACCGGATCATCATGCACCGCCGTCACACCGATCATCAGAACCACCGTCCATTGCGCCGCGCCCCCGGTCCCCTGTTGAACGCCCCGGACGTTCGCCGCGCCGCCGTCGCATTCGCGGTGCCGCACGCGTGCGAAATGCTCGAGCCGCGGATGCTCCTGAGCGGCAGCATCAGCGGCCAGGTCTGGAACGACCTCAACGGCAACGGCGCCCACGACGGCGGCGAGCCCGGGCTGAGCGGCTGGGTCGTTTACCTCGACCAGAACCGCAACCGCGTCCGCGACGCCGACGAGACCTGGACCACCACCGACGGCACCGGCGCCTACTCCTTCCCGGCGTTGGACCCGGATCAGTATAACGTCGCCGAGGAAGCCCCGGTCGGCTGGTCTCAGACTTACCCCGGTGCAAGCGGGATTCAGGCCGGCATCACCGCGTCATCGCCTTCGGGGGCCGAGTCCCTCCAGCCCGGCAACGCGAGTTACACATACACGGGTTCCACCGTTCCCGCCGAAATACTCGGAGAGCCCGTGGCCGCTCCCGTCGGCAGCGACGTGTCGGTGGTCCCCTCGGACGTAGAGTCGAACCAGCTGATCAACCTCAACGCCATGCGCAGCGACCCGCGCTTCGCGGGAATTGACGGCCACGGCTACTCCGTCGCCATCCTCGACACCGGCATCGACCTCAACCACCCGTTCTTCGGCCCCGACGCCGACAACAATGGCGTGGCCGACCGCATCGTTTACCAGCACGACTTCGCCGACAACGACAACGACGCCTCCGACGTCAACGGCCATGGCTCCAACGTCGCCAGCATCGCCGCGGGCTCCGACGCCACCTACAGCGGCATGGCCCCGGGCGCGAACATCATCGCCCTCAAAGTCTTCAGCGACTCCGGCTCCGGGCTGTTCAGCTACATCGAGCAGGCCCTCCAGTGGTGCGTCGCCAACGCCGCGACGTACAACATCGCCGCCGTGAACATGTCCCTCGGCGACAGTCAGAACTGGGCCACCTCCCAGCAACTCTACGGCATCTCCGACGAGCTGGCCGCCCTCGCGGCCAAAAACGTCATCGTCGTCAGCGCCGCGGGCAACGATTACTTCAGCTACCAAACCCAGGGCGTCTCATACCCCGCCGCCGACCCCAACTCCCTCGCGGTCGGCGCCGTCTACGACGCCAACGTCGGCGGGATCTCCTACGCCAACGGCGCCCGCGACAACACCACCGCCGCCGACCGGATCGCCAGCTTCTCGCAGCGATCTACCGCCTTGTTGGACGTGTTCGCCCCCGGCGCCATCATCACCGGCGCCAACGCCACCGGCGGGCTCTCCAGTTACACCGGCACCAGCCAGGCAAGCCCCCACATCGCCGGCCTCGCCGTGCTCGCCCAGCAGTTGGCCGTCCAGCTGCTCGGCCGACGCCTCACACCCTCGGAATTCACCGACGTCCTCCGCAACTCCGCCGTCACCATCAACGACGGCGACGACGAGAACGACAACGTCGTCAACACCGGCGCGGATTACCCCCGCGTGGACGCACTGGGGCTGGCCAGCGCGATCTACGACCTCGGGGCCAATAGCTACCCCTACGGATACAGCATCAACCTGGCCGACGGCACCGATTCCACCGACGACGACTTCGGCGTCGAAAAACTGAACCCCCAGCCGGGACAGCCGTCTCTGTCCGCCGCCAGCGACACCGGCGTTTCCAGCAGCGACCGGCTGACGAGCTTCGACAACAGCTCGCCCGCCACACGCCTGAGCTTCACCGTCCCCGGCACGCACGCCGGGGCAACCCTGAACCTCTACGCCGACGGCCAACGCATCGCCACGACCCCGGCGGCGGACGGCACCACCCCCGTCACCACCAACGGGACGTTGGACCTCGCCGACGGCGCGCACGCCATCACCGCGCGCCAGGTCTTTCCGGGTCAGGCCGAATCCGTCGACTCGCCTTCGCTCACGATCACCGTGGACACCGTCGCGCCCGCGCCGGCCGTCTTCACACTCGACCCCGCCAGCGACACCGGCATCAGCAACAGCGACAAGCTCACGCGCCTCGGACAGCCCGTATTCGACGTGCAGGGCACCCCGTATTACTACATCACCTGGAACGGGACCGCATTGGACGGTTACGAAACGGCGCCGACGTTCCAGCCCTGGTGGACCTTGACCGACGGCACGCAGTCGTTCACCGCCTACGGGCTCGACGCCGCCGGCAACGTCTCGACCCCGCGCGTCGAAACCATTACCGTGGACACCGTTGCCTGGCAGCCGCAGCCCATCTTCGACCCCACATTCGGCAACGCCGGCGCGACCGTGGTCCCCGGAACCACCGGACAGGCGGCCCAGGTCATCCAGCAGCCCGACGGCAAAATCCTCGTCGCCGGGTATACCTCCGGCGCAAATTTCCAGTACAACCTCGAGCTCGTCCGCCTCAACGCCAACGGGACCGTGGACACGTCCTTCGGCAGCGGCGGCGTCGTGACCGCCGCACCCGGATACCGCAACCAGATCGACGCAATCGTCCTCCAACCCGACGGCAAAATCCTCGTCGCCGGCCGCGACGACGCTCCCTCCGGCCTTTACTCCGCTTTCATCGCCCGCTGGAACCCCAACGGCACGCCCGACGCCACTTTCGCCGGCGGCGGCATCTTCACCCTGCCGCCCTCTACCCTCGTACAGGCCTTCGACGTCGCGCTCCTCGACGACGGCCGCTTCCTCGTCGGCGGATACTCTACTTCCAACGGCGGCGATTTCGCAGTCGCCCGCTTCCTCCCCAGCGGCTCCTTCGATACCACCTTCGGCACCGGCGGCACCGCCACCGTGGATTTCGGGAACTACAACTTCGGCCAGGCCATGGCCCTCACGCCCGACGGCCGCATCGTCCTCGCCGGCTACACGCAGGTCCCCAGCGGCTTCGACATGGGCGTCGCACGCCTCCTCGCCAACGGCGCCCTCGATCCTTCCTTCGACCTCGACGGACGCGTCACCCTGCACGTCGGCGTACAGTCCACTTTCGCCAACGCGGTCGCCGTCCAGCCCGACGGCAAGATCGTCGTCGCCGGCTCCAGGGACGATGCAAATTCCTCTGACGCGCAGAATTCCCTCATCGCCCGGTTCAACACCAACGGCTCACTCGACGCCACCTTCGGCACCGCCGGCGTAGTGGTTCAGAGCCTCTCGACCAATTATGAGCGGTGGGAGGACATCTTCCTCCAGCCCGACGGCAAGATCGTGGCCACCGGCGTCGGCAGCGGCTATTTCGAGGTCGGACGGATACTCGCCAGCGGAGCGCCCGATGCCTCCTTCGGGACCAGCGGCCTCGTCTCTTACCAGCCCGCCGGCGAAACCGCCGCCGGGCACGGCGGCGCCCTCCAGGGCGACGGCAAGATCCTCGTCGTCGGGACCATTGACAACGGCGTGAACGGAGCTTTCGGCGTGATTCGCCTGAACCCAGGCGTCAAACCGACGTCACTCGTCCTGAGCGCCGCCAGCGACAGCGGCGTCTCCAATTCCGACGGCATCACCAACGTCAACACGCCCCAGTTCGCGGTGCCGGGCATGCCCGCGGACGTTTATTTCCGGGTGTACCGAAACGGGACGCAGATCGGACCCGACTACCAATCCGGGACGAACTATACGCCGGCCACGCAGCCCGATGGGACGTGGGATTACACCTACCTCGGGCTCGACGCCGCCGGCAACGCGAGCGACTTCAGTACGCCGTTGACGATCACGATCGACACCGTCGCCCCCGCCGCCCCTTCGGCTCCGGACCTCGACGCCGCCAGCGACACCGGCGGCGACAGCGCTGACGACCTCACCTCCGCCACGTCGCTGTCGTTCAACGTCGCCGGCTCGCCGTACTTCCGCCTCTACCGCAACGGGTCGCTGGCCAGCGGCTCTTACGAGTCCGGCGCCGCCTACGCCCTGCCGGCCGTGCAGAGCCCCGGCGTCTGGTCCTACGGCCTTTCCGCGGTGGACGCCGCCGGCAATGAGTCGCCCAAGTCCCCATCCTTGCTGGTCACCATCGTCTCGGCTACTGCCGGCTCCGCTTTCCAGCTTACCCGCACGTCCGGCGGTTCGACGCTCTCAGTTACCGCCGGCTCCGTCACCCTCCCCCCGGCCGACCTGTCCCTCTCCTACCTCGGGCTGAGCCTCTCGGCCTCCGGCGGATCCTCCGTCCTGCTGAATTCGGCCCAGCACTTCTCCGCCCTGACCCTGGTCGGCGCCTCGACTGCCACCGCCGCCGGCGCCCTGACCGTCGGCGGCCTCTCGATCGACCCCACCTCCGCCCTGGACCTTCAGACCAGCGACCTCTTGGCCGACCGCCTCGCCACCCCCGCCTCCACCATCCGCTCCTACCTGACCAGCGGCTATGCCAACAACACCTGGACCGGCCCCGGCATCCGCAGCGGCACCGCCGCCTCGGACCCCTCCCACTTCTCCCTCGGCTACGCCGACGGCGGCGTCAACTCCGACGCCCCGCCCGGCCAGGTGCTGGTCCGCTACACCCGCCGCGGCGACGCCAACCTCGATCACAACGTTGACATCCAGGACCTGCTCCGCTTCCGGGCAAACGCCGGCACGCCCACGCCCGCCCAGTGGTGGCAGGCGGACTTCACCTACGACGGCAAGGTGGACATCCAGGACCTGCTCGCCTTCAGAGCCAACGCCGGCATGAGCGCGCCGGAAGTCGTCGCCGCCGCCGCCTCGACCACGACCTCCTCATCCTCTTCCCAACCGGACCTACCCCCCCCGCTCTCCAGCGCGGCTGACGACCAAAAGCAACTCCTTTAAAGCCTGCGGACCGCACCGATCATCCCGGGCGCAAAAAGAACCGGAGGACTTGAGTCCTCCGGTCACAAACTCCAATCAATTTCCAAACGTTACGCGGTCAATGCCGTCAGCCGCCCCGTGCTGTCGCCGAATCGATCCAGCCGCACGCCCACCCGGTCGAGCATCGACAGGTACAGGTTGCACAACGGCGTCTGCTCCGAATAGGTCACGTGCCTTCCCGGTGTGACCAGCCCGCCGCCGCCGCCGGCCATCATGATCGGAAGGTTGTCGTGGTTGTGCCGGTTCCCGTCGCAGATGCCGCTGCCGGCCAGAACCATGCAGTTGTCCAGCACCGTCCCGTCGCCCTCCTTCATGCCGGCGAGCTTCTCAACGAAGTAGGCGAACTGCTCCATGTGGAAGCGGTCGATCTTTCGGATGGCCTCGATCTTCTCCGCCTTGCCGCCGTGGTGGGACATCGTGTGGTGCCCCTCCTTCACGCCCAGCCACGGGTACTGCCGGTTGCTTCCTTCGCGGGCGACCATGACCGTGCCGATCCGAGTCACGTCCATCTGGAACGCCAGCGCCAGCAGGTCGTACATCAGGCGCATGTGCTCCTGGAAGTCCTGCGGGATGCCCTCCGGCCGGGTCATGTCCGGCGTCTTGGGCACGCCCAACTTCTGCGCCGCCTCGACCCGCTTTTCGATCTCGCGGATCGACGTCGTGAACTCCTCCAGCTTCTGGTGGTCCGATTTGCCAAGCTCGCGGTCCAGCCGCCTGGTGTCCTCAGCGACGAAGTCGAGGATGCTCTTGCGGTACTTCAGCTTCTTTTCATAGACCTTCGGGTCGCGCTCGTCGGCCGAGCCGAACAGCCGCTCGAACAGCTCCGCCGGGTCCACGACCTTCGGCATCGGCTGCGTGCGTGACCGCCACGAAATGTTCGTCACGTACGCGCAGCTATACCCCGAGTCGCACTGCCCGGCCGTCTGCCCCTTGTCCATGCCCAACTCGATCGACGGCAGTCGCGTCGCCCCGCCGATCTTCTCCGCCGCGACCTGGTCCACGCTCGTCCCGAGCCGGATGTTCGCGCCTGCAGTCTTGTAGGGGTGCAACCCGGTGAGGAACGCCGCCGCGGAGCGGGCGTGGTCGCCGGCGCCGTCGCCCTTCGATCGCGCATTATCCTGGGCGAGGCCGCTGAGCACGGTAATCTGCTTGTAAACATTCTTCAGCGGGGCCAGCGTCGGCGGCAGGTCGGCGGCGGTGATCGCGCCCACCTTGCCCGGCTGAAAATACGGCAGGTTGATCCCGTTGGGCGTGAAGACGAACGCCATCCGCACCGGTGCGCTGCCCACGCTCGCGCCAGCAGCGCCCGCGGCCGCTTCACCCGCCGACGACGCGGCTTGAACCACGCCGCCGGGCACCATCGCGTCGAGCATCGGTAGGGCAATCGCCGTCCCAAGACCCCTGAGCATCGTCCGCCGCGAAAGTGACCACTTGGCGCTCATGTTGCCTTTCCTTCGAGCCGATCCACCGGCCTCAGCCGGTTGCGGTTATCCTAACCTCTACCCTCATTACTTGCGATCCGAATTCGCGTTGCCGCTCCCGCCAGCACCCGGGACGCCGATCACGTTCGCGCCGCTAGTGACGTTCGCCGGTGACATCGAAGGCGCCTGGCCCGGCTGCCGCATCTCTTCCGGCCGCTTCGCCCGCCGCTTCAGGAACGCGTCGCTCCTCACCAGCGCGTTCACCACCGCCGAAAACCGCAGGTCGTCCTTCTTCGCTTCCACGCAGATGTCCTTGATCGTGCAGCGGTCGTACGTCTCCATCCCGCGCCCAACGGCGTACGTCAGCAGCTTCTCCACGAAGCACCGGACGAAATCATCCTTCCGCGAAACCAGCACCTTCTTCAGGCTCTCCGGCCCGTCGAGCTTGGTCCCGCCCGGGAGCACGCCCGTCGAATCGATCTTCTCCCCGGCGTCCATGTCGCGCCACCGCCCGATCGCGTCGAAGTTCTCCAGCGTAAAGCCGATCCCGTCCATCCGCATGTGGCACGAAGCGCACGTGGGGTCCGCCCGGTGGATCTCCAGCCGCTGCCGCAGCGTCGCCGCGTCCTGCCGCTGGCGGTTGCTCGTGATCAGCGACGGCACGTTCGGCGGCGGCGGCGGCGGCGGCGTCCCCAGAATCTCCTCCAGCACGTACTTGCCCCGAAGCACCGGCGACGTCCGCGTCGGCATCGCCGTCACCGTCAACACCGCCGCCATCGTCAGCACGCCCCCGCGCTTGGTCCCGCTCAGGCTCACCTTGCGGAAATCGCTCCCCTTCACGCCGTCAATCTCGTAGAACCGCGCCAGCCGGTCGTTCACGAACGTGTAGTCCGCGTCCAGCATCTCCGTCACCGGGCGGTCCTCCTTGATCAGGTTCACGAAGAACGTCTCCACCTCTTTCTGCATCGCGTCCCGCAGACGCGAGTCGAACAGCGGATACCGCTGGCGGTCCCGCACGATGCCGTCCATCAGCCGAAGTTCCAGCCACTGCCCGAGAAAATTCTTCACCAGTGCCTCGGCCTTGGGATCGCCAAGCATGCGCTTGACCTGCCCCTCGAGTACACCCGGCTGCTTCAGCTTGCCCTGCCCCGCGAGCGAAAACAGCTCGGGGTCCGGCATCGAAGCCCACAGGAAGTACGACAGCCGCGTCGCCAGCTCGTAATCGTTGATCGGGTGCACCACCGGCTGCGCGCCCGTCGGCGTTGCCGGGTCCTTCTCGATCCGGAACAAAAACTGCGGCGACACCAGCACGCCCGTGAGGGCGTACCGTACCGCCGCCTCCCAGCCGTCTCCCTCGCCGCGCGCCATGCGGTAGAGCTTCATCAAGGCATCGACTTCACCCGATTCGACCGGCCGCCGGTACGCCCGCGTGGTGAACCGCTCGATGACCTGCCGCGCCGCCGCCTCATCACCAAGTCCCTTACCCGGGCGAACAAAGAACACCCCGCGCGCCCTCATGTCTTCCGCTTGCGGCTTCGCCGGACCCGCAACATCGGAGCCCGCGATCTGCTCGACCTCCACCCAGTCCACGATCAAGTTCCGGTCCCGCAGGCTCGGGTCCGGGTTTTCCGGGTCGCGGAAATTGTTGAGGTACGCCGCCGCGAATTTGTGAATCCCCGGCGTCACGTCCACCTGCACCTCGTACACCTTCGGCGTCCCCCGCAGGTTCTTCACCTCGAACGTCTGAAGGTCCTTCCCGTCCACCCGCACCGCCATCTTCGCCGGCTCCTTGCCGGCCGCGTCCTGCTCGGCGGCGATGCGCAGCTCGTACCGCCCGCCGTCCAGCCGCCGCTCCTTGTAAATTTCGCCCTCGGTACCAAGGTTCCAGTGCTTGGTCCCGTCCACCTCGCTGCCCACCTCGGCCGTCATGTCGATGCCGTCCCAGCGGGCGTGCTTGGTATCCACGACCGCCTTGTTGGTCGATTCGATCTTCCCCACCACCTGCTCCGCCGCCGCAAGGTACTTCTCCGCCAGGTACGGCGACATCGACAGAACGTCGCCGATGTTGTCGAATCCGTACCCCGTGTCGTCGAGCGGGAAATCCGCCGCCGGCTTGAAATCCACGCCGACCAGATCGCGGATCGTGTTGTTGTACTCGTTGCGATTCAGCCGCCGAATCGTCACGTGCCCGGGGTCGCGCGGCCCAGCGCAATCGTGCGCCTCCACCGCCGCGTCCAGCCACGCCGCCAACGCCTCGAGCTTTGGCTGCGGCGGCCGGGGCTTGCCCGCGGGCGGCATCTCCCCGTTGCGCACCATCTCCACCACCTTCAGCCACGTCTTGCCATCGCCTTGAACCGCCGCAGCCGACTTGTATTGATCCAGCGTCAGGTCGCCTTTGTGCTTCCCGTTGCCGTGGCACTGGTAGCAATACTGCGACAGAACCGGCTGCACCTCCCCCGCGAACTGCTTTTCGAACGTGGCTTGCTCCGCGGGCGCAGCAGAACTCCCGGCAGACCAATATGCACACACAACCACTGCCGCGACGCTGAACTTCACCCACTTCTGCACAATCACCACCGAACGCTTGCGCGGTGTTCGCTGCAACATTCTGTCGAACAACCACTTAAATCCGTGACAAACCCCCGCCGTTCACCTGAACGGCCGTTACCTAACCGTCCATACTACCTTCGGCCACCAGGCGTTGCACGCCTCGATATAACGACCGAGCGCCTCATTTGTTCGCCCGCGCCAGCTCGGACCGAATGAGACTCAGCCGTGGTAGGAATTGGGAAAACGCTTTATCTTTCAGGCCGTACCAGCCTCCGGGCCGTAGAAATGAACCGGCCCCGGGCGTGCTTCGAAAGGACTTGCATGAACGACGGAAGTGATACCGGTCGAAGCGGCGGCCAGAAAGTATCAACCGGCATTGCCGGGCTCGATCAGATCCTTCGCGGCGGCCTCAGCGCCTACCACCTCTACCTGATCGAAGGCTCGCCGGGTGCCGGCAAGACTACCTTGGCCCTGCAGTTCCTGCTCGACGGGGCGGCCCACGGCGAGCCCACCCTTTACGTGACGCTTTCCGAGACCAAGCGCGAGTTGCTTGCCATCGGCGAGAGCCACGGGTGGTCCCTCGATCATGTCGGCATCTTCGAGATGGCCCCGCCCGAGCAGAGCCTCGCCGCCGCCCGGCAACTCACCATGTTCCACCCCTCCGAGCTGGAGCTCAGCGACACGACCAAGGCCGTATTGGACGAAGTCGAGCGGCTCAAGCCCAAACGCGTGGTCTTCGACTCGCTCTCCGAAGTGCGGCTGCTCGCGCAGAACCCGCTCCGTTACCGCCGCCAGATCCTCGCCCTCAAGCAGTTCTTCGCGGGGCGCCAGTCCACCGTCCTGCTGCTCGACGACCGCACCTCGGCCGACGAGGACTTGCAGTTGCAGAGCATCGCCCACGGCGTCATTTGCCTCGAGCAACTTTCCACCCAGTACGGGGCCGAGCGGCGGCAGCTGCGCGTCAGCAAGATGCGCGGCGTCCAGTACCGCGGCGGCCTCCACGACATGGCGATCCGCCGCGGCGGGTTGCAGGTCTTCCCCCGGCTGGTCGCCGCCGAGCACCACGCCGACTTCGAAGACCTTGACATGCCCAGTGGCGTAGAGGCCCTGGACCAGTTGCTCGGCGGCGGGATCCCGACCGGCAGCAGCACGCTCTTGCTCGGCCCGGCCGGGTCCGGCAAGTCCACCGTGGCGATGCAGTTCTGCATCGCCGCCGCCGCCCGGGGAGAGCGCTGCGCAATCTACACGTTCGACGAAACCGTCCACACGCTAAGGCGCCGCGCCCGCAAGCTGGGCATGCCGCTCGACCGCTACATCGACAACGGGCTGATCTCCGTGCAGCAGGTGGACCCCGCCGAGCTCTCCGCCGGCGAGTTCGCCTCCATCGTCCGCGAGGCGTCCGAAGGCCCCGAAGACGGCGGCGACCCCAGCGCGGCCAAGGTGGTGCTGATCGACAGCCTTAACGGCTACCTCCACTCGATGGCCGAGGAAAAGCAGTTGACCGCCCAACTCCATGAATTATTCACATTCCTGAGCCAGAAGGGGGCGATCACGTTGGTGACCGTCACCCAGTCGGGGATGATGGGCGCCGCCATGCACTCGCCGGTGGACACGACCTACCTGGCCGACAACGTCATCCTTTTCCGCTATTTCGAGAGCTTCGGCCACGTCCGCCGCGCCATCTCTGTAGTCAAAAAGCGCAGCGGTCACCACGAGCTGACCATCCGCGAGCTCCGCATGAGCGACAAGGGCCTGCACATCGGCCCGCCGCTCGAGCAGTTCCAGGGTGTCCTCATGGGCGTCCCAACTTTCCACGGCCCGGCGGACCAGCTCATGGGCCAGAAGGGGGACCATGGAAAGTGAACAGCCCGCCCCCCCACGCCCCGAGGCCGAACGCCGCGTGCTCCTGCTGGCGCCGACCGAGCGTGACGCCCAGGCCAGCCGCGCCGTGCTCGGCGAGGCCGGCATTCCCTGCGCCCGCTGCGACGGCCTCTACCTGCTCTGCGAACAGATTCCCGCCGGCGCCGGCGCGGTCATCGTCCCCGAGGAGGTCCTGGTCGCCGACGGCTCGGAATGCCTGGCTACCGCGATCCGGCACCAACCCGTCTGGTCGGACCTGCCGGTCATCGTGCTCTCGCGCGCCGGCATGGAATCCCCCGGCGCGGCCAGGGCGATGTCCACCCTCGGAAACGTCACCGTCATCGAGCGCCCCCTGCGCGTCACCACGCTGGTGAGCGTCGTCCGCACGGCACTGCGCGCGCGGGAGAGGCAGTACCAGATCCGCGACCACCTCGCCGGCCGCGAACGCGCCGAGCGGCAGCTGCGCGCCGCCAAGGCCGAGGCGGACGAGGCCAACCGCTCGAAGGACCAGTTCCTCGCCGCACTCAGCCACGAGCTCCGCACGCCCCTTTCGCCGGTGTTGATGACCGTCGAGGTTCTGGCCTCCGACCCGGCGCTGCCGCAGCGGGCTCGCGACGATCTGGACGTGGTGCGCCGCAACGTCGAATTGGAAACCAAGCTCATCGACGACCTGCTGGACGTCAGCCGCGCCGCCAGCGGCAAGCTGCAGCTCAGGCGCGAGACCACGAGCCTCCACCGCCTGCTCGAGCAGGTGGTCACCGTATGCACCTCGGACCAGTTCACCAAGCAATTGAGGGTGGTCACCGGTTTCGGCGCGACCGTGGACACCGTGCGGGTGGACGCCGCGCGCATCCAGCAGGTGTTCTGGAACATCCTGAAAAATGCCATCAAGTTCAGCGGGGAAGGCGGCGAGATCACGTTGGCGACCGAGGACGCCGCCGCCGGGCGGGTGCGCGTCCTCGTGCGCGACCGCGGCGCCGGCGTTCCGCCGGACGTGCTCCCCAGGCTCTTCAACGCATTCGAGCAAGGCGATTCCGGCGTCACCCGCCGCTACGGCGGGCTCGGCCTCGGCCTGGCGATCTCAAAGGCCATCGTCGACCTCCACGGCGGCAGCATCCGCGCCGAAAGCGCCGGACCCGGCCGCGGCGCAACCTTCATCGTCGAACTCGACACCACCGACGCGATCCCCGCCCAGACGCCCCCCGCCGAGCCCCAGACCCCCGGCCAACGGCCGGCGGGGTTGCGGATCCTCCTCGTGGAGGACCACGCCGACACCGCCGCGTGCCTCGCCCGCATCCTCAAGGCGCTCGGCCACGCCGTCAGAACCGCCCACTCCGTCGGGGCGGCGCTGCGGCTGGCCGAAGAAGGGCCGTTCGACATCCTCATCAGCGACATCGGGCTGCCCGACGGTACCGGGTACGACCTGATGCGCGAAATCAAGCAGCGATACGGGTCCAGGGGCTTGGCGCTCAGCGGTTATGGAATGGACGAGGACCTGGCCAAGAGCAGGGACGCCGGCTTCGACGAGCACCTGACCAAGCCCGTGAACCTTCGGGCCTTGGAAGCCGCGATGCGCCGCCTCACCACCGCGCAGACGGCGTGACCTCCGTTCCGGTCACGCGGCCGCTCCGGGGCCAGCACGGCCGGTTCATTTCCGCCCCGCCCCGCGGTACCCTCTTTCCACCATGACCGACCCCCGCATCGACAAACTCGCCGCCGTCCTGGTCAACTACGCCTGTGCCGCCAAGGCCGGCGAAAAAGTCCTCATCGAAGCGATCGACGTCCCCCACGCCTTCACCAACTCCCTCGTCCGCGCCGCCGCCGCCGCGGGGGCGCGCCCGCTGGTGCTCCTCAAGTCCAACCAGGTGAATCGCGCGCTCATGCTCGCCGGCTCGCGGGAGCAGTGGGACACCATCGCCGACGTCGAGCGGCGTCAGATGGAGCAGGTCCAGTGCTACATCGGCGCCCGCGGCAACGCCAACGTCTCCGAGCTTTCCGACGTCCCCGCCGACAAGCAGAAGATCTACGAGGAAACCGTCTGGAAACGCGTCCACCACGAGGTGCGCATCAAAAAAACCCGATGGGTCGTGCTCCGCTGGCCCAGCCCCAGCATGGCCCAGATGGCCGAGATGTCCACCGAGGCGTTTGAGGACTTCTTCTTCAACGTCTGCACGCTGGACTACGCGAAAATGAGCCGCGCGATGCAGCCGCTCAAGGCGCTGATGGAACGCACCGACAAGGTCAGGCTCAAAGGCCCGCGCGACACCGATCTGACGTTCTCGATCAAGGGCATCCCCGCCGTCCCCTGCGACGGCCACGTCAACATTCCCGACGGCGAAGTCTTCACGGCCCCCGTGCGCGACTCAGTCAACGGCGTCATCCACTTCAACTGCCCCACCATCTACCGCGGCACCACCCACAACGACATCCGCCTGGTCTTCAAAAATGGCAAGGTCGTCGAAGCCACCAGCACCGCCACGGACAAGCTCAACGAAGTCCTCGACTCCGACGAGGGCGCCCGCTACGTCGGCGAATTCGCCATCGGCTTCAACCCCTACTGCACCCGCCCGATGAAGGACATCCTCTTCGATGAAAAAATCGCCGGCTCCATCCACTTCACCCCCGGCGCCTGCTACGACGAGGCGAGCAACGGCAACAAGTCCACCATCCACTGGGACATGGTCATGATGCAAACCCCCAACGCCGGCGGCGGGGAAGTTCAGTTTGACGGGAAGATCATCCGCAAAGACGGGCGATTCACGCTGCCGGAACTTCAGGGGCTCAATCCCGAGAACCTGAAGTGACCCGGCGCAACGCCCGCCTCAAAAACTTTTTCGACCTTTACCTGCCGCTGGCTTCCACGTGGCGGTTCTACGATAATTCCAGCATTAGCGGCCCCAGGTTGCTCGCGGCCGGTACCGACACGGGCCGCCTTTCAGTCTCCGACTCCGCCGCCTCGGAGCAGATCAAGAAAACGTACAGCAATGTTCAGGCCTGAAAAAAAAACCGGTTCGACAGCTCCTCGAAGACGGCACTGCCGTTGACGAAGCACTCCGCCAGACCGTGCGTCAGGCCATCCTCCGGCACAAAAAAACCGGCACCCCGGTCGTGGTCTGGCGCGACGGCAAGACGATCTGGATCCCGGCCGACCAGCTCCCCACAGATTCCCCCGCTCAAAAGTGACCAGCTCCCCAACCGTCACTGCAAGCCCCGATCCCCCGCCGAGCCAGCGCCCACGATCGACCTTCCTCCGGCCGCTTCTGGTCCTGCTCGCCCTCGCCTGTCCCACCGCCCTCTCCCTCGCCCGCCTGCGCCCCCCGCAATCCGACCCCACCACCGGCCCCGCCGCGGGCTTCTCCACCCCGCGCGCATTGACCGACCTCCAAACCATCACCCAGGAACCCCACCCCCTCGGCTCCCCCGACCACTCCCGCGTCCGCGACTACCTCCTCGCCCAACTCCAATCCCTCAACCTCGAAACCGCCCTCCTCCCAGGCGTTGTTCGCGACCCGCGCCTCCACCGCCTTCCCACCCACGTCGAAAACATCCTCGCCCGCCTCCCCGGCCGCGACAACACCAACGCCGTCCTCCTCGCCTGCCACTACGACTCCGCCCCCGTCTCCCACGGCGCCGGCGACGACGGCGCCGCCGTCGCCGCGCTCCTCGAAACCCTCCGCTGCCTGAAATCCCAACCCACCCCCCTGCGCAACGACGTTTACCTCCTCATCACCGACGGCGAAGAGCGCGGCCTCCTCGGCGCCATCGCCTTCGCCCAGGACCACCCCGACGTCATCGCGCAATGCGGCATCGCCCTCAATTTCGACGCCCGCGGCACCTCCGGCCCCTCCATCATGTACGAAACCTCCGCCGGCAACGCCTGGCTTATCCAGCAATTCGCCGCCGCCGACCCGCGCCCCACCGGCAACTCACTCACCTACGACGTTTACCGCCGCATGCCCAACGGCACCGACTTCACCATCTTCAAACTCGCCGGCATCCCCGGCCTCAACTTCGCGTTCATCGGCTCCTACGCCAACTACCACGCCCCCACCGACGACCCCGCCCACCTCGACCCCGCCTCCCTCCGCCACCACGGCCTGCACGCCCTGGCGCTCGCCCGGCACTTCGGCAACCTCGACCTGACCTCGCTGCCGCGTACCAACGACGCTGTCTACTTCGACCTGCTCTCCTGGAAACTCATCCACTACCCCCCTGCCGTCGCGTACGTCCTGGCCGCCGTTTGCCTCATCTTCGTCGCAACAGCACTGTATCTTTCACTGCGCCGCCGCCGCGCAACCGCGCTCGGCGTGCTCCTCTCCATGCCGCTGCTCTTGGGCATCGCCGCCCTTACAACCGCCGTCGCATGGGTCCCCGTCAAACTCCTCCCCGCCGCCAACCTCCGCCAGCACCCCGCCACGGCCACGCTCGCGTTCTGCTTGCTCGCGCTGACCACGACAACCGTATTCCTTGCAATCATTCAACGCGGCACCCGGCCAAGCGATTCACCCAATGGCCCGTCAATGCTTCACGCGCTGACTCTCGGCAGCCTCATCCTCTGGACGGTTACCTCCGTCGCCGCCGCCATTTACTCCCCAGGTGCCACTTTCATCATTCAATGGCCCCTGCTGTTCGCGCTCTGCGGCCTCCTCGCCACCCTGATGCTCCGCGGCGGCCTCACCTCTTCGACCCTGATCCTGCTCACCCCAGTCCCCGCCCTGCTCCTCATCCCGCCGCTGATTAATCTAGTGTTCCTCGCCCTGACGCTTCAACTCGCCGCCTACGAAGTGCTCATCCCCACCTTCCTCCTATGGCTCCTGATTCCCCACCTCTCGATCCTCCTCCGCCCAAGACCTTGGATCTTGCCCACCGCCTCGGCGATCGCCGCGACGATCTGCTTCATCCTCGCGTCCGCCGCAACTTGACCTCACGGCACCATCCACCGCGGCGCGATCTGGTCCGCTTCATCCGCCGTGACCAACCACTTCAGCAACCGGTCCTTCATCTCCCGGATCGTCCCCTCGTGCGCGCGATCCCCGGCAAGGTTGTGTTGCTCCCCGGGATCAGCTTCCAGGTCGTACAGCTCCTCGAAACCTTCGGGGTAATAGTTGTATTTCCAACGTGTCGTGCGCACCATCTTCGCATCGGGGTGGCGGATGCCCTTCACGCCCTCGCCTTTCTTGAAATAAAAATCGAGCGTCCGGTTCGTGATCACCTCCGGAATGATGTTCTCGCTGAACACCGCGTCCCGCTGCGTAAGCGCCCGCCCCGCCTCCCCGATCAGCCCCGCCACGCTCCGCCCCTGGCAATCCCCCGGCTGCGGCAGCCCAATCAGGTCGAACAACGTCGGCAGCACGTCCACCGCCTCCACCAGGTCCTCGTGCCGCCCCGCCCGCACGTGCCCGGGATAGCCGATGACCAGCGGCACCCGCACCGACGCCTCGAAAAACACGTTCTTCCCCAGCAGCCCGTGCTCCAGAAGCTGATCGCCGTGATCCGAAGTAAAAACGACAATCGTTCTGTCCATCAGGCCAAGCTCCTTCAGCTCGCCCAGGATCAGCCCGATCTCCCGGTCCACGTGGCTGATCGTCCCGTAGTAGCTGCGATACGCCCACTCCAGTTCGCTGCGGTCCATCAGGTATTCCGGCCTGCCGCGCAGAATCAGCTTCTGCACCGGCAGCGGCAACCGCCCGATCGTCTCCTTCGTCTCCGCCGCCGGCAGCGGAATCTGCGCGTCGTTGTACATCGAATCGAACGGCGCACAGACCTCGTAAGGGCTGTGCGGCTTCCAGAACGAACAGAACAGAAAGAACGGCTTATTCCCCCCAGCCAACTCCTTCATCCGCTCGCGCGTGCGAACACCCGTCCACGTCGTCTCACTATATTTCTCGTCAATAGCGGCCCGATATGGATTCGTCCCCGCAGGCAGCTTGCTCCTGAGCGACGGCACCTGCCGCGCCAGCTTTCGGTGCGGAATGTCCCGCATCGGGTCGTTCGCCTGCCGCCACTTGATGTAGTCCGACCACGGGTCCGTCTCCCCGGCCGCGTCGTGCAGGTCCACCAGGTCAAACCCCGTCCGCCGCGCCTCCTCCGGCGTCGGCGGGTAGCGGTAATACAGGTGCAATTTGCCCACCATCGCCGTCCGATACCCCGCCGCCTGCAACCGCGCCGGCAGCAGCACCTCGTCCGCCTTCAGAGGCGTGTAATTCACCCGGTTGCGGTGCGAATGCGGGTACCGCCCCGTAAAAAACGACGCCCGCGACGGCACACACACCGGCGACTGCACGAACGCCCGCGTGAAATTCGCCGACCCCTTCGCCAGCGCATCAATGGCCGGCGTCTGAATGATCTTATTCCCATTGGCCCCAATGCCGTCCGCCCGCAACTGGTCCGCCA
>Ga0308176_10000705_pt1 | contig 20976 bp, 19 predicted proteins | sample PhyCR2_3_FD_203890 | JGI IMG/M metagenome (GOLD analysis project Ga0308176, IMG submission 203890) | Soil microbial communities from UC Gill Tract Community Farm, Albany, California, United States - DLSLS.C.R2 | ecosystem: Environmental > Terrestrial > Soil > Agricultural land | place: USA... | reverse complement strand
CTCGCGAAACGCGATGGCGTCCTTCTCGTTGCGGCGCGAGACAAAGCCGTTCGGAACAACCCCGAGCTTGTCATCGAGAACAAAGACGCTCGCCACGTGGACCGAGCTGGCGTGGGTGTTGAGGCTCGAGACGAGGTCGTCGAACGGGACCGTGAACAGCTTTTCGTCGTCTCCGACGATCAGAGCCTCGATATTGGCGACCTTCTCCTCCGCCAGCTCCTGCATGAGGTCCTGTTCGCGTTTCCGCGATTCCTCACCGGATGTGTAGCCGTAATAGGCGAGTGCCGCCGCCGCCGCCAAGACCGCGAAGATCAAGGCGTTCACGAGAACCAGGCGACGCACGCGAACGAATCCTGCCACTTCCCAGTTCACTTGTGACTACGGAAGGTTGTCGGAGAGTCCTTTATCGTGCTAGAGGGCCATAGTCGTAACGAGCACTCCCGGCCGTGGGAACTGCTGCCTTTACAACTAGTTAGCGCTCGTACTCGTCAGAGAAGAGGCAGGGATGGATTCCATCTTCGAAGAAGACGCCGATGAGGTGGGTGGCGAAATCGAGGCTTACTGCCCGTCGCCCCGCTGCAAGGCGGACACGACCCACACGATCATCAGCATGTACGAGGACGAAGTCCGCCGCGTACAGTGTGTCGTGTGTGGTGAGGTCCACGCATACCGCAAACCACGTGGCGACGGTGTCGAGGAGGCGGGCGACGGGGCGGCCAAGAAGGCGTCGCAGCGGCGGATGACCTGGGACGATGCGATGGCGCGGGCGACCGAGGCCGATCTCGGGAACTGCCGGCCCTACTCGATCCGGGACGCCTACGAGGAGGGTGATGTCGTCCACCACCCGGTGTTCGACATCGGGTTCGTGATCGAGCTCCTACCCGACAACAAGGTCGAGGTGATCTTCCGCGACGGTGGCTCGCGCATCCTGGTCCACAACCGCGGCGACCTGGCGGCGCGCATGCCGGACATCAGCGAAATCCCGATTCCCCGCGAGGCCAAGAAGAAGAAGCGCGCCAAGAAGCCGGAACCCGCCGCCCAGCCGCTGCCGACCCGCAGCAAGGCCGAGGTCGAGGCCGCGGTGGCGCGCGCACGAAGCGCGGCCCAGCTGCGGATGGACGAGGCGCAGAAGACGGCCGACGAGCGCAGCAAGAAGCTCAAGGCCGAGGTGAAGAAGGGCGGCGCCAAGGCCGCCAAGGGAGCCGCGGCGGGACGGGAGGCCACGAGCACGGCCAAGGCCGCCAAGCCGCCCGCCGGCGCGAAGCCCACCGCGGCAGCCAAGGCCGCCAAACCGGCGGCCACCAAGCCGCCCGCCACCAAGGCCAAGCCTGCCAAGGCCGAGCCGGCCGCCAAGAAGCCCGCCGCCAAGGCAGCAGCCAAGAAGGCCCCAGCCAAGGCGCCCGCCGGCAAGGCCAAGCCCGCGGCGGCAAAACCGGCCGCCAAGAAGGCCCCCGCCAAGAAGGCCCCCGCCAAGAAGCCGGCCGCCAAGAAGCCCGCCAAGGCCAAGCCTGCCAAGGCCAAGCCCGCCAAGAAGGGCAAGAAGTAAAGTCCTTCGCCAGGCGCCTCCAGGAAACGTCAGGACGATCTGACGATGCAGGCCGGCGGTTCTACGCAGAGCCTTCGGGATGAAGAAGCGCGAGGCGGGCGGCGCCGGCCTCGGCGCGATCCAGGCCGGCGGTTCTGCGCAGAGCCCGTGGGGTAACCGGAGGGCTTACTCGAGGCGCGCGATGTCGAGCATGTCCTCGACCAGCCGCTTCAGGCGGTGCGCGTTGCGCTGCACCGAGCTCATCGGACGATCGATGAGCGGCGGCAGCGCCCCGAACCTGCCCTCCGAGAGAAGGTCGAGGTAGCCGAGGATGCCGGCCAGCGGCGAGCGCAGCTCGTGGGAAGCGTTGGAGATGAAGTCCGCCCGACGCTGGCGCTGGCGCTCGAGATCGGCGTCCTTCCTGCGCAGCTGCGCCTCGGACTCGGCCAGCGCGCGGGTCTGCTGCCGCACGGCCCGATCGACGTCGGCGCGCAGCGCGCGGACCTCGGCGCGGGCAGCCGCGAGCTCGCAGGTGCGCTCCTCGAGGGCGTTCCCGAGCCGGACCACGATCTCGCCGGGCTCGGTCTCGATCGCCGGCGCCCCCGCGTGAACGAGCCGCGCGACCAGGGCCTCGATCGTCCGCCGCGCGGCGGCGAGCTCGCCTTCGAGCTCCCCGATGCGCTCCTCGTCCGTGGTCCCCCGCGTGGTCATGGTGTGGGTGGCCCCGGGTAGCCCGGGGCGTGAAAGGGCCGGGCTCCTACCTAGCGAGCCGGCGGATCGGCGTCCGGTCCCGGCTCGTGCTTGAACGGCAAGAGCACCGTGAACTCGGTGAACACGTCGGGCTGCGAGTCGACGGTGATGAGGCCACCGTGGAGCTCGATCAGGCCGCGGGCGATGTAGAGGCCCAGCCCCGCCGAGTCCGGGGCCGCCGAGGTGTGGTGCTTGGCCGAGTGGGCGTGGAGGAACGGATCGAAGATCCGCTTGCGGTCCTCCTCGGCGATCCCCACGCCGTTGTCGCGCACGCGGAGCCGCACCCAGCCGCCGGGGTAGCGCTCGCTCGGTGCCTCGTCGACGTCGATCACGATCTCGCCCTGCTCCGGCGTGTAGCGGATCGCGTTGGAGACCAGGTTCACGGCGATCTGGTGCAGCTTGTCGCGATCGGCGTCGATCGCCTCCACGGGCTCGATGTGGGTCGTGACCCGCTGCCCGCGGTTGAGCGCGAGCGGCTCGAGCTCGGTCACGACGTCGCTCACGACGCCGCCGAGATCGACCGGACCGCGGCGCAGCGTCATCCCGCCGCCCTCGAGGCGCGAGACGTCGAGCATGTCCGTCACCAGCCGCTTGAGCCGGTGCGCGTTGCGCTGCACCGAGCTCATCGGACGCTCGATGAGCGCCGGCAGCACACCGAACCGGCCCTCCGAGAAGAGATCGAGGTAGCCGACGATGCTGGTCAGCGGCGTGCGCAGCTCGTGGGCGGCGATCGAGATGAACTCCGCCTTGATCTTGCTCTGGCGCTCGAGCTCGGCGTTCATCTTGCGCAGCTTCGCCTCCGACTCGGCCAGCGCGCGGGTCCGCTGCCGCACGATCTGATCGAGGTTGGCGCGCAGCGCGCGGAACTCGGCGCGGGCGTCCTCGACCTCGCGGGTGCGCTCCTCGAGGACGTTGCCGAGCCGGACCGCGGCGTCGAACAGCTCGGTCTGCGTCGTCGGCGTCGTGCCGGCGCGCTCGAGCCGCGCGATCAGGACGTCGATCGTCCGCTGCGCCGCGGCGAGCTCGTCCTGCAGCTCGGTGATTCGCTCCTCGTCCGTCATCACCCGTGTGGTCATGGTTTGGTCGCCCCGATCGCCAGCCCCGTGAGGGTGTGGTTGACGAGCAACATGCACGACTGCTCGCACAGCGTCTGGAAGCCCACCGTAGGATAGGCCGCGTACACCGCCGCGAGCTCGGGCTCGCGCCCGCGGATCGCCGCCTCCGAGTGCCGCCCCACGCACGAGAATGCCAGGAATGCTGCCATCGTTCCTCCGACACGTTGGTCCGCGGCCGCCAGATCGTGCTTCGTGGTCTGGATGAGATCCCCCGGTCGCATCACGCGCAGGACGTGGCCGGTCTCGACCGCGCTCGCGAGGACCAGGCGGGTCCCCGCGATGCTGTACAGCGAGCGCACGTACGGCACGCCGTCGATGTAGCGCGCGAACGAGTGCGAGGGCCGGGGCTCGTCGAGCACGTCGCCCAGGCTGGCGATCAGCTGGCGCAGGCGCGGCGCCGCCGGCCAGCCGTCGAGCTCCTCGATCACGCGCCCGGTCGCCGCCGTCACCACGGTCTTGAGCTCGGTCGGCACCAGGTGCGACGAGGTCACCGCGTGGAACGGATAAGCGCTGTCGAGCAAGATCACGACACCAGCATCGGACAATACCTCGCCGTTGGCCCAGATGTACGTCTGAAGATCCTGATCGAGATCGCTCGAGGCGCCGCCCCCGACGAAGCGGATCTTCGGCGCGGACGCCGCCGAGCCGATGCAGAACGCCTCCTCGTGGCTGCACCGGCCATCGAGCAGGGTGATCGCGACATGGCGCCCCGGATCCAGCGCCTCCACCGTGGTCCCGAGCGCCGCCGCCGCCTGGTGCACGGCCTCGTGACCGCGCACCAGCGCGGCCTTCGACAGCTCGGGCGCGATCCCGACCCCGACCCGCACCCAGTCGCCGTAGAGCCCGAGCCCGACCGCCGCCGGCCCGGCGCCCGCCGGGGCGTCCCGCCCGAGCACGCCGACGGTCGTGCAGCCAACCACCGGGACCGAGAGCGCACGCCCGATCCCGGCAAACATCGCCGGATCGAGCCGGCGATCGGCGAACACGAACGCGATCCGCAGCGACGGCGACGCCAGCCGGTCGGTGAGCGCGCGCGCCAGCTCCCCTGAATCACCGCCGGTCACGAACGCTTGACGTACGAGCGACTCCGCCACGCAGGGACTATAGTATAGCGCCGAAAAGTTGCCCCGGTTCCGACGATGCCGCTTCGATAAGGCCATGGAAAAGCCGTGCAGTGCGTGTGGGCAAGCGTTCCGGCCTGCCTTCGTGTTCCAGATCGCGGTGACCCCGGAAGGGGAGCATCACCACTTCTGCTCGCTCGAATGCCGGAAGGCCCGCCTGGGGGCCGAGGGGTTCGCGGCCAGGCGCGCCCGCCGCGTCGCGATCCTCAACCAGAAGGGCGGCACGGGCAAGACCACGACCGCGGTCAACCTCGCCGCGGGCCTCGCCGAGCGTGCCAACGATTGCCTGCTGATCGATACCGACGCGCAGGGCAATGTCGGGGTCTCCCTCGGCGTCTCCGGCGAGAAGTCACTGTACCATGTGCTCGTCGATGGGACGGATCCGACCGACGCCAGCGTCCCGGTCCGCCAGCACCTCGATGTGATCACGTCCGACGGCACGCTCGCCGCCGCCGAGATCTGGCTGGCACGGCAGAACCCCGACCAGCGCTCGAAGATCCTGACGAAGCGCCTGAACCTCCTGCAGATCTCGCGGCGCTACGACTACGTGATCATCGACTGCGGGCCATCGCTGAACCTGCTCAACCAGAACGCCCTGTCCTATGCCGACGAAGTGATCGTTCCGGTGACATGTGACTACCTTGCCCTCGTCGGGGTCAAGCAGGTCCTGCGAACGATCAAGGACGTCGAGCGTCACCTCAACCACGCCGTCCGGGTGTCCGCCGTGCTCCCGACGTTCTACGACGGCCGGACCCGGCTCGCGCGTGAAGTGCTCGAGACGCTGCAGGGGCACTTCAAGCACAAGTGCCTCGAGCCGATCCGCCACAACACGCGGCTCGCCGAAGCGCCGAGCCACCGCAAGACGATCTTCGAGTACGCGCCGACCTCACATGGAGCCGCGGACTACAACCGCGTGTGCGACTGGGTCCTCGCGACCTCCGCGCACGCCGAACCCACCCGGAGCGCCGAAGCTGGCGCACCGGCTCTCGCCTAGAGGTCCCGGAGATCCCATGAAGGAAGACAAGCTGATGGCCCACGATCCACTGAGCGACGCCGACGCGATCCTCTCGGAGGAGTACTACGGCCGCCGGCCGCACGCCGGCGATTTCCCCCCGAGCGCAGGGGCGCGGCGCCGCGTCCCGAGCGGCCAGCTGAAGCCGACCCACTACAAGGTGATCTGCATCTCGATGTACACGCGGGACATCGAGGAGCTCGAGGCCAAGGTCGCCGAGCTCAAGCGCCGGGGCTGGACCAAGGCCAGCAAGTCACAGCTGATCCGCCTCGCCTTGTCGCAAATCGATCTCGACAAGCTGGCGACCCCACGGCAATAAGGGGTCGTGAGCGGACGTCCAGCGACCCTCGACGATCTCCCCGGCTGCTACGCCGAATATCTGGCGCGCCTCACGCAGGAGGTCGGTGAGCTCGAGATCGGCGAATTCGCGAACTACTCCGGGCGCTTGATCCACAAGCTGTCGTTCGAGGAGTTCACGCAGGCCTACACCGAGTACATCGAGCTGCTCGAGCGCTACCGCGAGAGCCTCGAGCGCGGCGATACGGTCGATGATCTCGTGCTCAAGCTGTTGCGGGAGCAGTTCGCCAACCTGGTCCTGCCACCGCCGGCGCTGTAGCACGCCGCGCGGCCAGGCTAGAACGCGTACGCGATGCCGAACGACAGCGCGTTGTTGAAGTCCGAGCCCGAGCTCGTCGCGGTCCCCACGTGACCGCGCTGCGAGGTCGCCGGGGGCGGGCCGCCGAAACTCACCGCTTCGTACATGAGATCGTAGGTCGCCTGGAGATCCATCTTGGGCTTCCAGCGGTAGGTCAGGGCGCCGCCGAGGAACAGCGCCTTCACGCTCGGGTTGGTGCCATCCTCGAGGTTCTTGGTCTGCTGCATGCTGGAGCCGAACAGGATCGTGTCCAGGCTCACCTTCAGCCCGAGATCCTTGCTGAGCCTCGGGATGACGAGGGCGGCGCCGAGCGTGGGGGCGGCGATGGTCTGGCTCGGGAGCTTCGCGGTGTTCTTGGTGAGATCGATGACGTTGTCGACCTGGAACGAGTCGTAGTGGAACCCGAGCCGCGCGAACACGATCATCCCGTTCGGCTTCTGGAGATCGTAGCCGCCCACCGCGCGGAGGTTCAGGTTGTGGTACGTGAAGCTCGTCGTCTTGTTCATGTACGCGATCCCGGGAATCGCCTTGTCGAGGTCGTAGGCCAGCTCGCCGCCGACCCAGTAGCGCTTCGAGTAGGGATAGGTCGCCGAACCACCGAGCGCGACCGTGAGCGACGAGCTGCTGGCGCTGTAATTTTCGGGGAGCACACCCCCCGCGCCGGGCGTGGCCACGGATTGCCGGACGAGCGTCACGCCGAGCCGGCCGCGCAGATCGATCATCCGCGTGCGCGAACCCTCGGGCTCCTCGATCTGGAGCTTCGAGGTGAGCACGTAGCCGGCGTCGCCTTCGTCGTTCTCGACGAACGTCCACTTGCCCTTCTCGTCGACGACGTAGAGCGCGGTCCTGGGGCCGGCGGTGAACGACTCGTCGCTGCCCTTCTTGGGATCGTTGGTGATCACCATCTTCTCGGCGACGTGGGCCATCGGCCGGCGGGCCGCCTCGGGGTCATCCCCTGCATCGTCATCGCCGTCCTTGCCGTCCTTGCCACTGCGGGACGGCTTGTCGTCGCCATCGTCGTCGCCCTTGCGCGGCTTGCCGGGGCGTGACCGGGCGTCACCGTCGTCGCCCTTGTCACCCTTGCCCGACCGGGCATCCTGGCCATCCCCGGTCGCGTCGGCGCCGATCCGGTCGTCGGGCCCGCCCTCCCCGCCGAAGCCGCGCCTGGTGCCGCGGCCATCGACGAACGGCCGGCGCCGGGTGTTCCGCGCGGTCTCGTCATCGCCGTCCTGCAGATCCACCTTGCTGCGGGGGATCCAGCCGGTGCGCCCGGAGACCCGGACCTTGAGCCAGCGGCCGTCCTTGGCCAGGAGCGTCATCGTCTGACCCGACTCGACCTTCAAGATCACCGGCGACTGCTCACCCGCACGGCTGTACACCTTCGTGCTCTGGTTCGCCTTGACCTTCTCGGCGTGGCCCGGCGTGGGCCAGGCGAGGGCGCCGAGGACGAGGACGACGACGAGTGCCGGAACTCTCATGGCTGCCCCATTCTACAAGCCTCGTGCCGACGGCCGCAGGGGAGAGTTGGCGGCGGCGACCGGCTCGGGATCCGTAACTGCTCGATCATCTATCATCATTACAAATACTTGGACGTAAGGGTACGTGGCCGGATCCACGGGCTCCGAAGTCCCCTGGGGTCCCAAGCCTCATCCCAAGGGATCCTGGTGCGACATTCGCCGTAAAAAGGGATGCGTTAAGCTAAAGGCTCGCACCATGACCATCCCACAAAGCAAGAGCTACACGGCAGGCCACTTCGAGTTGCTGATCGATGGTCACAAGACGACGACCTACCTGAAGTCCGTCGACGGCGGCTGGGCCAAGGCCAACGTCGTGGACGATCCGGTCGGCGGCGAGACCAACCGCATCAAGCACGTCTCGTCCCTCGAGATCGACCCGCTGTCCGTCGAGTTCGGGCTGTCCGGTTCGGCCCACATCCTCGAGTGGATCCAGGACTCGTGGAATCGCAAGTACACCCGCCGGAACGGGCAGATCAGCCACGCGGACTTCAACCTCAAGCAGACCTACGAGCACTGGTTCTACGACGCGCTGATCACCGAGACGACGTTCCCCGCCCTCGACGGCGCCGCGAAGGACAACGGGTACCTAAAGTGCAAGCTCCAGCCCGAGCGCGTGGTCACCAAGAAGGCCCCGGGCCCGACGATCTCCGGCGACTACAACATCAAGCAGAAGTACTGGACGCCGTCGGCGTTCCGCCTGACGCTCGATCACATCGATGGCCTGGAGTACGCGAACAAGATCGACTCCTTCACGATCAAGCAGGGCATCAAGAAGTTCTATACGGGGACCCACCGGTTCCCCCAGATCGAGCCGACCAAGATCGAGTTTCCAAGCATCTCCGGCACGATCGCGCTGGGCTACGCCGACGGCCTGCTCCAGTGGCACCAGGACTATATCGTCGACGGCAACACCCGGGATCCCGAGGCCCAGATGACCGGCGCGCTCGAGTTCCTGTCGCCGGACCGAGCCAGCGTGATCTTCCGCATCTCCCTGGACCAGGTCGGCCTGGCCAACGCCGCGGTCATGCCGGCGTCGGCGAACGCCGATGAGATCAAGCGCGTAAAGTTCGAGCTGTTCGTCGGCACGATGAAGCTCGAGATCCCGGGAGCGCTCGGCCTCGCCTAGCCCGGCCGTCCAGGCGGCCCCCCCGGCACCCAAGCGCCTCAGGACGTGGCGGCGACCAGGACGTCGTAGAGCACGTGCGCGTAGACCGCGTGCGCGAGCGACCGGAACCAGAAGATCGCGCCGAACGCGACGCCCGCGACCGCGCGAAACGCGAACGCATGGGCCGCCCAGGGCTCGCCATGGGCCCCGACGTGATGGGCCGCCGCGAACAGGACCGATGAAGCGGCGATCGCGAGAAGGACCGCGAACCGGCGGCCGATCAGCGGACCGGCGGGCGCAAGGACCACGAGGAGGCCGGCGATCAGCGCGAGCCGGAACACGAGCTCCTCGTGAACCCCGGCGCCGAGCGCCGAGATCACCGAGGGTGCGGTGATCCCGAGCCCGAGCAGGCGCTCGACGATCAGCGAGACCACCGCGCCCAGCGTGAGCGCGTAGACCGCGGCCTCGAGGACCACCGGGCCGGCGAGCGCGAGCTGCAGGGTGCCCCACCGGCGGGTGTACCGGATCCACAAGACGAAGCCGAACGCGACGGTCGCGTAGATCGCGAGGTAGACCGTGCGCGACCCCGCCACGCTGAACACGGCGCGGGTCACGAGGTCGGCGCCGTTGACGCGGCCGGCGAACAGGACGCCGATCTCGTAGGCGAGCAGCAGCGGAAAGATCAGGACGAGGCTCGATCCGAGCTCGCCGTGACCGGTGTACGTGGCGTCGGCCCGCGGCATCCGCTTCATGGGGTGCCCCGCGACCGGGCGGACCGGGGAGACCGGGGAGACGGGGGGACCCGGGGGGATGGCTGCGCGGGTCGCCGCGGCGGGGGCGGCCCAGGCAGCTTCGATCGCCGGGTCGCCGCCGGCGTCGCGACCGGCGGGCGCACCGTCGCGGTGATCGCGCGATCGTCCCTCAGGTAGGTCGCCGTCGCGGCGGCGACGTCGGCCGGCGTCACCGCGCGGATCGCCGCGTCGTAGCCGGCCCAGCTCTGCCAGCCCAGGCCATAGGCCTCGTGATAGGCCATCGCGTTCGCCACCGCGGCGCGACGCTGCATCGCGATCTGGTGGCTGCCGATGAGGTAGCTCTGCGCGCGCTCGACCTCGGCGGCGGTGACCCCGTCGCGGCCGAGCCGCGCGAGCTCGGCGCGCACGCCCGCGACGGCGGCGGCCAGCTTGTCGGGCGCGCACGACAGGGAGATCGCCACGAACCCCGGATCGACGCCCTCGACCGAATGCGCCGAGACGCGATACGCGAGCGCCTGGTGGTCGCGCAGCTCGGCGAACAACCGGCCGCTCTGACCGCCGAGGATCGCGACGAGCACCTCGAGCGCGAACCGATCGGCCGCGTCCACGGTCGCGCCCGGAAAGCCGATCACGAGGTGGGCCTGCGCGCGATCGAGGTAGCGGAACACCTCGCGCTCGGCCTCGCTGCGCCCGCCGTCGGGAACCGGCGGGATCACCGGCGCGGCGGGTGGCGTGCTGGGCCGCGGCACGCCGTCGAACCGCCGGCGGACCGCCGCGATCACCTCGCCGGGCTCGACGTCCCCGACGATCGCCAGGGTCATCGCCGACACCGGGTAGCGCTCGCGATAGAACGCCGCCAGCTCGGCGCGCGACAGCCCGCCCACGGCCTCGGCGGTGCCGAGCACGTCACGCGCATAGGGGTGCGCTCCGTAGCGCGCCTCGGTGAACAGCCGGAACACCACCTGGCTCGGGCTGGCGCTCTGCGCCAGCTGGTCGTCGAGCAGGAGCCGGCGCTCGCGAACGAGCTCGGCGCCGGGCAGCGCGGGCGACAGGATGCAATCGGCCATGAGCTCGAAGCCGGGCTGCCAGGTCTGCGCCAGCCACTCGGCGGCGACGCCGAAGCTGCTCCGGCCCGCGACGCCGGCGAGCGAGCCACCGAGCCGATCGATCTGGTCCGCGGTGGCCTGCGCATCGCGGCGGCCGCACCCGCGGGTCAGCATGCGGGCGACCAGCGTCGACGCCCCGGCGTGATCGGCGTCCTCGATCCGCTGGCCGCCCGACCACACCGCGCGCATCGCGACGATCGGCACCGACGGATCGCGGCGCACCAGCAGCACCAGCCCGTTCGCCAGCACGACCCGCTGCTCGGCCGCGGGCATCGGGGTCGCGGCGGTCGTGGCGAGCGCCTTGCGCACCCGGCGCTCGGCCTGCTGCGCCCACGCGGTGTGCCGCGGCTTGCCCCGCTTGGTCACCGGCAAGATCGCCGCGACGCTGGCGTTGCCCGGGCGCAGGTAGCGCCGCATCACGCCGGCGACGTCGTGCCGGCGCACCGCGCGGATCCGATCGAGGTAGACGTGGCCGTACTGCGGGTCACCGGCGACCGTCGCGTGCCAGCCGAGCGAGCGGGCGCGGCCCTGGACGGTCTCGAGCTGGCGGACGAACGCGCTCTCGACCGCGATCCGCGCCTTGTCGAGCTCGCCGGACGACAGCTCGTCGGCGAGCGCCGCGCTGTGATCGACCAGCGCCGTGACGCTGCCGGGGGCGTCGCCGGGCCGGGCCGTCGCCGACAGGACCAGGAGCCCCGGATCGCGCAGCGCGTGGAGGTTGGCGTACGCGCTCGTCACCAGCTGATCGCGGTCGCGCAGCACGCGCACGAACCGCGCCGATTCGCTCTGGCCGAGCAAGATCGCCGCGACGTCGAGCGCCGCGACGTCGGGGTGGCGCACCGCCGGCACGTGGAACCCGATCGCGAGGTAGGCCTCGCTGACCTCGCGATGCGCGCAGGTCGCGCGCGGCTCGGTCTGCGGTGGCTCGACCCAGGCGCGGCGCACCGGCCGGCCGGAGGGCATCGCGCGAAACCGCCGCGCGACGCTGCGCTGCACGCGCTCGGGATCGACGTCGCCGGCGACGACCAGCGTCAGGTTATCGGCGACGTAGTAGCGACGAAAGAACTCGACGAGCTCGCGCTCGCCGATGCGCGCCACGCTGCCGGCCGTCCCGATCACCGGCCGGCGATACGGGTGGGCGACGAACGCGGTCGCGAACAGGCTCTGGGCGACGCTGCGCGACGGATCGTCGCTGCCCTGGCGGATCTCCTCGAGGATCACCTCGCGCTCGCGCGCGAGCTCGTCGGGGTCGACCAGGGGCTCGATCAGCGCATCCCCCAGCGCGTGGATCGCGGCGTCGAGGTGGCCCGGCCCGAGCACCGCGTGATAGACGGTGTGGTCGAACGCGGTCCACGCGTTGATCTCGCCGCCGCCGTGCTCGATCACGCGCACCAGCTCGCCGAGCCCGTACCCCGCCGAGCCCTTGAACAGCATGTGCTCGACGACGTGCGCGACCCCCGCCTCGTCCGCGGCCTCGTCGGCCGACCCCACCCCCACCCACGCCTGCACGGCGGCCACCGGCGCCGCGTGACCGGACGCGACGTGCAGCGTCAACCCGTTATCGAACCGATGTGTCTTGACGTCGTGCACGGCGGAGCTCACCACGCGACCCGCGCCCGGAGCGACCAGAGCGCCAAGAGCGACGAGCGCGAAGGCGGCAAGAGCATAGGCATGAGGCCTGGCGCCGGGCATCTTTTGGTAAGTCCCCCCGGAACATATCTCGTACAATGGGTGCGCCCTCGTGATCACCGCGAGTTTGTCCAGCCCACGGCCGCCCGAGCTCGTCACCGAGCGCCTGGTGCTTCGCGAGCTTCGCGCCGGCGACGCCGCGGCCGTCGCCGCCGGGGCCGGCGATCACCGCGTCGCCCAGTACTTGATCCAGGTGCCGTCGCCGTACCCGATCGCGCTCGCCCGGCGCTGGGTGCTCCACCGGATCGAGTGGTGGACCCTCGGGCGCGGGTTCACGCTCGCGGTGACGCTCCCCGAGGAGCCCGACATGCTCCTGGGCACGGTGAGCCTGCGGTGCTACGTCCGTGATCGCCGCGCCGAGCTCGGCTACTGGCTGGCGCATCCGGCGTGGGGGCACGGCTTCGCGACCGAGGCGGCGCAGGCCGCGGTGGATTTCGGGTTTCGCGGGCTCGGCCTCGCGCGCGTCTACGCGCAGGTGCTCGCCGGCAACCGCGCCTCGCTGCGCGTGCTCGACAAGCTCGGCATGGTGAACGAAGGCGTCAAGCGCCAGCACGTGAACAAGGCCCGACGCCTCCACGACGTCGTGCTCTACGGCCTGTTGCGCGACGAGTGGCTGCGGCGCTGACGCCCGATCGCGAGGCCGATCACGATGCCCACGCCGGCGCCGATCACGAGCCCGCTCCCGAGCCCGGCGAGCCCCCCGAGCCCGGTACCCGCCTCCGGCCGGTGATCGGCCAGGGAGCTCGGCCGCGGGCGCGGTGGCTCACGGTCCCCGAGCATCATCGCCGCGAAGCACACGACGCAGATCACACCGATCGCCGCGGCCACGATCCATAGCGGGCGCGGGACCGGCTGGCGCGTTCGCCGGCCGACCTCGACGATCGCCTGGATCTCCTCGTCACGGCCCACGGCTCGCCTATAGCACGCGCCAACAGGCAGGGATCGGGGCCCCCCGAAGCCGGGTCAGGTCGGCTGCGACGTAACCTTGGGGTGAACCTTGCCCAGCGAAGCGGTGGTTCGAGTCGCCATCCATGGGGCCGCTGCCCCCGATGTCACCTTGCGGTGGTTTGCCTACATCCCGGCGATCTCCAATGATCTTGCGTGATACGAGCTCGGGACCGCGAGCGCCGGCGGCACGTGGGTTGCTTAACGTCGCTGTCATGAACAAGCTGCTTACCCTGTCCCTGTCGTTGCCCCTGGTGGCCTGCGTGGTCGGAGCCGATGCCCCTGGCGGTGCTGGCGGTGGTGGCGGCGGCGGTAACGGCAGCGGTAGCGGCAGCGGGGATAGTGCCGCGGCGCACATCTCGGCCCCCACGACGTGGACCGGAACGATGCCGGTCCCGGGGCAGCTGACCATCGACAAGGGGGTCACGCTGACGGTCGCGGCCGGAACGACCGTCACGTTCGCGCCCGGAGCGTCGATCACCGTGAACGGTACCCTCGCTATCCAGGGCACGAAGGCCTCCGTCGTCCACCTGTCTCCGGCGACCGCGGGCGGCCACCACAACGGCCTCTCGATCCCGGACGGCGGCGAGCTGAAGATGACCTACGGCGTTCAGGTCGGCGGCGGCATCGACGTGAACGGCGGCAAGGTGACCATCGCGGACACGCTGATGTCGCAATCCTCCGGGGACTTCCTCGTGGTCGGCACCGGCACGGTCGACGTCTCGTACTCGGCGATCGGCATCGAGCCGAACGCGGGCACGGACACGACCCACTGCGACATGCACTTCGGCTCCGCGGGCGCGTCGATCAAGGTGACCCACTCCAACGTCAGCACGGCGGCGTACGGCATCATGCTCTACGGTGGCACCGGGGTGGACCTCACCTACGACAACTGGTTCTCCAACCAGACCGACGTCGATACCTACCCCGGCGCCGGCGGCGACTTCAGCCACGGCTGGTTCTCCAAGGGAGCCCCGGTCGCGGGCAGCGGCGCGACGATCATCTATAACAACCCAGCTGCCGCCCGGCTGCCCGCCGCCACCGTGGATCCGGTCAACGGAACGGGACCCCGCTAGCCTTCGGTCCCCCCTCGCCTGCGTGACGGCCCCGCGGTTCGGGGCCGTTGCCCGTTTCGGGCCCGCGCTCTCCCACCTGCGGAGCGGAGCGCCTACCTGCCGGCATTCGCGTGGAGCCTCGGGGCCTTACCCAGCCCGTGGCTCGCGCCGGCGGGAGACCCACACGGCAAGGATCGCCAGTGGAATCAGCCTCATGAGCTATCAAACACCGGCGTCGCGGGAGCGGCGCATTTGACGGCAGCGTCCGTGGACTACGTGCTGGTGTCGTCCGTGCGCGAAGATTGCGTATCACCTCCTACCGCGGATTTTCCTTACCAATGTTGTGCAGCGAGCACTTCTATGCTCGAATGCCGCCGATCCCTGATCTCCTATCTTTACTCTCGAACGAGGGCACCGAATGAGTGATTTCCAGAATGAGATGAATCGCGTCGTGCAGGGTTTCGTCGGGCAGATCACCGAGCTCGCACGCCGCGCGGCCATCGACACGCTGGAGTCGGCGTTCGGCGGTCGCGCCGTTCGCGGCGGCGGTCCCGCGCCGGTCGCGGTCGCCGCCGGACCGAGCCCTGGCCGCGTGGGCCGCCCCCGCGGCGGCCGCGGCGCCAAGCGCAGCGCGGCTGATCTCGAGGCGCTCTCGGAGCAGTTCGCGTCGTTCGTCAAGGCGAACCCGGGGCTGCGGATCGAGCAGATCAACAAGCAGCTCGGCACGACCACCAAGGACCTCGCGCTGCCGATCCGCAAGCTGATCTCGGAGGGCGTGATCAGCGCCAAGGGCCAGAAGCGGTCGACGACCTACTTCCCCGGCCGGAAGAAAGCGAAGAACTAGCGCTGGAGGCCATGCCGGACGCCAGGCCGGATACCATGCCGGATACGATGAAAGCCCGCGACACGATCCCGCATCGGCTGCTCCGGCACGCGGCCGAGCGCCCGTCGACGATCGCCTATCAAGCCAAGCTCCATGGGCGCTGGCAGCCGACCACCTGGCATACCTACGCCGAACAGGTTCGCACGGCGGCGCGCGCGCTGATCTCGCTCGGCTTCCCACCGGGCGGCAAGGTCGCGATCCTGGGCTTCAACCGGCCCGAGTGGATGATCTTCAACAACGCGGCGATGATGGCCGGTGGCGCGGCCGCGGGGATCTACACCACGAACTCTCCCGAGGAGGTTGCGTACATCGCGCACCACAGCGAGGCGCACGCCATCCTCGTCGAGGACGCGACGCAGCTCGCGAAGGTCACGGCGCGGCGCGCCGCGCTCCCGCTGCTGCGCTGGATCGTGATGATGCGGGGCGCCGCGGTGACGGACGCCGGCACCCTGTCGTGGGATGACTTCCTGGGCAAGGCGGAGGCGACGCGGCAGGCCGAGCTCGACGCCCGGCTCGACGCGCTCGATCCGTCGTCGCTCGCGACCCTCATCTACACCTCGGGGACGACCGGCCCACCGAAGGGGGTGATGCTGTCGCACGATAACCTGGCGTGGACGGCGCAGCTGCTCACGGACGTCGCCGGCGGCAACCCGTCGGACGTCTCGCTGTCGTATCTGCCGCTGTCGCACATCGCCGAGCAGATGGGGACGATCCACGCGCCGACGACGGCGGGCAGCGCCGTGTACTTTGCGGAGTCGATCGATCAGGTCCCCGACAACCTCAAGGAGTGCCGGCCGACGGTGTTCTTCGGGGTCCCGCGGATCTGGGAGAAGTTCCACGCCGGCATCACCCAGAAGCTCGGCGAGGTCACGGGCCCCAAGCGACAGCTGCTCGACTGGGCGCGCAAGGTCGCCACGGAGGTCCACGCGCGGCACGACCGCGGGGCGCCGATCCCCTGGCTCCTGGCCGCCCAGTACGCGCTCGCCGATCGGCTGGTCCTCCGCAAGCTCAAGGCCGCGGTCGGCCTGGACCGCGCGCGCGTCCTGGTCTCGGGGGGGGCGCCCATCGCGGTCGACGTCCTGGCATTCTTCGCGAGCATCGACCTGCCGATCACCGAGATCTACGGCCAGAGCGAAGGCAGCGGCCCGACGTCCCGCAACCTGATCGGCCGCACGCGGATCGGGTCGGTGGGCCCGCCGCTGCCCGGCATGGAGGTGAGGCTCGCCGAGGACGGCGAGATCCTGGTGCGCGGCCCCAACGTGTTCGCCGGCTACTACAAGGACCCCGAGGCGACCGCCGAGGCGCTCAAGGACGGCTGGCTGTGCTCGGGCGATCTCGGCGCGTTCGACCAGGACGGCTTCCTCTCGATCACCGGCCGCAAGAAGGAGATCATCATCACGGCGGGCGGCAAGAACATCACGCCCAAGAACATCGAGGCCTCGATCAAGCAGGCGCCGATCGTCGGCGAGGCGGTCGTGATCGGCGACCGCCGGAAGTACCTGAGCGCGCTGGTCACGCTCGACGAGGCCCGGGCCCGCGAGCTCGCGCCCGGGATCACCGGCGCCGACCAGCTCGTCGCCGCGCCGCCGATCCGCGCGGCGATCCAGCACCGGATCGACGAGGTCAACCAGGCGCTCGCCCGCGTCGAGCAGATCAAGAAGTTCACGATCCTGGCGCGCCCGTTCGGCATCGCGACCGGCGAGTTGACGCCGACGCTGAAGCTCAAGCGCAAGGCGATCGCCACGCTGTACGAGCGCGAGATCGAGGCGATGTACAAGGACGGTGACTAGTGGCCGCCCCCTGGCCACGCGACGGCTACGTGGTGGGCGGCGGGCGGGCGGCGATCGCGCTGATCGCGCTGTCCTCGGCCAAGCTGCCCGATCCGCTGCCGGTGTCGCGCGGGCGGCACGGCATGCCCGACGACGGCGACGGGGCCACGGCGGTGATGCTCGTCGCGCGTGACCGCGCCCTGGACCCCGCGTGGTTCGCCGACCAGGTGCTCGCGCCGTTCACCGAGCTGGTCGCGAGCGATCTGGGCCCCGACGCGGCGGCGACGGCGCTCGCCGCCGCGCACGCCTACGTGATCGAGGCCGAGCTCGACGATCCGGACGACCTCGGCCACGTCCAGGCCGCCTGGGCGCTCGCGAAGTGCGTGTGCGAGGAGGGTGCCGCGATCGTGATCGACGTCTACGCCGCGCGCGCCCACCTCGGCCGCGAGGTCGCCGCGCTGCCGCCCGATCGCGCGTTCGACGTCATGCACGAGGTCACGCTGTTCTTCGACGAGGAACCCGACGGGACGTTGGCAGCGTGGTCGCTCGGCCTCCGCAAGTTCGGCCGGCCGGATCTCGTGCTGCTCGGCGTCGCGCCCGACGCGGCGACCGAGGCCGCGCTCGTCTTGCGCGACCTCGCCGCGACCCTCGCCACCGGCGAGCGCATCGAGCCCGGTGATCGGGTGGCAGCTCCGGACGGCCGGACCCTCACGGCCGTACAGTTCACGCCCGACATGTCGCCGACGGTTGCCGTCGATGGTTCGGCGATCGTGTTGCATGCGTAGGTGAGGCGGGGCCGGCGGCGCGCCCGCATGAGGTACACTGCCGCGCATGGCGTCGCTCGCAGATCCTGGTGACAAAGCCCTCGCACGTCCGCGGTATGGCCATCTCGGCAAGGTGCTGTTCGTCGATCTGACGGAGCAGCGCCACTGGGTCGAGGACGTCGACGAGTCGGTGTACCGCGCCTACCTCGGCGGCTACGGCCTCGGCGCGTGGCTCATGTGGAAGCACTTCCCGCCCGGCACCGATCCGCTCGCGCCCGAGGCGTGCTTCGCGATCTGCTCGGGTCTCCTGACCGGCCTGCGGACCCCGTTCTCGGGCCGGATCCAGATCGTCGGCAAGTCGCCGCTCACCGAGACGTGGGCCGACTCGAACTCCGGCGGCAGCGTGTGCAGCCACCTGCGGCTCGCCGGCTACGATGCGCTCGTCGTGCGCGGCAAGGCGGCCGAGCCCACGCTGCTCGTGATCCGGGACGGCGAGATCAGCTTCGAGCCCGCCGACAAGCTGTGGGGCAAGGAGATCCCCGAGACCTTCGACGCGCTCAAGACCCGGTTCGGCGGCAAGCGCGAGGTCGGCGTGTCGGCGATCGGCCCGGCGGGAGAGCGCCAGCTGCGGATCGCCTCGGTGATGAACGACCGCTACCACGCGTTCGGCCGCCAGGGCTTCGGCGCGATCTACGGCAGCAAGAACTTGAAGGCGATCGTCGTGTCGGGGAGCGGCGAGCTCAAGGTCGCCAAGCCCGCCGAGTTCAAGGCGCTCTGCAAGACCATCACCGACGAGTACAAGCGCGACCTCGGCTTCGTCGCGCGGGTGTTCGCCTACTTCGCCAAGCCCAAGAGCTGGCTCGGCTGGCTGTACCGCCTGATGACGCGGATGGGCAGCAAGATGCAGTCACCGACCGCGGCGATGCGCCAGCTGTGGACGCAGCGCGGCACGACGGCCGCCGTCGCGCTCTCGATCGAGAACGGCGACGCGCCGATCAAGAACTGGCGCGGCGTCGGCTCGCGCGACTTCCCGCTCGCGAAGCAGGGCATGCGGATCGACGGCGCGGTCGTCGATAACTACATCACCAAGAAGCTGTCGTGCGGCGACTGTCCGATGCCGTGCAAGGGCATCGTGAAGGTCAAGTCGCGGAACCTCACCGACGTGCGGCGGCCCGACTACGAGACCATCGTCGGGTTCGGCGCCAACCTCCTGAACGACGACATCGAGCTGGTCACCGCGTGCCACGACGCCTGCAACCGGCTCGGCATCGACGCGGTGTCGTCATCGGCGACCCTCGCGTGGGTCTGCGAGGCGGTCGAGCGCGGCGCGCTGTCGGCCAAAGATCTCGACGGGATCGACATGCGATGGGGCGCCGGCGAGGCCGCGCTGGCGCTCACGATCAAGATGGGCACCGGCGACGGCTGCGGCGCGTGGCTCGGCCACGGCGTCAAGCGCGCCGCCGAGCACGTCGGCAAGGAGACTTCCGACTTCGCGGTCCACGTCCACGGCGGCGAGCCCGCCTACCACGACAGCCGGTTCACCTCGCTGATGGGCGTGACCTACATCTCGGATCCCACCCCGGGCCGCCACACCGCCGGATCGGCGTCGTGGAACGAGACGTTCGGCGCCGGCTTCACCTTGCCCAAGGCCGCCGACAAGAAGGACTGGAACGTCAAGTGGAAGGGCACCACCGGCAAGGGCAAGTCGCAGGCGCTGTTCTCGAACGCGCACCAGGCCATGAACGGCCTGGGGCTCTGCATGTTCACGATGCTCACCGGCTCCCTGCCCTGGGCCGATCTGCTCGACGCCGCCACCGGGTGGGGCATGACCGACGCCGACATCCTGACCTGCGGCGAGCGGATCCAGAACCTGCGCGCGGCGTTCAACCGCCGCGAGGGCCTGGGGCCCAAGGACTTCACGCCGCACCGCCGCATGCTCGGCGAGGGCGACGGCAACCTCGACGCCGGGCCGCTCAAGGGCATCCGCGTCCCGCTGCCGGTCCTGCGCGACGACTACTACAAGTCGATGCAGTGGAGCACGACCACCGGCCACCTCGCCAAGGCGCGCGCCCAGGAGCTCGGCATGGCCGACCTGCTCGAGGGCTACCTCGAGTAGCGCTCATCTCCGAAGCCAAGACGAATCGCCAAATCAGATGGGAATCTTCGACCGGCTCCGGGGCGGCAGCGTCCGCATCCACATCCTGATCAAGGGCCGCATCGGGGGGGGCTGGCACGACGTCGACGAGCACGTCCGGGTCCCGGCCGGCACCACGCTCGGCAAGCTGCTCGAGATCGCCGACTCGGCCCAGATCCCGCTCCGCGAAGCGCTCGAGCACTCGCCTCACCTCACCGACACGATGATGCTCAACGGCGAGCGCTGCCCGTTCCACGACAACGCCGAGCGCGTCCTCGCCGAGGGCGACGAGATCTACCTGCTCGCCCCGCTGGCCGGCGGCTAGCGAGGCGCTGAACGCGTTAGATCGCGAGCGCCGTGCATCCGAGGCCCCCGCGCCTGCCGCTCGCGGGTCCTATCCACCAGCGAGTCGGCCGAGCACGGCATTCAGGATCTCGACGTTTACCGGCTTGGTGAGGTGATCGTCGAAGCCTGCTTCTGCGGTTCGCTTTCGGTCCTCGGGCTGACCGTAGCCGGTCAGCGCGACAACAGGGATGGTTCGCAATGAGGCATCGTTGTGAACCATCCGCACCAGATCGTAACCGCTCATGTCGGGCAAGCCCAGGTCGCACAGCACGATGTCCGCACCGCGGGTATGAAGGACGTCGAGTGCTTTTGCGGCGGTCTCCACCATGGAAACGTCGTGACCCAAGATCTCCAGGAGATCGCACAGCGTCTGGCCTGCGTCGGGGTTGTCCTCGATGATGAGGACCCGACGCGCCTTGACGTCCACTGCTGGCTTGCCGCGTGGATCGACGGCTGGGGCGGACGTGAGCGGCACCCGGACCACCATCTCGGCGCCGGTTCCCGGCCCGGCGCTATGGGCCTCGATGCTCCCGCCGTGGAGCACCACCAGCCCCTTGGCCAGCGCCAGGCCCAGGCCCAGCCCGCCCGCGGCACGCGCGAGATCCTGGGTATCCTGCTGAAACGGCTCGAACAGACGTTCGTGCATCTGCGGCCGGATCCCGACGCCCGTATCCCGGACGCAGATCACGGCGGCCCCGGCCTCCTCGTGCAGCCCCACGTGAATCGTGCCCGGG
>Ga0308176_10000704_pt1 | contig 20998 bp, 20 predicted proteins | sample PhyCR2_3_FD_203890 | JGI IMG/M metagenome (GOLD analysis project Ga0308176, IMG submission 203890) | Soil microbial communities from UC Gill Tract Community Farm, Albany, California, United States - DLSLS.C.R2 | ecosystem: Environmental > Terrestrial > Soil > Agricultural land | place: USA... | reverse complement strand
CTCTGGGTCATCAGCGGCTTCGTCGGTGCGATGGAAATTTTCCCCGGCCGACCATTTAAACAGTGATACCCCAATGCGTCGTCGTCCGTAATTGCGACCATGTACTCATTCCTTTGGGCCAACCTACCCTTGGTTCAACTCCCCCCCAAACAAGCAATAATAAGACTATATTGTCCTGTTTACAAGCGCGATTTCACCTGCCGACATCCGAGAGCTATCGACCGTGCGTCCTTGCTACCGCCACAATTTCAGGAGCGACATAAACTTAGAATAAGCCCGATGCAATAGAGTCCGGCCCTGTCCCGCCTCTGAGGGATTTCTCCAGCCCCCCCGGCCCCTTGGCCGATTCAACCCGTTGGAGACCCGCCATGGATTACGTTTACCTCCTCGTCGTCGGCATCATCGCCGGTTGGCTGACCGGTCTGGTTCTCAAGGGCAAAGGCTTCGGGTTGATCGGCAACGCGATCGTCGGCTGCCTCGGCGCGCTGTTCGGCGCGTTCCTGTTCCGCCTCCTGGGCATTGCCGCCTACAACCTCGCTGGGTCAGTCCTCATGGCCCTGACCGGCGCCGTCGCGTTGCTGTACGTCATCGGGTTGGTGCGACGGGCGTAAAGTGCCCCCGAGCCCAGCCGCAACGGCCGGCGCGGACCCCCGATAACCGCTGGGAAAGGACAGGAACCCAGCCATGAACGCCAACCACCTTCAAGCCTTTGCCATCCGCCGTTATCACAAGCACCTCCAGCGCGTCGGCCGCAACATCGCGCTCGAATCCGCCTCCCGCGAGTGGATCGGCCGATACGCCAGGCTCTGGCGCCGGCGCTACGAAGCCCGCCGGACGCTCCTGGCGGCGTGAGAAAGTAAACGCCCAATCACCTCCGCCGGGGCCGCGGGGGCGTGCAGAATCGGAACCATTTGTTTGAGACCATCGGACAGTGGGTGGCAACGGGCCGGTCGAAAGATCGGCCTTTGCTATTGCGCAGTCGTCGCCGGTAGGCCTATCCCATTGCCGGGGTTGCGTGTCATGATTAGCATCACGCGGTCACGGCAATTCTTCAAACCCCATTCAAAGGACCGTCCATGCGATTCGTCACCTGCTCGATCCTTTCGCCCGTGCTGATTGCGCTGTTAGCCGGCTGCACCGTTAACACCCGCGAGCCGGCGCGCCGCGACGTTTACGTCGAACACGACGCTTACCGCGAACCGGTTCGCGAGCCGGTTGCCGAGCCTTACCACGAACCCGTGCGCGAGCCGGTCCGCGAGCCCATCCCCGAGCCGTACTCCCCCTCCCGCTCGCGCGGCGAACTGCTCGGGCGCCGCGAGGTGAACTTCAAGGTGGATCACGATACCATCCACGTCGGCAAGGAAAAGGGTAAGTTCCACGCGGTAACCATCGTCGTCGAAGACGGCGCGATCGAGATGGAGAACATCCGCATCCGCCTCGGCGACGGCTCGGTCGTCGCCCCCGGGGCCCCCCACCGCTTCGAACGTTCCGGCACCACCCTCGACATCGACCTCCCCGGCGAGCGGCGCTACATCGAGCAGATCAGCTTCACCTACCGCTCGATCCAGAGAGGCCGCGGCCGCGCCGCCGTGGCCGTATTCGGACGCTAAGGCGTTCCCCCCCACCGGTACGCGAGGGACGGCTGCGGGCGGACCTGCGGCCGTTACTTCGTTGGCGTCCTCGCGGGACGCTGGTAAGGCGTCGGGGCCGGCACCGCGCGGTCGCCGAGGGTGTAGTCCGCCTGCAGCAACTGGCTCGCGTCGCCGCGCACCTTCTCGGCATCCGCCGTGACGGTCTGGAGCGCTTCGACCTTGCTCGCGGAGGCGAGGTCTTTGCTGACCTGGATGATGCGGTCGGCAGTGTTGATCGTTTCCTTGAGCGTCGCGGTGTTCGAGGCGTCAAGGCCGCGCTCGCGGAGGTGCACGAACCCGTTACGGTCGCGCGTCTGCAACTGCGTGTGGGCCAGCTGTGAGATCTGCTGCACCTGCACCGACATGGACCGGACGGCGTCGGCCATTAACTGCCTGGCGCGGTCGGCCAGGTCCTTGACCGAAGCCATTGTCTGGTCGTCCTTTCCGGTCGCGGCGATCTCCAACGCCCGCAGGCGCGAGACGTTCTTCAGCGCGTCCATCAACGGTGGCAGCGAAGTCGCCGACGCCGCGGCCTTCAACTTCGGGGCCGCCTCCGCGGTCTCGTCGGCGTATAACAACGCGAACGCCCCCTTGCGCGCGCCGCGGTCGAGGACGTCCACCGCCTGTGCGGCCGTAGCCCCTTTGGGTTTGTATTTCAAGCCCGGCGACTTGCGCACCAGCGCCTCGGTCGCGATCGCCGTAGCGGCGCTCGGCAGGTCCTTCGCCTCCTTCCCCGCCTGCGCGAATGCGTCGGCCGCGGCGGGGATTTGCTTGAGGTGCAGCTGCGCCTCGCCTTTCATCATGAAGAGGTCGGCGCGGTCGTACCCCTGTGCCGCGTCCGGCCGGAGCCCCAGCACGCGCGACACCTTCTGGAGCAGCACCTGGTACTGCCCCGAATCCAGAAGCTGGTGCAGTTCCTCCTTGGCGGGCAGCGGCTGGGCCGATTGGCCGCGGGCCGGAATCGCTAACGCGCAAACGGCGACGTACGGCAGGAGCGTGCGGCGGATCCGATGCCTCATAAGACCTCCGACAGGTGCGGTTTCTCCCCCACCGTTGTAAGCTCCCGCCGGCCGCCAATGAAAGGAAAAATGCATCTTCGCCGCCCCGCCGCCTTCTGCATCTTACTGCCGATCGCGTGGTCTTTGACCATCGCCCGAGCCGGCGCCCAAGACTGGCCGCAATTCCGCGGGCCCACCGGCCAGGGGATTTCGGCGGCGACGAACGTCCCGGTGAAATGGAGCCCCGCCACGAACATCGCATGGAAGGCCGAAATCCCCGGCCAGGGCTGGTCATCACCCGTGCTCAGCGGCGGGAAGGTTTACCTGACTTCCGCCATTACCAGCCCGCCGTCGTTACGCGCCATCTGTCTGGATGCGGCGACGGGCAAGGTCCTCTGGAACGCCGAAATCCTCCGGCCCGAATCCGCAGCGATCAAAGTCAGACACCAGAAGAACTCCCCCGCCAGCGCGACGCCGGTCGTCACGGCCGACCGTCTTTACGTCCACTTCGGCCATATGGGGACCGCGTCCCTGGACCTCTCCGGCAACGTGCTCTGGCGCCAGACCGGATTGAAGTACCCGCCCGTCCACGGCAACGGCGGCTCGCCGGCCCTGGCGCCCGCGGCCGACGGGCCGATCCTGACGTTCAGTTGTGACGGGGCCCGCGACCCGTTCGTCGTCGCCCTCGACGCCGCCACCGGCCAGCCCCGCTGGAAAACCCCGCGCGACACGCCCGCCCGCCGCACGTTTTCCTTCTCCACCCCGCTGTACGTCGAAATCGAGGGCGCGCCGCAGCTGGTCATCCCCGGCAGTGGTCTCGTGGCCGCCTACGAGCCCTCCACCGGGCGAGAACTGTGGCGCGTCCGCTACGGCGAAGGCTATTCGGTCATTCCCCGCCCCGTCTTCTCGGCCGAGCTGGGGATGCTCTTCGTCAGCTCCGGCTTCGACGCCCCCGTGCTCTACGCGATCCGGCCGAGCGGCGCAATCGGCGACGCCACGAACACCGCCGTCGCCTGGACCACGCGCAAGGACGCCCCCAAGACCCCTTCGATGCTCGTCACCGGCGGGCTGCTCTTTTACGTCTCCGACAACGGCACCGCCACGTGCGCCGACGCAGCGACGGGCAAGGTCCACTGGTCCCACCGCTTCGGCGGCGGCTTCTCCGCCTCGCCGCTGCTGGCCGAAGGCCGCGTGTACTTTCAGAACGAGGCCGGCGTCGGGTATGTCGTCAAGGCGGACAAGGCGTTTCAGTTGCTGGCCGAAAACGATTTGGGCGAAAGGTCGCTCGCCTCGTACGCGGCTGATGACGGCGCGCTCTATATACGGACCGAGACACACCTGTGGAAGATCGCGGGTCCCGGCAAATAACGCCCGCCCTGCGGCGTGAGACCGCGGAGCGCGCGGACTTTCGGGCCGAGCCCCGAATAGTCGTACGCGGGAACCAGACTCTGCCGATGCTTCCGGCGAGTTCGGCCGCCGCTTCAGTATTTATACCGTCCCCGTCTGCAAAGGAATCTGCCATGCTCACCGACGATGGCGAGACGGCGCCGAGCTTCGACACCGGCGTAAACGCCCACCATTCCCGAAAGGAGAACTCGTATGGGCGACATGAAGGACAAAATGAAGGACGGGATCGACAAGGCGGCGGACAAAACCAAAAACCTCGCGGGCAAGGCCGCAGACAAGACGAAGGACGCCGCCAAGTCTGCCGGTAACTCCATGAAAAAGGCGGGCGACAAGGTCAAGGACGCGGCGGATTGAATGCCCCGCCTCCCGACTGGAAGTGTTACCGTAAATACAGCCCCCGGCCCGCGCCGAGGGCTGCTTGTTAGCCCCGCGAGCACCATGCTATCAGCCTGCCAGCCCCCCGAATGCCCACCACGGCGACTGAAATCGCGCAAAGAAACAGCCGCAACCGTTGTGCGGCTCGAAGTAGCAGCGACAGGACTCGAACCTGTGACCCGGGGCTTATGAATCCCCTGCTCTGCCAACTGAGCTACGCTGCCACGTAGGGGTCAAGATACCAATCCTACGTGGGTTGACAAGGGTGGTTCAAGCCGGCTCGAGGCCCAAGGCGCGGGTCCGGCCCCGCGGCCGCTCACCCGGACGCCATCACCTTGCTGATCGTGAAGATCGGCAGGAGCAGCGCCATAGCGACGCCGCCGATGATGAAGCCCATCACCAGGATCATGGCCGGCTCGATGTACTTGGTCAGCTCGGCGATGGTCTCCTTCAGCTCCTGCTCGGAGAAGCCGGCCACCTGCTCCATGACCGAGCCCAGCTTGCCGCCCTTTTCGGCGGCGTGCAGCATCTGGGCGATTGAGCGCGGCACCAGCGGGCTGGTGAACATCGGGTCCGAGAGCTGCTTGCCGGTCTGGATCTGGTCGGCGACGTTGGTCCACAGCTCGCGGTAGTAGGTGTTGTCGCACAGGTCGCGGGCGGTGTTGACGCACTCGACGAGGTTCACGCCGGCGCCGCTCATGGTGCCCAGCATCCGAAGGCCGCGCGCCAGGTGGAGCTTGCGGTACACCGGCCCGATCAGCGGCACTCGGATCTGGACGTAGTACCAGATGCGCGACCCCAATGGCGTGCGGAAGAAGAAGTACGCCACGACCGCCAACGTGGCGGCGCCGAACACCAGAAGCAGCGCGTTGCTCACGAGGAAGTCGCTCATGCCCATCAGCACCCGCGTCGGGAGCGGCAGGGCGGCGGCCTTGGCGGAGTAGATCGCGGTGAACTTCGGCAGCACGAAGGCCAGCAGGAAGATGGTCGTGCTGACCGCGAACGCCAGCATGATGCCCGGGTAGGTCAGCGCGCCCTTCACGCGGCGGAGCGTTTCCTGCTCGTCGCGGAGGTACTCGGTGGCGCGGCTAAGCAGCCGGGAGAGCATGCCGCTCTTCTCGCTCGCCTTGATCAGCGTGACGTACAGCCGCGGGAAGGTGCGGGGATGCCTGGCGAGCGCGAAGCTGAAGTCGTTGCCGGCCTGGACCTGCCGGCACAGGTCTTCCAGCAGCGCCTTGACCGCGGGCTTGACCGCCTGCGCGGCGGCGCACTCTAGCGCCTCGCTGAGCGTCACGCCCGTCTCGGCCATGATCGCAATCTGGGTGGAGAACTGGATCAATTCCGCCCGCGAGATCTTGATCCCCATTCCCGAAGTGCTGCGCGAGTCGGCCGGCAGGCTGACGTCGTCCACCGGGCGGACCGTGATGGGGTACTTCCCGTCGTTGCGGAGCATCTGCCCCACCTCGGACACCGTGTTCGCCATCAGCGTCCCGGTGACCGCGTTCCCCTGCCCGTCTCTGGCGGTGTAGGCAAATGTACGCATAATCTGCTTCCCTCGACCCGTACGGCCCCTTCAGTTCCGGCGCCGATCAGGCCGTGACCCGATAGACCTCTTCCAGCGTCGTGATCCCGGCACGGACCTTCTCCATCCCGTCGACCCGCAGGGGCTTCATGCCCTGCGCCCTGGCCGCCTCGCGGATTTCGTTGAGCGTCGCGCCGGCGCTGATCTTGTCGATGATCGCGTCGTCGGGCACGAGCAGCTCGTAGATGCCGATCCGGCCGGTAAAGCCAAGATTTCGGCAGCGGCTGCAGCCCTTGGCGCGGAAGAGCTGGTCCACCGCGCCGGCGAACTTCTCGATCTGCCGCCGCTCGTTAATCGTCGGCTCGTAGCCCTCCTTGCAGGCCTGGCAGAGCTTGCGCACCAGCCGCTGCGCCAGCACGCCGACGACGCTGGCGCCCACGAGGTACGGCTCGATGCCGATGTTGAACAGCCGCGTGATCGCGCCCGGGGCGTCGTTGGTGTGCAGGGTGGAGAGCACCAGGTGCCCCGTGAGGGCCGCCTGCGTGGCGATCTTGGCGGTGTCCTGGTCGCGGATTTCGCCGACCATGATGATGTCCGGGTCCTGGCGCAGCAGCGACCGCAGCGCGCTGGCGAAGGTGAAGCCGGCCTTGTCGTTGGTCTGAAACTGGTTCACGCCGGCCAAGGCGTACTCGACCGGGTCCTCGACGGTGCAGATGTTCACGTCCTCGCCGTTGAGCTCCATGAGCGAGGCGTAGAGGGTGGTGCTCTTGCCGCTGCCAGTAGGGCCGGTGACGAGCACAACGCCGTTGGGCAGCTCGATCAGCCTCCGCCACTGCTTGAGGGTGTCGTAGCTGAAACCGAGCTTTTCGAGGTTGACCGACGCCTTGTCGTTGTCGATGACGCGGATCACGACCTTCTCGCCCTGCTTGCCGGGCATGGTCGAGACGCGCAAGTCCACCGGCCGCTTGTCCATCATCACGTGGATGCCGCCGTCCTGTGGGAGCCTTCGCTCGGAGATGTCGAGGCTGGCCATGATCTTGATGCGGCTGGAGACCGCCGCCGCCATCTGGAACGGCGGGCGGAGCTTCTCGATGAGGCGGCCGTCGATCCGGTACCGCACCCGCAGCGACCCCTCGCCGGGCTCGATGTGGATGTCGCTCGCGCCGTCCTTGACGGCGGTGTAAATGATGTAGTTGACGAGCTTGATGACCGGCGAGTCCCCCGCCGCCGCCTCCAGATTCGTGATGTCCTGGACCTGGCGCTCGACGAGCGTGAACTCCTCGGGCTTGACCTCCTCGATGATGTCGTCAATGACGAAGACGTTTTCGTTGGGGAGGTACGCCTGGAGGCAGGCCTTGATGTCCTTGGCGGTGGCGGCAACGACCTGCACCTGGTGCCCGCTCACGCGCTCGATCTCTTCGACCAGGAACACGTTGGCCGGCTCGGAGACGGCGACCGTCAGCACGTCTTCGACCAGGTACAGCGGCAGCACCTGGTGTTGCTCGCAGAATTCCTTGGGCAGCTCCGCGATGACCTTCGGGTCGGCGATCTTGGGGCTGATGCGGGCGTACGGGACGCCGTAGGCCTGCGCCAGCGATTCGGTGATCTGGTCCTCGGTGCAAAACGCGAGCTCGACGAGGACCTCGCCGAGCAGCTTCTGGTGGTTCGACCGCTTCTGCTCCTCGAGCGCGCGGTCCAATTGCTCCTGCTTCAGCAGCCCCTTGGCGACCAGCAACTGGCCGAGTGGTTTTCGCTCGAGCGTCGCAATCATACTTCCGTTCCTGGCTGCGTCCCGGCGTCGTTCGTGTACGACGCCGTTGCGGCGGCGCACCGCCGTCCCTCATATCGGCCCGCCGGACGGCCGGCTGAGGCGCGGGCGACCCCTTTTTTCCGAATCGTGCGGCCGGCGTTCTACCGCATGGTCTTCAGCGCCGTGGTCAGGTCCGCCTGGCAGTCGAACCGGTGCGTCAGCCGCGTAATCTCGAGGATCTTGCGGCAGTTCTCGTCCAGGTTGACGAGCTTGAGCTGCCCGAACAACCCCTCGCACCGCATCTTCATCCACAGCAACGCCTCCAACCCTTCGCTGTCGATGAACGGCACCTTCTCCAGGTCCAGCACGAAGTCCACCAGGTGCCGCTGGTCCATGAGCTGCTCGGTGGCCTTCTTCGCGGCTTGCACGTTATCGGCCGTGAAGTCCCCTTCGACGGTCATCACGCAGACCTGGTCGTATTCTTCCGTCTTAATCGGCATCTCGTTTCCCTCCGACCCGCGGCGATTTCCCTCGGCGTTATTGCGCCCTCAACGTCTCCTGAAGGTCCAGCAGCCGCTTGGCTTGTTCCTGGTGGTCCCGCAGCAGCATCCGGAACTGCTCGACGCCGATGTTCAGGAACGCCTCGGCCAGCAGCGGGTCGAACTGCGTGCCGGCACAGCGGCGGATTTCCGTCATCGCCACCTCCAGCGGCAACGCCTTGCGGTACGTGCGGTTGCTGGTCATCGCGTCGAAGCAGTCCGACAGGCAGATGATCCGGCCCATCAGCGGGATGTCCTCGCCGGCAAGTCCCGCCGGGTATCCCTTGCCGTCGTACCGCTCGTGGTGGTGCAGCACGCCGGGAATGATGTCCTTGACCTGCTTGATGTCGCTCAGGATGCGCGCCCCGATCTGCGGGTGCTTCTTCATCTGGTCGAATTCTTCCGGCGTGAGCTTGCCGGTCTTCTGGAGCACGCTCTCGGGCACCCCGATCTTTCCGACGTCGTGCAGCAGTCCCGCCATGTAGATGCGCTCGACGTCGTGGTCGCTCAGCCCCGCCTGCCGCGAGAGTTGCCGGCTCAGCAGCGCCACCCGCTCGCTATGGCCGCACGTGTACGCGTCCTTGGCGTCAACCGCGCTGGTCAGGGAGTGCAGCAGGCCCATCATCAGCCCGTGCACGTCCTCGAACAGCATCACGTTTTCGAGGTAAATCGCCGATTCGTTGGCGATGGAGTTCAGCAGCTTGGAATCGACCGAGTCGAACTCCCCCGCGTGCTTGTCCAGGCCGAACATGCACCCCAGCACCTGCTCCTGGCGCTGAAGCGGGACCGCGATGAGCTGCGACGCGTACTCCGAGAGCCAGCCGAACGTCCGGTCTTTGGACAGGTCGTTCACCAGCAGCGGGCTTTTGCGCTCGGAGAGGACTTCGGTCAGCTCGTCCGCCAGCCGGTGTACTTTCCCCGGCGGAAGGCTTAATGGGCCGTAGAGGACAGGTTCCTGACGGTGGACGTTGTCGCCCTTGAGCGCAACGCCCATCCCCCGGACGCACATCACTTCCAGCACGTCGAGACACGCCTGCTTGAAGAACTCACTGGCGCGGCGGTTGATCTTCATCCCGCCGCTGATCTGGTAAATCAGGCTCAGCTCTTCGTAGGTGTTGGCCAGTTGCCCGGACAGCGAATCCAGCTCGTGCTCCAGGTTGGCGATGCGGAACTGGTCCTTCATCACCGACAGGAGGAGCCTGGCCTGGCGCTGGAGGGCCTCCTCGCCGTAGGTCGGAAGCTCGGCGGCCTGTTGGGCGAGCCAGGTGGCGTCGAGGCCGAGGCGGCCGCACGCCCGCAACACGTCCTCGCCGAGGTCGAAGTTCCCGCTGCGGGCCACGAGCACCAGGACCGCCTGGACCTGGCGGCGCTCGATGTGGCCGACCGCCGCCGCCATCACGCCGGGCAACGGCCGCCACACGAGCACGTTGCCCGAGGCGGTCAGGGTCTTGGCCTTCGCCGCCACGCCGTCGAACCCGAGGCCCGGCAAAGCCGTCTCGGGGTACTGGAGTAGCGGTAGGACGTATCGGTGGAAAAACATCGGTGCGGAGGTGTCGTGGTGAATCAGTGAGCCGTCCGGCCGCAGCACGAGCAGGAACATGCCCCCCGGGCGAAAGCGCGCCGCCAGGTTTTCCAGCACCACGGCGGGAATGTTCGCGCCGCCGACGCCATCCGTCGGCGCCTGCGACGGCACCAGGGCGGCCGGCATCAGTTCCGACGCCGCCGTCCCGTTCGCTGCCAGGTTGGTCACTCCCTGAAATCCCATACGACTGCCTTACCCGACCTCGACTCCCGACCTTGCCCCGCGTTTCGCCTCCGCCGCGTTCACGCCGCCTGCGCCAGCACCTCCGTCACCGCGCTCAGCAGGTGCCGCGGGCTGAACGGCTTGCTCAACAGCCGGAGGATGCCGCTCTGCTCCGTGTCCTGAATCTCAAGCGCGTAACCACGGGCGGTCAGCATGATCGCCGGAATGCCCGCCGTCGCCGGGTCCTGCTTGAGCTTGCGGCACAACTCCAGCCCCGAGAGCTGGGGCATGTGGTAGTCCGTAATGAGCAGGTCCGGCCGCTCCTGGATCGCCAGCTCCAGCGCCTCCTGTCCGTCGTGCGCCGTGACGACGCGGAATCCGGCGTTGCGCAGCTTCAGCGACACGACGTGCAGGATGTGCGACTCGTCGTCGGCCACCAGGATCGTCTTGCCGTTCGTCTCCTCCATAGCCCTTCACTCCACGCCGCCCACTTCGCCGAAGCCGACCCCAACTCAATCGCACAACTCCAGCTCGAACCCGAAGCAACTGCCCTTGCCGACCTGGCTCTCCACGAACAGCCGCCCGCGGTGCACCGTCTCCACGATGTGCTTCACCAGCGACAGGCCAAGGCCCGTCCCCTTGGCCATGTGGCTGTTCGCCTCCGCTCTGTAGAACTTATCGAATACGAAGGGCAGGTCCTTTGCCGGGATCCCTACGCCGGTGTCGCTGATCCGGGCGATGACGCGGCGCTTGGCCTCGTCCACCAGCGTCTGGACCGCGATCATCCCGCCGTCGGAGGTGTACTTCACGGCGTTGCTCAGCAGGTTCAGCACCGCCTGGTACAACATGTCCCGGTCGGCCATCGTCTGATAAAAAACCGGCGTCAGGTGCTCCTCGACCGTGATGTTCTTCAGCTTCGCCTGCGGGGCGATCACCTCCATCGCCTCCTTCATGATCACCGTCAGGCTCTGCGGCTGCTTGTTCACCTTCACCAGCCCCGACTCGATCCGGCTGATGTTCAGGATGTTGTCGATCAGGCGGCTGAGGCGGTTGGCCTCGTTCTGAATCACCTCGTAGAACTCGCGCTGCGTCCGCTCGTCCTCCGCCTCCCCGTCGATCAGCATCTCCACGTAAGCCTTGATGCTCGCCAGCGGCGTGCGCAGCTCGTGGCTGACGTTTGAGACGAAGTCGTTCTTCATCTCCGCCACTTCCTTTTCGCGCGTCATGTCGTGGAGCACCGCCACCACGCCGGCCGGCGACTCCGACTTGTCCGCGACGCACGAGAGCGTGATCTTGAACGTCCGGTCCCCCGCCGCCGTCTGCACCCGGTGCTCGAGCACGCGGCGCCCGCTCTTGTTGTTGCTCTGCCGCATCTCCCGGATCAGCTCGATCAGCTTCGCGTCGCTGAGGATCTCGTGAACGGGGGCGCGCCCGGCCGCCAAGTCGAAGTCGAACGCCTTCGCCGCCGCCTCGTTCGCCAGAACCAGTTCGTCGAACGGGTCGGTCACGAGCACGGCGTCGGAAATGCTGTAGATGATCGCCTCCGCGTGCTGCCGCTCCGCCGTCGCCACTTTGAGCTGAATCTCCAGCTCCTTCAACTTCAGCAGCGCGTCCTCGACCGAGTGGTCGGCCACCTCGACCATCTCGTTGACGATTTTGGTGAGCGGGACGAGGTCGGGGTGTGACGACTTGAGGCCCTTGCCCCTGTTGTCCGCCGTCAGCTCGCGGATCCCGTTGAGCAGTCGCTCGTAGTCGTATTGGAGCGAGAACGTCGCCCCGAGCCCCGCCGCCGCCGCGCACACGAGCAGCCCGATGCCGGCCCACTGCTCCGGCCGGAGCTGGAACAGGTGCGACAACGCCACCCGCGCGTCGCGCCCGAAGCAGATGATCCCGCAGCCGGCGAAGACGAAGATCAGAATGGAAAGGAGCTTGTCCTTGCGCACGTTCGCTCCGCCTCTCACGTCCCGTTTTGGCGGCAACGCCGCCCCGGCCGAACTCCCGCGAACAATCCCTACAAACCGTTAATCGTGCAGATCGACCCCCGCCATGAGCTTCGAGGCGAAATCGTCGTTAGGCTTCATCCGCAGGGCCTTGCCGTAGTACTGGGCGGCCTGCTCGCCTTTGCCGAGCTTTTCCAGGGCGTAGCCCACCATGCAGACGCTGACGGTGTCGCCGGGGTCCAGCTCATTGGCCTTGCGGAACGCGGCCAGGGCGTCCTGCGTCCTCCCCTGCTTCAGCCGCAGGTACCCGAGCATGAGATTGCTCGGGGCCGACGCCGGGTCCATCGCCATGGCCTTTTTGAGCGATAATTCCGCCCGCTTTAGGTCCCCCAGCTCCATCGCCGCCTTGCCCAGGCTGAGCCACACCGACGGCATCGAGCCGTCCAGTTCCGCAGCCGTCTCGAAGCTCCCCCGCGCGTCCCGCGGCTTGCCGGACTGCAATTGGCACTCGCCGATCGCCAGGAACAGGTCGGCCCGCTTGGAATACGGCTCGTCCTTCAACAACCGCCCCAGCACTTCCGCCGCGTCCTTGTACTGCTTGGCGAAGTACAGCGCCAGCCCGAGGTGCTCGTTGACCGTCGGGTCGTTGTTCGACAGGATGCTCGCCTGGCGAAGCACTTCCGCGGCTTCGGCATACCTCCCCTGCTGCACGAGCAACTGCCCCACCTCGTCCCGGATGGCGCCGCTGTGCTCGAAGTACACCACCTTCGGCTCCAGCAGCGCCAGCGCCTCGCCCTGGCGGTTGAGCGCCACGAGCATCTCCGCCTGTGCCAGGACGTACGCCAGCTCCGAAGGCGCCTTCTCCGCCGCCTGCGTGTAGAACTCGTAAGCGCGGTCGGTCTTCTGCCACCGCTGGTAAACGACGCCGCTCAGGTAAAACGCCTCGCCGTACTTGGAGTCCGCCGCGCGCGCCCTGGCGAGTTCCTGCTCCGCCATGTCCAACTGGCCCTGCTCGATCGCCAACTTCGCCGACAGTACCAGCAGCCCGGCATTTTCCGGGTCGAGCTTCAGCGCCTGCCCGAGCATCTTCCGCGCCTCTGGCAGATTCCCGTTGGTGTACTGCTCTTTCGCCACCCCGCCGAGCACCGCGGCGCGCGCCTGGTTCCACTGCCTCTTCGCCTGCTCCTTCTGCTTGTTCTCGTTGGCCGATTCGCAGCCCACCAGCCCGGCCGCGAGGACCGCGATCCCCGCCAACACCGCGACCCGTCCACGCCACCCGCCCGCCTGCCCTATCGTCCCATGCGCCATGACTACTCCTGTTCGCTGACCAGCCCGTCTATTCGGGAAGCATCTGCCGTCCCTGACGCTTATATCGATCATTCCGCCGCCCGACTGAATTCCCCACCCTCCCCAATCTTCCATCCCATAAGATCGCACAAACGAGCGGTGCCGGGGACCACGAAGTCAACCCCGCCCTTCGGCGGATGCTGACCTCTACGGTCCCCGGCACCATGGTCGGTCCCTTCGCGACTTCAGTTACTTATTGAAGTCCGGAGCCTGCGTGCTGTCCTCGTCGTCCACGATGTCGTCGATCGGGACCTCGGTCACCACCGGCTTGCTCATGCTCTGCTCCGAGTGGGCCGGGTCGTTGGCGGGAGCAACCTCTTCGGACTCGTCGAGGTCGTCCTCGTCCGTCAGCTCGACCACCGTCACGGACGGGGCGGTCGTCGGGGCGGCCAGCGCCGGGAGCTCCGTCACCGTCGAGGTGTCGGCATTCTCCGTGACTTGGGCCGACTCGAAGCCCTCCGCCCACTCGCCGTCGTCGGCGACCTCGCCGGTCATCTCGCCGTCGTCGGCAACCTCGGTGCTCGCCTCGTCGTCCGCCTGCGCGACCGGCCGGGTCGCCGGGCCGTTGGACGCGTCCGTTCGGGGCGGCAGGTCGCTGGGCATCGTCGCCGGAAGCGCCCGCTCCGCCAGGATCTGCTGCCTCACGAAGCTCCGGATCGTGCTGTTGTCCACCGTGGACACCTCGCGCCCGGTCAGCTCCTGCTTCAGCGTGATCGCCTCCAGGAACCGCGGGTTCAGGTTAGTCGCCTCGTCCAGGTGCCACAGCGCCTTCTTGCGGTCCGGCGTCGGCTTGTTCATCTCCGCCACCGCCTTCTCGTAGGCGGATTCCGCCATGCGCTCGCGGCCCCACGGCATCATGCCGTTCCGCACGCCCACCCGCATCTTCTCGCCGTCGGCCAGCAGCTTCTCCGAAGCGTCCGAATAAACCCGCTCGTCCTTGATGATGTGCGGCGTCAGCAGGATGATGACCTCGTCACGCTGCGTGCGGTCGCGCTGCCGGCGGAACAGGTACCCCGCCAGCGGGATGTTGCCCAGGAACGGCACCTGCGCCCGCGCGGTGTTCTGGTCCTCGCGGAACAGACCGCCGATCACGATCGTCTTGCCGTCCTTCACCATGATGTTGCTCGTCACCTCGGTGGTGACCTTGAACGGCAGGTTCGCGTCCGTCAGGCCGCCGCTGGAGTCCTCGGGGTGCACTTCCATGCGGATGAAACCGTCGTCGGCGATGAACGGGCGGAACACCAGCCGCGTGCCCGTGTCCAGGAACTCGACGGTCTGCACCGTGGCGTTCTCGGTCACGGTCGTCGTCAGGTAGCCGTCCTTGCGGCCGACGATCACCTCGCCGCGCTGCTTGTTCAGCGCCAGGATCTTCGGGTTCGCCAGCACGGTCGTGTCGGTGATGCCTTCCAAAGCGGAGACGAACACCGAGACGTTGTTCGTGACCACGCCGAGCTTCAGCCCGCCGCCGATGGGCGAGGAGAAGTTGTTCCCGGTGCCGCCGCTGGCTCCCCAGATGTCCTTGCTGCCGGTGGCCGTCCCGTCGCGGATCTCGCCGCCGATGATCTGGCCGGCCGAGTGCGCGATGGTCGCGAAGTCCACGCCGCCCAGCACGTTGAAGTCAACGCCCAGGGCGTTGTCTTCGCTGAGCCCGGCGCGCAGGATCGTCGCCTCGATCAGGATCTGCTGCGGACGGCGGTCCACTTCCTTGATGATCTTGCGCACCCGCTCCAGGTTGTCCGGATAGTCGGTGACGACCACCATGTCGTCCTGCGAGTGCGTGTTGCCGCCGACGTCGCCGGCGCCGCTGGAGATGCCCGCCACCGCCGGCGTCGTCACCGACACCTGCGCCTCACCACTGAGCACCGGCTTAATGAGCGTCGCCACGTTGGCCGCGGGGGTGTAATACAGGTGGAACACCTCGGTCGTCGCCTTCCGCGACGCCTTTTCCATCTCCTGCAGCTCTTTGGCCGTGTAAACGTAGATGAAATTGCCCTGCTCGCGGTAGGCGTAGCCGTTGGCGTGCAGAATCGCGTCCAGCGCCTCCCGAACCGTCACGTCGTAGAGGTTCGCGGTGACGGTCCCGTGCACGTCCTTGCTGGCAATGATGTTCTTTTGCGACTGCATCGAGAGCATTCGCAGGACTTCGATCAGGTTGGCGTCATTCACGTGCAGCTCGACCGTGCCGGCGCCGCTCACGTTGACGTCCGAGGCGTTGAGGCTCTTGCCCTCGCCGGCGGCAGCTGCGGCCGGCTGGGTCGTCGGACCGCCGAACACCGGGTCGGATCCGTCCTGGAGCAGCTTGACGTCGGTCCCGGCCGCTGCCGCGGTGCCCGCGGCAGTTGCCTGGCTCCCCGCGCCTGCCCCGGCCGCCGGGCTTGCCGGACTCGCCGGGGTTGCCGCAACTTTCGCGTCTGCCCCGAGCGCCCGATCGCTATAAACGGCCGACGCGGCCAAAAAAAGAAGACCCGCTGTCTTGGTCCACTTGCCCATAAAACCTTCTCCTTCTTCTCTTCTGTTACGCAACGCGAGTGGTTTACGGCGCTTTATCGCGCGCCCGCGGGACTCCCGCGGGACTGTTCACGCTTGTGATTGGCCGAACCCTCGTTCGCGATACAGCGCCTCGCCGCCTCCTGCGTACGCCGCGCTACGACGCCTGCGGCGTCACCGGGCATCACTGTTTTTTAACATGCGGACCGTGAGCTTGATGCCGTCTCGCTCCACGATGATCCGCTGCGGCTCGATCCTGAGCACGCGGAACCACGCAGCAACGTCTTCCTCCCCGGTCACTGGCTTGACCAGGTCGCCTTCGGCCACGAGCTGACCGTTGACCATGGCCTTGGGCTGCGATCCCATCACCGTACTCTGCAACAGCAGCCTCCGGGCCGCGGCCCTGATCCGATCTTCCTGGGCCTGGCGCTCACTCATTCTTTCGGCGCGCGCCGCCATCGACTTTGCTAGCTCATCCCAGAACGTCTCGACCGGTAATGCGGCCTGCTGGACCACCGGCCGCGACCCGTCCGTCGGATATCGGTCCAGTTGCACGGCGAACAGGTTCCTGCCCAGCGGCGAGATCGGGCGGGAGAGGAATTCCTGAAGCGCCACGGCCGTGTCGTTCGAGCGGGCGCGCCCCCCCGCCTCGGCCGGGCCCTGGGCCGGTTGGGCCGGCGTTGCCGGGTGCAACGGCGCCGGAGACGCGCCGGCCGCCTGCGGGTCGGACGCCCCACCCATCGTCTTCCAGAACATCACCACCATGACCACCGCCAAGGTGCCCAGGACCGCCGCCTTCTGCGGCTCCCGCTTCAAGGCTTCCGTCAGTTTGATCTGCCACGCCGGCTTCATCGCGTCACCTGTTGATCCCTGTACCCCGGCCACCGGCCGCTTACTGTTCCGAGAAATAGATGTTCATCCCGACCTGCACTTCCACCTGGCCCAGCGCCATGTCCTTGTGCCTGACCGTCAGGCTCCTCACGCGCGTCAGCCGCTGCATCTGTTCCATCTTCCGCAGGAAGGCGAACGTGTTTACGAAATCGCCTTCGAAATTCAGCGTGATCGGCAGTTCGCTGAACAGCTCCGACCGCCGCGGGGGCGCCGGCTGCACCGTCAGCTTCTTCAGCGCCTCCTGCTGGCTGACCTGCGTGATGTCTTTGATCACCTGGGGAAGGTCCTGCTGGCGCGGCAGCTTCTTGTCGAAACGCTCCAGCCTTTGCTTCAACTGCTCCACCTCCGAATCCACCGCGGGGAGCATCCGCGCCCGCGCCTCTGCGGACTGGAGCTGCTCGTGTTTCGTCCGGTACTCGGCCTGCCTCACGTCAAGCTTTTGCGTCGCGGGCCGGTAGCCGAGCAGGTAAAATCCCGCCCCCACCCCCGCCATGACCGCCGTCATCACCCACTGCGCCTTGGTGGTCCATCGGACCTGTGATTGCAACGTCCTCATCGACCCTTCCCGTCCTTCCCGAAACCCCTTCGGACCGACAGATGCGAGGCTCAATTCGACGGTGCGCCGCCGAGGCTGACAGAGAAGGTCACCTCGAACTCCCGCATCAGGTGCCCGCCGTCGATCCGGTCCCGCGAGAACGTCATCGCCACCTGCTCGATAAACTTCAGGTTCCCGAGCTTCGCAAGGAAGGTGGCCAGGTCCACGTCCGTGGGCACGACGCCGGTCAACTTCACCCGCAAGCTGCGGTCCGTCTGCTGCTCCTGGAGTGCCCTGGCCGCCGCCAGGCCGCCCCCGCCGCTCGGGAACGTCTCTTCCGTCTGCAGTGCCAGGTCCAGGAGCCCCATATCCGGGGGCATCACCTCGGCCAGGGCGTTGGAAATGATCCGCGTGGCCTCGACGTAACCGCCGAGTCCGTGCATCGCAGCGGCCGCCTGCCGGAGCTGCCCCTGCCTCGCGATCGCCTCGTCGAGCTTCTTCACCTGCCGCTGGGCGTGGGTTAATTGATCGTCCACCGCCGATACGGAAGCGGTCGCGGCACTGAGATTGCGCTCCACGAGGAGCGTCCAGAGCCCGAGCCCGCCCACCATCACCAGCACCATGTAGCCCTGGAGAATCGCCATGCGTTTGCGGCGGCGGATCTGCGGGTACCAGTCCGGAAGGAATTCCAGTTCACGCATGGGTCGCCTCCGCGGCCGGGCCGCGCTCCTTCACCGCCGCGGATACCGGTCCGGCACCCCCCGCCGCCCGAACCGCCGCCTCCATGTCCACCACTTGCGCCGAAGACCCGCGGACCGCGGCAACGCCCCCGATCGCAGCCGCGACGTTGTCCGATTCGCCGCCGGCCGGCGCGAACCGCTCCTTGGTCATCCGCAGGCCCAGCCCCAGCGCCACCGCCCATTCGCCCATCGTCCCCCGGCGGTCCACGTCGCCCATCGCCGAAACGTCCACGTGCTCCAGCGGCCGCGCCAACTCCAGCGGGAGCGTCATCGCCGCGTTCAGCAGCGCCTGCAACTGCGGGTCCCTCGCCTCGCCGCCCACGAGCCGCAGTCGCATCGGCCGCTGGCCCCGGAAGGTGACCGAGAAGTAGCGAAGGCACAGGGAAATCTCGCGGCTCAGCTCCTCCATCGTGCTCCGGGTCGCGTCGAACACCGCCTGCCGCACCGGGTCGCGCCGGGCGCCGCGCTCCGCGGGCTGATTCTCACCATCCGGCGTGTCGCCGTGTGCGTCGGCGGCGCGGTCGCCGCCGTCGGTCAGGCGCCGCCGAAGCGCGTAGGCCTCCTCCAGCGTGATGCCAAGCTTCTTGCTCACCGCCTCGGCGAGGTGCCGGCCCCCGATGTCGATTGGCTTATAGAAGCTGATCTCGCGCCCCTTGCCGATCACCACCTGCGTCCGCCTCGCCCCGACGTCAACCACCACGTGAACCTGCTGCTCGTCCTCCCGCCGGCGGATGAACCGCTCGACCCCGCGGAATAGCGCGCACGCCTCGGCGTCGAGCGATTCCACCACCACGCCCGCCCGGTGCAACTGCTCCAGGTGGTCGTTGATCGCCTGGGTCTGCGCCGCCAGGACCACCACCTCTTGTCGCACGTCGTTCCCCTGCCTCACCTCGCCGGCCTGGAGGAACCGCACGGCGGCGGCCTCCATGTCGAAGGGGAACAGGTTCTTCCCCTCGAAGCGGATGGCCGACATCAGCTCGTCGGCCGGCATCACCGGGAGGCGGAGGTTCTTCACGTGCACCGCGTGCCGCGGCACCGCCGCCACCACCTGTTTCCCGTGGAACGCCCCGTGCCGCAGCATCTTCCGGATCAGGTCCACCGCCGCGGGCATGACCAGGTTGGGGTCGGCCTTGGCCTCGGCGGGCAGTTCCTGCCGCGCCGCGGCGACGACGGCGAGCCCCTCCCCGACCACCTCCAACTGGATCATCTTGATGCTGTCGTGACCGACGTCCAGGCCGATCGGTTGGACCCTTGTCTTTTTCAGCCGCATCATGCCGCGTCCTCACTCGCTTCCCTGTCCGCACCCCCTGCCCGACCGGCGGACGGCGCCGCCTAGGGGGTGGTAACGCTCAACTCACCGGTATACGGCTCGATACCCACCGTCATCGTGTACGACCCCGCCTGGATCTGCACCTTCCCGCTGCTCAACGCCGTGGCCGTGCTGCTGCTCGTGTCGTACGAGTACGGGGTGCCGAGCTCGTCGAAAGCCAGCACGGCCTTGCCGTCCAGATTGGCCGACACCAGCGTCACGGTTTCCAGGCCCCTGGTCGGCTTGGCCGATCCGCCGGACTTGAAGAACTGCTCCACGTAATTCTGCTTCGTGATCGGGTGCGTCGAGTACGCCACCGTGGGCGTGATCTGCGTCAGCAGGCTGTAGGTCCCGTTGGTCACGTCGAATTGCACGTACCGCATCTGCTGCGTCGCGATGGCGCGGTTCTGGGCGTACAGCAGGTCCGCCATGATGATCCGCGACGCCGACGAGGCCGTCAGGTCGTCCCGCCTGCCGATTTGCGGCACGATCACGGCGGCGGCGATCCCCAGGATCACCACGACCGCCAGGATCTCGATCAGCGTGAATGCCCGTAACTGCCTTCTCATGACCAACTCCGTCCACGGTTGCAACGCACCGCTCCGACGCACCCTCCGACGGCGACGAATCCTCGCGTTCCGAGCCCGTTGGCTGCGCCCTGACGCGAGCCGGGGAGCGGGAACGGCACTGGGCCGCCGCCGCTCCCCGGTCGCGCCGGTTTGTGTTTCCGGGTCGCTGGGGCGCACCATGTGCCGGCATTACCGGGCGGGCGCGGCCTTCTTGTCCTTGTCATCGGGCTTCGACACCTCGACCTGAAGGTGGCCGCCGTCCAAAATCCCGATTATTTTCTCCAGCTTCGCATTGGTCTGCTTCATTTCGTCGAGCATCTGCGCCCGGTCCTCGCCGCTGTTCCGCAGCTGGGCCTGGGCCGAAGGCAGCATGCTGGGGGCGGCGGCCCACTGCCCGAGCAGGCTCAACGCCTGCAACACCACCACGGCAACCAGCAACTTCGTCGTCCGATTCGTTTGCGTCTGCATGGCTTTCTCCTCGTTCAATGCCCCGGGTCCCTCACCGTTTTATCGTCCGCCTGGTGTGAAACTTTAGTATCCCCTGCCGGGCCCCCTGCCTCGCCGGGCCCGCCTAATTCGCCGGCTGTGTTGTCGCACCCCTCAGCACCGCCGCCCCATAAGACACGTCCTGGTTGCCGTCCTTGGTCAGCACGAGGGTGAACTGAAGCGCCAGTCCTTGTGAGCCCGTCCCGCCGGTTTTTTCGATGCGGAATCCGGTCACTTTGACGGGGTGGGCGTTCCCCGTTGTGGGATCGGCGCCTGCGAGTGGCTGGGCCCATACGTTCGCGAGGCCTTTAAAGGTTTCCGGCGCGGCGGGATCGGTCAAGGCCGCGGAGGTAATGGAACCGGAATAGGCAGCGTTGTAGGCATCGGCGGTCATTCCCGACGGCACCTTCACCTGGTAGAGCTTCAGCCGCTTCTGGGCCAGGTCGTGTTCGATCAGCCCCATTTCCGTGAGCTGGACTTTCCCGTCGCCGTTGTCGTCCCGCAGCCACAGCATCGCGGAAGCGCCCGGGGAGACACTTCCGTCCGTGCTCCCCGGCCGGACCAGTCCGACCAGCTTCGCCTGCCTCAGAAAGTTCTGGAGCCGTATCGAGGCCTGGTGGCTGGAGATGGACGCGGATTGCCCGGTGTCCGACTGTGACCAGGCGCGTGACATGGCGGACGACAGTGTCGCCAGTGCCCCCATGACCAGCGCCGTAATCACCAGCCCC
>Ga0308176_10000703_pt1 | contig 21019 bp, 12 predicted proteins | sample PhyCR2_3_FD_203890 | JGI IMG/M metagenome (GOLD analysis project Ga0308176, IMG submission 203890) | Soil microbial communities from UC Gill Tract Community Farm, Albany, California, United States - DLSLS.C.R2 | ecosystem: Environmental > Terrestrial > Soil > Agricultural land | place: USA... | reverse complement strand
CGAGAGGAGCGGCGCCGCCAGGACGAGCCCTACCGTCCCGAACAGGCAACCGCCGGCGATCGTCGCGATCAGCACGGCAAGCGGATGCAGGCGCAGCGCCGCGCCGTAGGCGATCGGCTGGACGAGCTGCTGGAGCACCCCGTTGGCCAGCAACACGATTACCGCCAGGGCCGCAGCCGCCTCGGTGCCCGATCCGCCGAGGGCGATGAGGACGGCGAAGGCTCCGGCGGTCCAGGCGCCGAGGTAGGGGACGTAGCCGCCGAGGAAGGTGACGACCGCGATCGTCCCCGCCAGCGGCACGCCGAGCAGGAGCGCGCCGGCTCCGACGATCAGCGCGCTCCACGCTGCGACGACCGTGACGCCGAGGAAGTATCCGCGCATGCTTCCCGCGATCCGTCCGAGCATCGAGTGCGCGACCGGGGCCGGCACCCCGAGGTGGCGCTCGACGAAGGCGCCGATCGTTGGTGCGTCCTTGAGCATGAAGAAGAGGCTGAGCGCGGCGAAGGAGAGAAAGACGGCGAGGGAGGCGAGCCGGTCGATGCCGCCGAGCACTCCCTGGGTGAGCGCCTGGAAGGCGCCGCTGATCGAGGCGCTCGCCTCAGCGTTGGCATCTGCCGCGGTGGGCGCCTTCACCCCGAGGTCCCGCGCCCAGGACTCCACTTGGCTCGCGCCTTCATGGAGGCGGGCGGAGAGCCCGTCGGCCTGGCTCGCGATCCCGGTGAGGACGATCAGGCCGACGGCGAAGCCGATCGCGACGAGTGCGAGCAGGACGAGCCCGGCACCGATCCCCCGTGGCAGGCCGTGACGGCGAAGCGAGTCGACCAGCGGCGAGGCCACCGAGGCGATGATCGCGGCGGTGATCACCGGCATCACGATCGTCTGGGTCAGCGCGAGCAGCCAGATCAACCCCACCAGCGCGGCGCCGACGCCGACCAGTAGCCAGGCCGAGAAGCCCAGGTCCCGCAGCCACTGCGGCGAGGCGAAGATCCCGCTCAGGCCGCCGGGCTCGATCTCGACGGCCTCGTCCTCGGTGGAGCGCCTCCATACTCGACGCACGGGCACCTCAGACACCATCACCTATGTCGGACACGGCACCGTTCTGGTCGACGTGGACGGCACCCGCCTGCTGACCGACCCGTTCCTGCGGAACCGGATCGGGCCGCTGGTGCGCCACGGTGCCGCACCCGCGGCCGCGACGACGGATGCTCTCGACGCGGTGCTGATCTCCCACCTGCACCGCGACCACGCCGACCTCGGGTCGCTGCGCCGGCTCGGGCGCGAGGTGCCGCTGCTGGTGCCGTCGGGCTCGTGGTACTTCTTTGCGCGGCGCGGCTTCCGCTCGGTGGCCGAGCTGGCTCCAGGCGAATCCCGACGGGTCGGGGCGCTGACGGTGAGCGCAGTGGAGGCTCACCACGACGCGGGCGGACGCCGGTTCGCAAAGGAGGCGCAGGCGATCGGCTTCCTCGTCCGCGGCCGCCACAGGATCTACTTCGCGGGCGACACCGATTTCTTCGACGGGATGCGCGACCTCGACCGCGAGCTCGACCTGGCGCTGCTGCCGGTCTGGGGCTGGGGGCCGAGCCTCGGAGCCGGCCACCTCGATCCCGCGGCCGCGGCTCGCGCCGCCGCCGCGATCTCCCCTCGGCTGGCGGTGCCGATCCACTGGGGCACGCTCTACCCCTTCGGCCTCGACCGCTTCAAGCGTGACCCGCTGCGCCGGCCGGGGCGAGAATTCGCGGAGCGGTTGCGCGACCTTGCGCCTCACGTCGAGACCCGCGTCCTCTCGCCGGGGGAATCGACCTCGCTCGCGTAGGCCGTCTGCCCCAACTCGGCGAGCCAGCCGCGGAAGATCCGGTGCACCCGCTCGGCGCCGACGACCTCCCCGTCCGGCCACTCCAGCTCGGCCGGATGCAGCACGAACGGAAAGCCCTGCGGACCACCCATGCCGCCGTGCGAGCCGACCAGCTCCTCGAAGGCGGCGACCTCGCCGAACGCGGGCCAGTAGCTGCTGTTGAGCATCAGGTCGGCGCAGTGTGGGAAGCCGTCGGTCCGCCGCAGGTGGACAGGGGCGTTGGGGCCGAAGGGCGCCAGCGGGTCTTCGCCCTCCACCCGGTCCTGAGCGAGGAAGTGGGTGCCCTCGGCGCCGATCGCCAGTGCCCCTTCCCGTTCGGAGCGGACGAGGATGAAACCGATGCCGGGATGATCGCGCAGGGTCGGGATCAGCCGCGGGTAGAGCGAGTCGATCCACTCCAGGCTCACCCGCCCCGGCTCGCGTGGGAAGCTGATCAGCCCGAGGCAGCCCGAGGCCATCACCGAGAGCTCTGGGAGCTCGCCCTCGCGCGTCTCCTCGACCTCACGGCGAGCGGCGGGATCGAGGGCGACGACGCCGTCGGCGCGGCGGTCGCGGGTCGCTGCCCGGACCGCACCGGCGGCGACGGTGTCATCCCGCGCGACCTCGGTCAGGCCGGCGCTGAGGTAGGAGAGGGCGTCGTCGTCGCCCGCTTCAGCTGCGACGACGCTGTCTGGATCGCAGGCTTCCCGCACCAGCTCCTCGAGCGTCTGGTCATAGCGGTCGCGGAAGGTTTCGCCCTGGGACTGGCCGTGGTCGGAGAGGACTACCAGCCGGTAGGGGCGGGGAGCGTCCTCGCAGGCGCGGGCGATCCGGGCGATCTGGCGGTCGAGGTCGCGGAGGACGGCGAGCGCGTCGTGGCGCTCGATCCCGGAGTGATGGGCGACCTCGTCGTAGGCGAGGAAGGTCGTGTAGATGACCGGGCGCCCGGCAAGGAGGTCGCCGATCACGGTCGCGACCTGGAGGTCGCGCTGGACCACCGTTCCCCAGGCGCGGGCGAGGACGTAGGAGCGGCTGCGGTGGATGCGGGGCCGCACGTCGTCGCGCACCTGACCGCGCGCCGCTCGCCGCTCGCGGCCGATGTCGGCGAGTGAGAGGACCAGGGTCCGCGCCGCCGCGTAGGGCCGGGCGAAGTAGGCGGTGTAGTCCCTGCCGATCGGCCGCCGACGGCGCAGCGCCGTGCTCATCGTCAGCATCGAGTGCGGCGCGTCGCCGGAGAGGATGTTGGCTCGGCTTGCGCCGTCGGCATGCAGGAGCCCGTGCCCGTCCGAGTGCCGTCGCTCGATCTCTTCGGCGTCGCGGGGATGGTTGGTGACGATCGCCGCGCCTCGCTCCTTCTCCCACCAGCGGAAGGCCGGCATGTCCTCGTTGGAGCCGTGAAGGAGCCCTGCCTGGCAGGCACCGGTCTGGGAGGACCAGTCGGTTTCCCAGCACCGCAGCCGGTGCGAGCCGCCGCGCACCCAGGAAGCGAGGTGCGGAGCGCTGCCGTCCTGCAGCGCCCGCAGCAGGACGTCGTGGGCGAGGCCGTCGATCTCGAGGAAGAGCACGCCCGGAACCTCGGTCTTGGTCACCTGCCCGCGCCGGCGAGCTGCGCGGCGGACGATGTTGCGCTGCCAGGCGTCATCCTCGTCGATCGCCAGCAGCGAGTAGACGGCGGCGGTGACCGCGGTGAGGACGACCGTGATCACGATCCCGTCCCCCACCGTGGCAACTTCGGCCCGCGGCAGGAGGTCGATTGCGAACATCGCCAGCGCGCCGTTGAGGACAAGCGCCGCGATACCCAGCGTCATCACCGTCAAGGGCAGGGCAAGCCGGGCGAGCAACGGCCAGACGAAGGCGTTGAGGAAGCCGATCAAGGCCGCGGCGCCGAGGGCGGTGCCGGCGCCCTCGAGGACGAACCCACCCAGCAACTCCGAGAGCAGCAGGAGGATGGCGGCGTCGAGGAGGAGGACGAGAACGCCCCGCCGGATCGTCTTCAGGCTCACGACCGTTACCCCTCGACCGCGATCTCGCCGTCCGCGGCAGCCGCCAGCAGCCGTTCGAAGTCCCGCTCGTTCTGGTCCGCGTAGGCCTCGGCGAAGCGGGCGAGGGCCTTGTCGAAGGCATCCCCCTTGCCGAGGTAGGCGGCGATGCCGATGCGGTCTCCCGAGCGGGCATGCGCACGCGCCAGGGCTTTCCCGCAGAGGGCGCCGTAGGCGGCCAGGTCCGGGGGCGACATCCGCTCGACCTCCGCCGAGCCCTTGCCGTCCCAGAGTTGGCGCACGTAGAAACAGCGCTCCTCGCCGTCGGTCCCCCTCGCGGTCACCCAGCCGAGGAAGGTGTCGCCCGCAGCCTGCATCAGCCGCTGCCCTTCGACGACGCGGCGACCGTGGTCGGAGGGGGCGCCCTCTTGCAGGTAGGGCTCGAGGACCGAGGCCTGCGCTTCCTTCGCCTGCAAGAAGAGCGGGTCGTTCGCATCCCTCCCGAGCAGGAGCACGATCCAGGCGCGCGTGCCGACGCTGCCGACGCCGACGACCTTGCGTGCGGCGTGGACGTAGCGGTAGGAGCCGACGAGGCGCTGCCGGTCGGAGCCGAGCGTCTCGCGGTAGGCGGCGAGGACCGCCTGCAACTGCTCTTCGGCGTCGGCAGCGTCGGTCAGCTCCTCCAGCGGCGTGATCAGCGGCGGGTTGCTGAGGATCCGGATTTCGCCGTCCCTTTCGCGGGTCAGCTTGCCAAGGGCGCGGAGGCTGTCCTTGGCGCGGGCCTTGGCGAGGTTGCGCTCGAGCCGGCGAAGGCGGCGATCGTCGAGCTGAGGGCGCAGCGCCTCGACCGCCGGCTCGACGTCGAGGCGCGAGTACCAGACGTCGAGGTTGCGCATCGCGGCGAACTCGCGCATCGACCGGCGATAGGCGCCGACGGGGGCGAGGATCGTTCGCCGCCGCTCGCGCTTGCCGAAGCCGCGCTCCCGGCCGGCGACCGCGATGCTTGCGGCGAGTCGCTTCACGTCCCACTCGAACGGGCCGCGGCAGGTCTCGTCGAAGTCGTTGCAGTCGAAGACGAGGCGGCGGTCGGGAGCAGAGAAGATCCCAAAGTTCGACAGGTGGGCATCTCCGCACAGCTGTGCCTGCAGACCCACCGCCGGAGTTTGGGCCAGGTCGGCGGCCATCACCGCCGCCGCACCGCGGAAGAAGGCGAAGGGCGAGGCGAGCATCCGCTGATAGCGGATCGGAACAAGCTCGGGCAGGCGGCTCTCGTCCTGCCGCGCAAGGATCTCCACCGGGTCTCGAGGGCCGATTCCGCATTCTTCATGCGCGCTTCGAGGCACGGGGCCGCGAGCCGCCTTGCCCTTGGCTGCCCGAGCGCCAGAATCCCTCTGCGTGTCGGCGATTGACACCAGGAGGAGTGTCCACCGGCATCGGCCGCAAAGCAACCAACGATCAAGGCGACGGCCACCGCCGGAGATGCGCTGCGAGCTGGACTGCCGTGAGTGTGCCGCGCGCTAGCTAAGCGGGCAGCGCAATTAGTAAGAGGCGTGGGGGCGAAACTGCGGGCCACGCAGTTGCTGCATGTGGTCGATCCGCTTGCGGATCAGTGGTTCGGTGCCGATGTCGCTGCGGTAGCGGATTGGGCGACCACGTTGTAGCTCTTGGGCAGCCTGCTCGGCGGCGGTCTCAGCCTTCTGGAGGGAGTCTCCGCTGCCGACGAAGGCGCCAGTCCGCGATGAGGTCATGAAGATGTCCTCGCCGTGTTGCTCGCAGGCTGCCCAGTACCAAGCAGCACCGAATCTATCGAGCTCCGTAGGGGTGATTCGGAGCTTGGCCGGATCGGACTTTTGGGGATAGGCCTCGGGGACGACGTACTTGCAGACCGTTGCCCGTGGCTGAAATGACCAGTCGGCTTCCGCCAGCTCACCTTCGGCGACGGCGAAGCAGATCTCGGCCAAGTCGGCATCGAGGATTGGAAGGACGTTCATCGCCTCCGGATCTCCGAACCGCGCGTTGTACTCGATCAGACGGACTCCGTCGGCAGTGGCAATGAAGCCGCCGTAGAGAACGCCTTTGTAAGGCTTGCCAGTCTCGGACGCGAGCGCTGCGATCACCTTTTCGGAGATCGTGTGAGCCTGCAGCACATCAGCATCGCTTAGGAACGGCAGCGAGAAGTCTGCGCATGAGTAGGAGCCCATGCCACCGGTGTTCGGCCCCTGATCACCGGAAAAGGCGCGCTTATGGTCCTGAACCAGCGGGCAGTGGATCACCGCCTCGCCATCCGTGATCGTCTGCAGGCTGAACTCCTCGCCGTCGAGTCGCTCCTCGATCTGTACCCGTGGATGGTCTTGGAGGACGTCAGTGGCGTAGGCCAGAGCCTCGTCGATCGAGTGCAAATGCTCGCCGAGGACCTTCACCCCCTTGCCGGCGGTCAATCCATCGGGCTTGACGACGAAGTCGCCGAGTTCCTCCATGTAGTCGAGCAGTGATTCAGGGCTTTCGAAGGCGCGGTGCGCCGGGTTACCTGGGATGTCGTATTTCTCCAGGAGGCTCCGGGCCCAAGCCTTGCTGGACTCGATGGCCGCCAATTCGCTCGGCGGGCCAAAGGCCGGGATGCCCAACTCTTCGAGTCGGTCGACGTAACCTGCGGCGAGCGGCTCCTCTGGGCCGACGACGACGAGGTCCGGGCCGATCTCGCGAGTCGTCGACTCCATCCACTCAAGATCGACGAGCGAGCCCCGTCTCACTTCCTCGCAGAGACGTAGAAGCCCCGGCGGGTTCTCGAGTTCTGAAAGCGCGTAGAGCTCGGCCGTGAGGGGGCTGGCCGACAGGGCTGCGGCGAGGGCGTCGGTGCGTGCATCCTTGCCGACGACAAGGATGCGACTGCTGCGATGGCTTCTCATCTGGGGACGAAGGTAAAAGTCGCGCCAGACGTGATTTCGTCTTGCCGCGAAATTGAGCTAATCGGGCAGGATAGGGAAACGAGCTATCGGGATGCAGGAACCTGGCTAGGAGCTGGAAGGAGATGGGTCGGGCTCACGGCTTCCGCCTCGTTCGGTGGAGGATGACGGCGCCGAGTGGAGGGCGGCGGGGCGCCGTCGGCCACGGGGCGGGCCAGCTCGAAGATCGCCGTCGCTCCAAAGAACGGCGGCACTGCGGTCACGACGTGCCGTGGAAGCGACCCGATAGCTGCGGGTCGACCGCGCCTGTCCTTCCACTCACGGCTGGGTCAGCCTGGGCAGGAAGCCGGGGAGCCGCCCGGCGGCGAGGTACTCGGGCGGGACGCCGTCGACGATCTCGATCTCAGCATCCCCACGCGCCAGCAGCGATCGGGCCGGGGCGGGGGTGTCGATGGTCAGCGCCACCCGCGGCCGCGCCCGAAGCGCTGCGACCTTCGGCGCGGTCGGATGGGTGCAGACCACCACTGCCCGGCCAGTCCAGAGGAAGCCGACCGGGATCACCCTGGGCGCGCCATCGGTGCCGGTGTAGGCGAGCCGGGCGACGGTCGCGGTATCGAGCATGTCCTCCCCCGCGGCCAACTCCGCCGCCAGCTCCTCGCGGTCCATCGTCTTCATCGCCGTGTCCTTTCGTCGGCGGGACGCCGCGTTCGCGGCGTCCCGCCGGAGGTCCTATCGCTCGCAGCCCCGAATCGAATCGCGGCCCCCGCCTCCCAGGCAGCGGTCGAAGCCGCGGCCGCCGCGGATTCGGTCGCTGCCCCGGCCACCCTTGATCACGTCAGCGCCCGCTTCACCCTTCAGCAGGTCGGGACCGCCGCGGCCGAGCAGGCGGTCCCGGCCGGGACCGCCGAAGACCCGGTCGGCGGCACGACCGCTGGCGACGTGATCCCGTCCCGCCCCGGCGCAGATCAGGTCGCGGCCGGTGCCGGAGCGGATGCGGTCGGCTCCGCCTCTGGCAACGATTACGTCTGGCCCGCCGGTGCCGCCGAGCACGTCGCTCCCGCGAGTGCCGGTGACCGTTGCCGGGACGCCACGGCAGGTCGGAACCTTGGCCACCGCGGTGACCAGGGTGGTCGCGCTCGCCGAGTTGTTGCCGGGGACCGCGTCCTTCTGATCTCCCTTGACCGCAGCGGTGTTGGTGATGGTGCCCGCCCGGCGCGGCACCACCGTGATCGAGATGGTCGGCGGGCCGCTGTAGTCGATGGTCGGAGCCGGCATCGAGCCGAGCGTGCAGGTGACCTTGCGACCCTTGCGGGAGCAGGTGCCGAGAGTCGTGGTCGCGGAGAGGTAGTCCACGCCCTTGGGCAGCGTGTCGGTGACGCTGACGCCGGTCGCTGCATCGGGCCCCAGGTTTTCCACCTTGATGGAATAGGTCAGGCTGGCGCGGACGCCGACCGGGTCGGGGCTGTCGGTCTTGGTGATCTTCAGGTCGGCGGAGCCGGCCGGAGCTGCGGCTCCGGCGGCGGCGAACGCGGCAGCGGCCGTTGCGCAGAGCGCCAGCAGGCACGCCAGCCGGCGCCCCCGCCCCCCGGCTGGAAAAGACGAATTCAGACGACTCATCGTTCGGTTCCTTTCACTCGAGCTCTCGTCCCTCCCTTCCCTCTCCGGCCGCGCCGAATCAACGGGACGGGCGCAACGGTGCTACGAAGCCCGCATCGAATCGCGCTGCTCGCCGCGGCGACCGCCTAGGGCGCGCCTCGTGGGCACTCGGGGCCGGTCAGGCCCACCAGGCGCGCTGGCCGGTGACGTCGTCGCGCTGAGCCTCGCCGAGATTTGGCGCGCCGATGACGAGGATCTCGAGGCCCTCCGGCCCGGCCTCGTAGCCCCGCCACGTCCCCGGCGGGACGCGCACCGCGTCCCATTCCTCGAGCTCGACGATCTCCTCGTCGAGCTTCATCCTCCCGCTGCCGCCCAGGACCAGGTAAACCTCCTCCTGCTGCTCGTGCGTGTGGCCGTAGGGAAAGCGATAACCGGGCGGGATGCGCTGGTAGCCCAGGCCTGATTTCTCGAGCTCGAGCGCTTGGGTCGCCAGGCGGAACTCCAGCTCCGGCGCGCCGTCGAAATTGGCCCCGACGTCCTCCAGATCCTTCTTGAGGTTCCTGAGAGTGAACGGCACGACGCAATCCTATGGCGCTCCCAGCGTCATCCCAAGAGGGCGAGGACGTACTTTCCGCGCGAGAACCTGGCCGCGGCCCGGGAATAAAGAACCTCTGTGTTTCGAACGGCTGTAGAGTCCCAGCCGGGAGATGACGCCGGAGCATGTAGACGTCTTGATCGTCGGTGCCGGGATCGCAGGGGTCGGTGCCGCATGCCATCTGCGGCAGAACTTCCCGGAGAAGGAGCTGATGATCCTGGACGCACGGCCCGACATGGGCGGCACCTGGGACCTGTTCCGGTACCCCGGCCTTCGGTCCGATTCCGATACCCACACGTTCAGCTTCCGCTTCAAGCCATGCGCCCAGACGACCTGGCTGGCCGACGGAAGCGACATCCTCCAGTACCTGCGCGAGGCGCTTTCAGAAGCCGGGCTGATGGACAGGCTGCGCTGCAACCACAAAGTCCTCGCCGCCTCCTGGTCGAGCTCGGATTCGCGCTGGACGGTCGACGTGGAGCGTCCGGACCGTGGCGAGATCGTGCAGTTCACCTGCGACTTCCTCTGGAGCTGCACCGGCTACTACCGCTACGACGAGGGCTATCAACCCGAGTTCCCCGGCAGGGAGCGCTTCACCGGACGCATCGTCCACCCTCAACACTGGCCCGAGGACCTCGATTACGCAGGCAAGCGGGTGGTCGTGATCGGCAGCGGCGCAACAGCCGTGACCCTGCTGCCGGCGATGGCCGAGACGGCGGCGCACGTGACCATGCTGCAGCGCTCGCCTTCCTACGTCGCCTCGATGCCGGGCAACGACCCGACCGCCAGCCTGCTGCGCCGCCTCCTTCCCCTGAAGCTCGCCTACTCCCTGATCCGCAGGCGGAACGCCTACATGCAGATCGTCGTCTACCAAGGCAGCCAACGCTGGCCGCGATTCGTGAAGTGGATGATCAGGCGAGCGGCGCTGCGGGCCCTGCCGCCGGGGTTCGACGTCGACAAGCACTTCAGCCCCGCCTACGACCCCTGGGACCAGCGCATGTGCGCGGTCCGCAGCAATGACTTCTTCGATGCGATCTGCGAGGGAAGGGCCGACGTCGTCACCGACCGCATTCGGACCTTCACCGAGACCGGGATCGAGCTCGAGTCCGGGAGCGAGCTGGAAGCTGATCTCATCGTCACCGCCACCGGGCTGAACCTGATCTTCATCGGCGGCATGGCGATCACGGTCGACGGGGAGGAGGTCGACATCTCCGAGGTCATGCCCTACAAAGGGGCCCTGCTGAGCGACGTCCCCAACTTCGCCTTCACGTTCGGATACACCAACGCGTCCTGGACCCTCCGCGTCGACCTGGTGAGCGAATACGTCTGCCGGCTCCTCAGGCACATGGATGAGCGCGGCTACTCGCGCTGCGTGCCGCGCACCCGCGGAACCGATCCGAGCGAGACGCCGCTGGTCTCTTTGACCTCGAACTACGTCTTGCGATCGCTCGACCGGCTCCCCAGGCAGGGACCCGGCGATCCCTGGCAGCTGAAGATGAACTACGTCACCGACCGCCGGGCCCTGCGCCGTCCGCTCGAGGACGAGCGGCTCGAATTCGCGACGCCGTCGGCGACCGAGCGACCCGCCGAGACGGTAGTCGGCTGAGCCGCTGGGTCGATGGGGAGGGTCTACGACGCGACGCTGGGCCGCGCCTTCACGGCCTGGTACGGCTACGTGATCCGGCGGGTCGACGAGAAGGGGCTGCGGGAGGTGCGGCGGGAGGTCCTGGCGGCGGCGGAGGGGCGCGTTCTCGACGTCGGCACCGGGACCGGTGCCAACCTCCCACTCTTTCCAGCGGCCGTCGAGGAGCTCGTCTTGGCCGAGCCGGACGAGCACATGCAGAGGGCACTTGCCAAGAGAGTCCGTGAGCTCGGATCGCGGGTCGAGCTCGTGCAGGCGCCCGCCGAACGGCTGCCCTTCCCCGACGCCAGCTTCGACTGCGTGACCTGCACGATGGTGATGTGCACGATGCCCGATCCTGCCGCCGCCCTCGAGGAGGTCAGCAGGGTCCTCAAGCCCGACGGGCGCTTCCTCTTCCTCGAGCACGTTCGTTCCGAGGACGCCGGGTTCGCGCGCACCCAGGACCGGATCAATCCCGCCTGGCGTTTCCTCGCCGACGGCTGCAACTGCAACCGCGACAGCCTGGCGACGATCGAAGCCTCGCCGCTCCGCATCGAGCGGATCGGGAGGGGGCAGATGCCGGCCGTGCCGCTGTTCATGAAGCCGCTGGTCTTCGGCAGCGCGGCGCCGCCCGGCGCTCCCGTCAGTTCGTAACAGGTTTGGGACAAACCGTTGAAGGGCCGGTGGCCGCGGCGTAGCTTGCCACCGACTCAGGGGAAGCGGATGCAGAGGGCAAGGGGGAGGAAGTTCTCAAGCCGACCACGCAATTCCTAAGGGGGATTACGCACCAGCGCGGGCTGAGACGGCTTGGCCCGATCGCGGCCGTCGTCGTGGCGATCGCCGCGGCGACCCTGGCGCCCGCGGCAATTCCGGCCGCCCTAAACCCCGGCACCCCGGTGCCCACCGAGCCCGGCGTTCCCGGCAACGGGCGCGCCTGGGAGCTGGTGACCTGGCCGGACACGACCACTGCCCTCATCACGGCCGCGAAGGCCATCGCCCTCAACGGGGATGTCGTGTACTACACGGATCTGGGCCCTCTCCCTGGCGCCGAACGCATTACGTCCCTGGAGACGCCGGCGGTTGCGAGGCGCAGCGCCACTGGATGGGTGGACACGCCGATCGCCGCCCCGGAAGCTGAAGCCTTGGCCACGTTCCAAGACGGCCCAACCGCGATAAACGCGGAAAGCGGGGAAACGATCTGGTGGCTGGACAAGAACAGAGTTCTCTTTCGGGGCGAGCCCGACGGGAGCTTCCTCAAGATCGCCGAAGCCGGGGGAGGTGATTTTCGAGCTTCTACCCCCGATCTGCGGCATGTCCTGTTCACTGCCAGCGAACATCTTCTTTCCGGCGACGGGAGCCGGACCAGTGGGCTGTCGGTCTATGACGCGGTCGGCTCGGAAGTGAGACTCGTCGATGTCGCCAACGACGGCTCGCTGCTCTCGGATTGTGGATCCACGGTGTCTGGATCGAATCCGATCTCCCGCGACGGGAAGCGGATCTTCTTCACCACGAGCCCAGGCTGCACGGGTCCAGCCCGCGCCTACGTGAGGGAAGACGGACTCACGACTCGGGAAGTCTCGCCGTCGCGGTGCACAGTCGCCGACTGCGGGCCGGAAGCCGACATCTCGGTCGTCGGCGCGACCCCCAGCGGCTCAAGCGTATTCCTCGTGACGGAACAGCGATTGACCAATGACGACATCGATTCCAGTGGCGACCTCTATCGCTACGACCTCGAAGATGAACATCTCGCATTACTCTCCGCGATGCCTGGGAGCGACCCGATTCCCACCAGGGATTCCGTGCTTTCCTCGGACGACGGAACGGATGCCGTGTTTTGGGCGGAAGAACCTACCGTCGGCGCCGGCAAGCACCTGTACGTCTCGACGCCGAGAGGCACCCGATTGCTCACGCCGGCAACCGATCAGCCCGAAGGCGGTCCGCTCGTACAAATAACCCCCAACGGGCGCTACGTCCTCTTCGCCACGCCTGAACAGCTCGCCCCGGATGACCGGGACGAAAGCGTGGACGTATATCGCTACGACGCCGACCGCGACGCGCTGACGCTGATTTCGATCGGGCCGACTGGCGGCAACGGCCCATTCAACGCAACGCTCGTCCAACGGCTAGCCGTCCTGCAGGCATACAACGACCCGCCGCGGGCGATGTCGAACGACGGCAGCGAGATCTTCTTCGGCACTGCCGATCCCCTCCTCCCCCAAGACCACAACAACGTCGAAGACGTCTACGAGTGGCACGAAGGGAGCCTGGACCTCATCAGCTCTGGCAACGGAGACCGCCAGTCCACCTATATGGGCTCCACGCCGGACGGCAAAACGGTCCTTTTTCGCACCAGCGTCACCCTCCTGCCGGCGGATCGGGATGGTGGCGACCTGGATTTCTACGTTGCTCGAGTCGGAGGAGGCTTCCCGGAAGCGTCGACCGCGCCTCCATGCCAGGGGGAAAGGTGCCCTCTAGCGGCACCCGTACCTCTGGAGAGACCCGATCCGGCCAGTGCAGGCACCTCCCTCTCGAGGATCGAGCTGAAGCCTTTGTCGGCGCGCGAGCGAAGACGCATCGTCGCTACCGGATGGATGGTGATCTTGGCGGAAGTTCCTGCGGCGGGCAGCCTGTCGGCCTCTGCGAAGGCACGGTTTGACCATCGCGTGCGCCGAATCGCCGCAACACGGGTGAAAGTGGAGCGGTCTGGTCCGGTGCGCCTGCGAATGCGCCTCAGCAAGCAGTCGCGCCGAGCCCTGGCGGCTGGTCGCAGCCTCCACGTACGCGTGCTAGTGCAACTGCCTGCCGAGCATGGAAAGCGAGCAGGGATCAGGTTCATCTTGCGAGGGCGGAGATGAGACGGCGGATTTCCTGCGGGCTGGCATTCCCCCTCGCACTGCTCATCCTCTGTGGATGTCCGTGCGGGGCCGGAGCGATAGAACTCGGATCCGAACTCAGGTTCGAATTCCTCAACAAGAACGGAGAGGCGGAGACCCGCGCCGGCGCCCATCCCGACCGGCTGATCGAGACTTTCCTATTGGCGCCGGAACAGAGCGAAGACGCCAAGGAACTGGTGATCGACCTGCCCCCGGGCTTGAGCGGCAATGCCGATGCAGTTCCCGCTTGCGTGCGGAGGAGCTTCTCCGAAACTTCCTACGCGAACCCGCCGGAAGAATGTCCCGAAGCGTCCAGGGTGGGGTCGTTCAAAAGCGGCTTTCAAGGGAAGACTTTCCCGCTCTACAGGGTCGAACCGGGTCCCAATGAACTAGCTGTCTTCGGCGCGACGCAGTTCTTCTTGCCGACGACGCTCATCGCCCGGCTGCGCCCCGCGGATCTGGGGATGTCGCTGAGCCTCCGCGACATCCCAAATGCCCTGTTCACTGGAGGGGAAATCGAACTCTGGGGGGTCCCCGCCGATCACCAGCAGGGGACGGAACTTCCCCGCAGGCCGTTCCTCAGCTTGCCGACGACGTGCGACGGATCGATCCCGGCGGCGACCGTGAACCTCAGATCCTGGCAGGAACCCGAGGTCTGGGTCCGCCGCGTCGTCTCGACCGGCCAACCGCTGACCGGCTGCAGGGAACTCGCGTTCTCGCCCCATCTCGATTTCGGAATCGACGATCGCCGCGCCGACGTCCCGAGCGGGGCGGAAGCAAGCGTCGTCATGCCTGAAGACGTGGACCCGGACGGGACCGCGAACTCGATGATCCGCGGCATCTCGATCGCGCTGCCCGAAGGACTCACGGTCGCGCCGAGCGGCGCCAGCCGCCTCGTCGCCTGCAGCGACGCGGACTTCGACCTCGGCGGGCAGGAAGATCCACATTGCCCGCCCGCATCGCGGATCGGCTCGGTCAAGCTGACGCCGAGCGGTGGCGGCAAGCCGCTGGAAGGCTCGCTGTTCATCGGCGAAGAACATCCCGGCGACCGCTTCCGGGTGCTTCTCACCGCGGAAGCGCCGGGCGCCGAGGTGAAGCTGAACGGATCGTTGCGCGTCGACGCCAAGACGGGACGGATGACGGTCGAGCTCGGCGACTTGCCTGAAGCGGCTTTCGAGGACCTCAGGCTGCGCTTCGACGGCGGGCCCCGTTCGCTCCTGGCGACGCCCCTGAAGTGCGGCTCAGTGACGGCCGAAGCGACCTTCACCCCCTACAGCGGCGAGCCAGACGTCCAATCCGACAGCTCGGTTGGGATCGACCCCTCCGGCGGCGGTTCGTGCGCAGGCCGCTTCACGCCGGCCCTCAGCGCCGGCAGCACCAACGCCCTGGCCGGTCGATCGACCACGTTCACGGCCACGATCCGGCGCCGGGACGGGGAAGAGCTGCCCAAGGAACTGACGATCGCCCTGCCCCCCGGCTTCAGCGCCGAGCTCGGCACCGTGGAGCCCTGCGGGAGCGGGGCGGCCGGAGCGGGATCCTGCCCGGCGGCCAGCCGCATCGGCTCTGCCGTCGCCGAGCTTGGCCCGGGGGGCGAGCCGGCCCGGCTCGGCGGCGACATCTATTTGACCGACGGCTACCGGGGTGGGCCCTATGGCGTCGCGCTCGTCTTCGACGCCGCCATCGGCCCATTCGACCTCGGCAGGCTGGTGGTTCGCGGCGCGCTGCGGGTAGACCGCCTCAGCGGTCAGCTCTCGGTGAAGATGAACTCGCTGCCGACCTCGATGGAAGGCGTCCCGCTTCGCTTCCAGACCATCGGCTTCGACCTCGACCGTCCGGGCTTCATGGTGAACCCGACGTCGTGCGCTGCCACCCAGCTGGTCGCCTCGTTGCGCTCGCAGGACGGGACGATGGCGAGCGCCAGCAGTCCGTTCGCCCTGCACAGATGTGTCGGCCTGCCCTTCCGGCCGCGGCTCTCGGCGGCGCTCGGCAATCCGGGCCAGCTGCACAAGGGCGGCAGGCCGAGCCTGCGGCTGTCGATGCGGATGGCGCGTGCCGGCGCCAACCTGCGGTCGGTTGCCGTGCGCCTCCCGGCCGCGCTCGAGCTGAAGCCCAAGGAGTTGAAGGAGCTCTGCTCCCGGCGCCGGGCGGAAACCGGCCGCTGCCCGAAGGAGTCGCTGGTCGGCTCGGCCAGCGCCCGTACGCCGCTGCTGAGCAAGCCGATGAAGGGCTCGGTCTTCCTGGTCCAGCCCGCGGGCAAGGGCTCCCCGGACATCTGGGCGAGCGTTCGCGGCCAGGGGCTGGAGTTCGAGCTGCAGGGCCGCACGGTCGTCAGCCACGGCCGGGCCCAGGCGCACTTCGTCGACCTGCCCGACTTCCCGCTGCGATCGCTCGACCTGCGGCTGCGGGCCGGCAAGGCAGGCGTGTTCGAGCTGAACCGTCGACCGTGCGGCCGCCTGCTGGCCCCGGCCACGATGATCGGCCAAAACGAAGCCCTGCTCACCGCCCGGCTTCGGCTCAGGGTGCCGACGAGGTGCGGCCGGCATGGATAGGCGCGACCGGCGGGGAGAGGGTGGCGGGAGGTCGACCCTGCTGGCGTCGATCGCCGCGGTCGCCACCCGCAGGCCGAAGCTGATCGTCGTCGTCTGGGTGATCGTGATGGCCACGCTGGCGCTGCTGGGGCGCCACCTGGAGGACAAGGTCTCCGCCGGCCAGGTGTACGTGGCCGGCGCGGCCGCCGAACGGGCGCACGACATCTCGGTCCGCGAATTCGGCCGCGAAGACGCTCTCGTGGTGATGCTGCGAGGCCCGCGCGCCGCGCTCGACCGCCAGGGCACCGCCCTCGTCCGCAAGCTTCAGGCCTTGCCGCAGACCCTGGTCCTCTCGCCGTGGAGCGCGCGCGGGTCGATCCACGGACTCAGGCCCTCACCGGAAGTCGCCGCGCTGCTGGTCAGCGTGGGGGAGGCCGAGGGCGACAGCGCCGACCTCGTGCCGCGGGTGAGCGAACTCATCGAAGACGGCGTCACGTCACCGGTACGGGCCAGCGTCGCCGGCGGCCCGGCGGTGGTCTCCTCGTTACGCGACACCGTGGCAAAGGCCTCGGCCTTCGGCGAGCGGCTGGCGATCCCCGTCCTGCTCGTGATCCTCCTGATCGTCTGCCGCTCCCTGCCGGCCGCGGCGATGCCGGTGGTGATCGGCGGCTTCGTCGCCGGTGCCTCGCGCGGCATCCTCAACCTGCTCGCGGGAGTCGTGCCGATCGATTCGATCGGGATCGGCGTCGCGAGCATGATCGGGTTGGCGCTCGGCGTCGATTACTCGTTGTTGATCGTTGCGCGCTTCCGCGAGGAGCTGGGGGACGACGACCCGCGGGACGCGGTGCGCACGACCGTGCTGAAAACCGGCCGGGCGATCGTTCCGGCAGGTTGCGGGCTGATCCTCGCTCTGATGGCGGCCCTCCTGCTGATCCCGGGCTCCTACGTCTCCTCGGTCGTCCTGGCGGCGGCCTCGGCAACGGTCCTCAGCGTCATCTCGGCCCTCTTCCTCGCACCCTCGGCGCTCGCGCTGCTCGGCCACCGCGTCAATCGCTGGGCCTTGCCGCGGCGTCGCGAGGGTGGAGCCCTGGTGATGGTGTGGTCGCGCCGAGTATCCCGTCGTCCCGCGCTCGTCCTCGCCCTGCTCTTCGTCCTGATGCTCTGCAGCGTTTGGGCCTTCACCCTGCGCACCAACGTCGGCGTCGCCTCGCTGTTGCCCACCGACGATCCGGGCCGCCAGGCGCAGGAAAAGATCGCGCACGTGCTCGGCCCCGGCTGGGTGGCGCCGTTCGAAATCCTCGTCGACGCCGGTGACCGGCCGGTGACCACGCCGCACCGGCTGAGGTCGCTGGAGAGGTTTCAGCGCCGGGTCGAAGGCGAGCCCGGCGTGACGGCCATGGCCGGGTTCGCGACGCTCGAAAACGCGACCGACGCGCTCGCCTCCGCCCGGGGGCGGATCGCCCACCAGGAACGGGGAGCGGAACGACTCAGCGACGGCCTCGGCCGGCTCGAAGGCGCCTCCGCCGACGGTGCCGACGGCCTCGTCAGCGCGGCCGACGGCGCCGGCGCCCTGTCCAACGCAAGCGCTTCGGCGAGCGACGGAACGGGACGACTGGTGAGCGCCCTCGGCTCCAGCGTGGCAGGGTCCGTGCGGCTGAGCCGGGGCCTCGGCAACGCGAGCGAAGGCAGCGGCGACCTGACTGCCGCAACCCGCAAGACGAGCACCGGCGCAGACCGGATCGCCGCCAAGGTCCAGGAAGCGCAAATGCAGGCCGACGAAGCGGTCGCCAGCGGGGCGCCGTTGAGAAACGCGCTGCTCTCCGGGGAACAAACCGGGTCGGAAGCCCCCCTGCAGGACACCAGGTCGCGCCTCGCCGCGGCCTGGGAAGAGATGCAGGGGATGACCGTCGGCCGCGACGACCCGCGTTTCCCGGCGCTGGCCGCGGCAATTCGGGAAGCAACGGCCGACGTCGGCGGCATCGACCCGGAAACCGAAGAAGAAACCCGGCCGACCAACCTGGCGCGCAGCCTCGAAGACTCGCTGGGCCAGTTCGAACTCGCCCTCTACCTGCTGCAGAAGCAAAAAGACAGCCAGCGGCAGGCGCGCGAAGGGGTGGACAAGCTGGCCGACGCCTCCGGGAAGCTCGAAAGCGGCCTCGAGCGCCTCCTGGAAAGCAGCCGCAAGATGCGGAGCGGGCTCGCTCGCCTCTCGCAGAGCAGCGAGGAGCTGCCGCCCGGGATGCGCCGTCTGCACGGGGGCGCGTCGCAGCTCCTCGCCGGCCTCAGCCGCCTCGAATCGGGCGCCGACGCCCTGGCCGGCCATCTCGCCGACGGCGCGAGCGGATCCCGCCGGATGACGGCCGCGCTCAGCCGGCTGCACACCGCCACGGGGAAGCTCGGGCACCAGGCCTTCGAAGAACAGTCTCCCGGCTTCTTCCGGTCCGGCTACTACTACCTGGCCGGGCTGGACGGCACCCCGCCGGAACGTCGGAACCAGGTCGGCTTCCTGGTCAACATCGCCCAGGGCGGGTCGGCTGCGCGGATGCTGGTGATCCCCGATGCGCCGGCGGCCACCGACCGCTCCAGCGAAACCGAAGCCCGGCTGGTGTCCGACGCCTCGCGGCTGGCCAGGGAAACCGGCACCGAAGTGGTGGTCGGAGGGCTCTCGCCGGGCCTGGTCGAGCTCGACTCGGCGCTGCGCGACCAGACGCCGATGGCCCGTCTCATCCTCTCGCTGGTGACGATCCTGATCCTGATGCTCGTCACCCGCTCGGTCGCGCTGCCGGTCGTTGCGGCCCTGCTCAACCTGCTCACGGTCAGCGTCACCTTCGGAGTCCTCTCGCTGCTCTTCAACGGGTCTCTGCTGGGCGGTCCCGGCTTCGTCGATTCCTCCGTGATCCCGGCAACCGTAGTCCTGACCTTCGGGCTGGCGGTCGACTACGAGGTCTTCATCCTCGCCCGCATCCGCGAGGAGTACCTGCGGACCGGCGAGACTGATGCTGCGATCTCCAATGGCCTTGCGAAGACGGCCCCGGTGATCAGCGGCGCCGCGATGATCATGGTCGCCGTCTTCCTCGCCTTCGCGATCTCCTCGCTCATGTTCCTGCGCAACCTCGGGGTCGCCCTTGCGGTGGGCGTCCTCATCGACGCCTATCTGGTGCGGTTCGTGGTGCTTCCATGGGTGATGCGGGCGCTCGGCGATCGCTGCTGGTGGATGCCCCGATGGCTCGACCGCCTCCTGCCTGGCGGTCGCGCCCCGGTGAGGGAGGCCTGATGACGGCGCGCCGCGGCATCGAGCCGCTGCGCGAGGCGATTGAGACGACGGCGCGCCGCGACGGCGACCGGCTGGCTCTGCTCGGCGCCGGCGAAGCCCAGACCTACCGCGAGCTGGCTGCCCGCCTGCGCGACCCCGAGTCGGAGAGGAGGCGCGAGGCGCGACGGGTCCTCCCCCGGCCAAAGGATGCAGCCGACGTCCTGATTGCCTGCATGGGGGGCACCAGCACGCTCCTGCTCGATCCCCGCACCACCGCCGAGGAGGGCGAGCGCATCGCAGGAGCGTTCACCGACGAGACCGGCACCAGGACCTGCGTAGGGCTTTCGACCTCGGGCAGCAGCGGCATGGCGAAGGTCGTCGAGCTCGACTGGGAGAGCGTCCAGCTGAACGCCGCCTCGTTCGCCGACGCAGCCCGGTTCCGGTCCGGTGACGTGATCTGGTGCACCACGCCGTTGGCCCACCTCTTCTGCTTCGGCGCCGGGGTCGTGGCCGGGCTGCTGAAGGGGGCGACGGTGCTCTTCAGCGAGGGCATGCTCGAGCCGCCCGAGCTCGCGCGGATCCTCCGCGAGGAGCGGCCGACGGCCCTGCTCTCGGTGCCGTTCCTGTTCCGCCGCTACCTGGAGGCCCTGGATGCAGACGCCGGGCTGGCGGCGGATTGGAGCGTGGAGCGCTGCATCGCGGCCGGCGAGCCGGTGCCCGCGGACCTGATCGACCGCTGGCGCGAGGTCACCGGGGTGACGCTGCAGTCTCATTACGGATTGACCGAGGGAGGGCACCTGACGCTGGCCGAAGGAGGGGCCGAGGAGGGTGTCGGCGCTCCCCTCCCAGACGTCGAGCTGCGGATCATCGAGGGGGTCGTGCAGGTCCGCCGCAAGGACCCGCAGGTGCCGTACCGGATCCTCGGCGCCGCCGCCGACGCGGAAGGCTGGTGCGACACCGGCGACCTGGGGCGCCTCGACGACCGCGGCAACCTCCACCTGAGCGGACGCGCCGACCGGCGCATCAATTTCGGCGGCAAGAACGTCGATCCCGACGAGGTGGAGCGAGCGCTGCTCGCCGCGCCCGGCGTGCTCGACGCCGCCGTCATCGGGATAGAGGCCCCGGGCGGCGAACGTGTGGCGGCCTTCCTGCGGATGGCCGACGGTGCGACCGCCTCCGACGGCGAGATCCGCTCGGCGCTTGCCGAGAGGCTCTCGCCCCACAAGCTGCCCCGGCACTTCGCTCGGGTCGAGGAGATCCCTCGCACCTTGACCGGGAAGGTGCGATTCGGGGAGCTGCTCGGGCTGCTGCCGGGGTCCTCGGCCGCGGGAGCCCCAGCGGATCTGCTCGAGCTCGTGCGGGCGGAGGCCGCCGTCGCCGTCCTCGGACATTCCTCGGCCGGGGCGATCGACCCCGACTGCTCGTTCAAGGACCTCGGCTTCGACTCCCTGGCAGCGGTCGAGCTGCGGGACCGGCTCGCCCGCGCGACCGGTCGGCAGTTGCCGGCGACCGTCGCGTTCGACCAGCCGACCCCGCGGGCCCTGGCTCGCTACCTCGGGGCTCCCGCGACAACCGGCGTGACACCGGCCCCCGCCCCGGCCCGCGCCGCCGAGGAGCCGATCGCGATCGTCGGCATCGCCTGCCGCTACCCCGGCGGCGTCGCCTCCCCCGAGCAGTTCTGGGAGCTCTTGGCCGCGGGCCGCGAGGGCATCTCCTCCTTCCCCGAGGACCGTGGCTGGGAGCTCGACCGGCTCTTTCACCCCGACCCCGACCACCCGGGCACGAGCTATGCCAGCGAAGGCGGCTTCCTCCCCGACGCCGCCGACTTCGACGCCGAGTTCTT
>Ga0308176_10000701_pt1 | contig 21040 bp, 12 predicted proteins | sample PhyCR2_3_FD_203890 | JGI IMG/M metagenome (GOLD analysis project Ga0308176, IMG submission 203890) | Soil microbial communities from UC Gill Tract Community Farm, Albany, California, United States - DLSLS.C.R2 | ecosystem: Environmental > Terrestrial > Soil > Agricultural land | place: USA... | reverse complement strand
CGTCGCCGCCGCGCTGCCGGTGCAACGCCTGCGCCTTCCCGCGGCCGCCGGACTGCTCGTGATCTTCTTTCTTTACGCCCGCATGTGGGCTTCAAACGTCCGCTTCTGCCTGCGGCACGGCCGGCGGTTTTCCTTCGCCGTCGCCTATGCCGCGGTGGAAACCGTCGGCAAGTTCGGCCAGGCCGCCGGCCTGCTCAAGTACTGGACCGGCCGCCTCCGCCGCCGGCGGTCGGGGATCATCGAATACAAACGCCCCGAGCCCCGCGCCACGTAATCACGTGACCATCGCCTACCTCGTCAACCAGTACCCGCAGTCCAGCCAGAGCTTCATCCGGCGGGAGATCGCCGCGATCGAGCAACTCGGCGCGCGCGTCGAACGGTTCACCGTGCGATCCTGGCCGACGCCCTTGGTAGACGAGCGCGACCGCGAGGAACAGCGGCGCACGCGCGTGCTCCTCAACGTCGGATACCCGGGCTTAGCGCTGGCGACGCTCCGCACACTCCTCTCGCGCCCCGCAGCCTTCTACCGTGCGCTGGCACTGGCGCTAGGCATCGGCTGGCGGTCCGATCGTGGCGTGTTCTACCACCTGATCTACCTCGCCGAGGCCTGCGTGCTGCTCAAATGGCTGGCGGATTGCGGCGCCGCCCACGTCCACGCCCATTTCGGCACCAACTCCACCGCCGTCGCCATGCTCTGCCGCGCCCTCGGCGGACCGCCGTACAGCTTCACCGCCCACGGCCCGGAAGAATTCGACGGACCCCGATCGCTTCGACTGGAGGAAAAGATCCGCCACGCCGCCTTCGTCGTCGCGATCAGCCAGTTCGGCCGCAGCCAGCTTTACCGCTGGTGCGCCCACGACCAGTGGCCGAAAATTCACGTCGTCCGCTGCGGCGTGGACGACCTGTTCCTCAGCGTGCGGCGCACCCCGCCGCTGGACGTCCCGCGCCTTGTCTGTGTGGGAAGGCTCACCGAGCAGAAGGGCCAGCTCCTGCTCGTCGAAGCCGCCGCCCGCCTCGCCGCCGATGGAATTCTCTTCGAGCTCGTCCTCGTCGGCGACGGCCCGATGCGCAAGGACGTCGAAGCGTGTATCAAACGCCACCACCTCTGCGACCGCGTCCGGATCACGGGGTGGATGAGCAACGAGCAGGTGCGGGAGCAGATCCAGCAGTCCCGCGCGATGGTCCTGCCCAGCTTCGCCGAAGGCCTGCCCGTCGTGATCATGGAGTCCCTCGCCCTCGGCCGCCCGGTGATCAGCACCACGGTCGCGGGCATCCCGGAACTCGTCCGGGACGGGACCTCCGGGTGGCTCGTGCCGCCGGGAGCCGTCGGGCCGCTGGCCGACGCGATGCGGGAGGCGCTGCGCGCATCGCCGCAGGAGCTCCAGCGCATGGGCGAGGCCGGCGCGGCGTTGGTGGCCGAGCGGCACAACGCCGCCACCGAGGCCGGCAAGCTTGCGACACTGTTCGAAAAAAGTCAGGCAAACGGCAGGTAGTCACGATCCAACCGGGGTCCTAGGATGCGTGCGGCGCTTCGGGGAATGTGGACGGGAGACGGGCTGATTGTGTGGCATCGCGGGAATCCTCGGGCGGATCGACGACGGCAACCGTGAGGCGCTGCGCCGCATGGCCGCCGCCATGGCCCACCGCGGGCCCGACGGCGAGCACTTCTGGGTCGGCAAGCCCGACAAGGACGGCTTCGGCTGCCTCCTCGCCCACCGCCGCCTCTCCATCCTCGACCTCTCCACCGCCGCCGACCAGCCCATGACCGACCCCGTCGGCGGCCAGACCATCATCTTCAACGGCGAAATCTACAACTTCCGCCAGCTCCGCGACGCGCTGCGCGACCGCGGCCAGAGCTTCCAATCCACCGGCGACACCGCCGTCATGCTCCGCGCCCTGGCGCTGGACGGCCCCGACGCCGTCGCCTCCTTCCGCGGCATGTTCGCCTTCGCCTTGTGGGACGAAAAGACCCGCGGCCTCACCATCGCCCGCGACCCGCTCGGTATTAAACCACTCTACATCTGCGCCAACGCCGACAACTCCCCCGGCGCCTCCTGGTCCCTGATTTTCGCCTCCGAAGTGCGCTCGATCCTCGCCTCCGGCCTTTTGCCCAAGCCGCGACTCAACCCCGCCGCCGTCGCCTCCTTCGTCTGGAACGGCTTCGTCATGGGCCCCGGCACCATCATCGCCGGCGTCGAACAGGTCCGCCCCGCCGAGGTCCGCACCTACGACGGCCGCGGCAACTCGCAGTCCACCCGCTTCTACTGGTCCCTCGCCGAACGCGAAGAACCGCAATCGATGGACGACGCCGCCGTCCGCGAGGCGCTGGACGAATCCGTCCGCCTGCACCTGGTCAGCGACGTGCCTCTGGGCGTGTTCCTCTCCTCCGGCGTCGATTCCACCGCCGTCGCCAACCTCGCGCAAAAAAGCTGCGACATACCGATCAACACCTTCACCCTCGCCTTCGAAGACCCCCAGCTCAACGAAGGCGCCCACGCCGCCCGCATCGCCGCCGCCATCGGCTCCCGCCACCGCGAGGTGCTGTTGACCGAATCCGATTTCGTCTCGTCCATCGAGCCGGCCCTGGAAAGCCTCGACCAGCCCACCTTCGACGGCATCAACTCCTACGTCATGTCCAAGGCGGTCCGCGCCGCGGGACTGAAGGTCGCGCTGGTCGGCACCGGCGGCGACGAGCTGTTCGGCGGCTACCGCACCTTCCGCGACCTGCCCCCCCTGCTTTCGTTCATCCGTCGTACCCCATTCTTGCCCGACCCCCTCAAAGCCGGTGCCGCCCGTTTATTCGCAACCCTGCTGCACCGCGCCTCCGGCGGCGCCGTCGGCCGCGTCGGGCCGCAAACCCGCTGGGCCAAGCTGTCAGACATGTTCCTCCGCGGGGACGACTTGATCGGCCTCTATCAGCTTTCCTACGCCCTTTTCCTCCCCGACTTCCAGAGCGCTCTGCTCGAAAAATCCCTCGCAAAGCGCGCCGATTTCGCCGATTGCCCCGCGCCTTCGTGCCCCGGATCGCTGGTTGATGGCCTGCCCAGGTCGATGTATGAACGTCTCAGTCAGGAGACCCAAGGCCACGCAGTGCTCTCGGCCATCAGCGTCCTGGAACAGCGCTGTTTCCTGGGAGAGCGCCTGCTGCGCGACTCCGACGCCGCCAGCATGGCCGTCTCGCTTGAGATGCGCCTCCCGCTGGTCGATCAGGTGCTTGTCGAGCAGGTGAACCGGGTCGGCGAGAACCGCCGCTATCAGCCGATCGGCCGCAAGGCCCTGCTTCGGAAGATCGGCCTCCGCGGCCTCGACCCGCGCCTGTTCCAGCGGCCCAAGAGCGGGTTCGTCCTCCCGTTCGACCGCTGGATCCGCCAGTCCCTCGGCCGCGCCATGGACCAGACCATGCGCGACCCGGCCCTGGCGACCGCGATCGGCCTGAACCCGCGCAGCGTCGAGCGGCTGTGGGACACCTTCCACTCCGGCTCGCCCGGAATGTACTGGTCGCGCGTCTGGGCCATTTACGTCCTCATCCGCTGGTGCCACCGCCACGGCGTGTTGCTCTAGCGAGTCGTTACAGGTCTTATGAACAACCGCCGCTATTGCCTGATCACCCCCTGCCGCGACGAGGCCCAGTACGCCCGCCGTACGCTCGACAGCGTCGTCGCCCAGACCGTCCGCCCCGCCTTATGGGTCATTGTGGACGACGGCTCGAAGGACCAGACACCGCAAATCCTCGACGAATACGCGCAAAAGCACGATTTTATCAAAATCATCCACCGCACCGACCGCGGCTTCCGCAAGCTCGGCGGCGGCGTCATCGACGCCTTCTACGAAGGCTACAACTCCATCGACCCGAGCCAATTCGACTACGTCTGCAAGTTCGACCTCGACCTCGACCTCCCCCCGCGCTATTTCGAAGCACTGATAGAGAAGATGGAAGCCGACCCCCGCCTCGGCACCGCCAGCGGAAAACCCTTCTTCCTCAGCAAAACCGGCCAGACCGTCTTCGAAATGTGCGGCGACGAAAACTCCGTCGGCATGATCAAGTTCTACCGCACCCGCTGCTTCCAGGAGATCGGCGGCTTCGTCCGCGAGCTCATGTGGGACGGCATCGACTGCCACCGCTGCCGCATGAAAGGCTGGATCGCCGCCAGCTTCAACGACCCCGACCTCCGCTTCGAACACCTCCGCCCCATGGGCACCAGCGACAAGAACTGGTGGACCGGCCGCGTGCGCCACGGCTACGGCCAATACTTCATGGGCACCCACGTCCCCTACTTCCTCGCCAGCGCGCTGCTCCGAATGTCCAAGCCCCCGGTGATCCGGGGCGGCTTCGCAATGCTCTGGGGCTATTTCCGGGCCATGCTCACCCGCAAGCCCCGCTACAACGACCCCGAGTTCCGCCGCTTCCTCCGCCGCTACCAATGGCGCTCCCTCTGCGTCGGCAAGCGGCGGGCAACCCAGTGGTTCAACGAACGGCAAAAGGACCGCTGGTCACCCCCGCAGAAATCGACCAAGGCCGATTCGGCCGAAATCGTCGCCGCTAGCAATCGCGCATCGGACAAATCCGCGATATCTGCTTGACCGCCAACAACTTGCCCACACTCTCGTTCACTTCAGTCCGCCCGTCGATGCGGCCGATATTCATCCTGTTATCGGCCATCAGCCAGACAGGGAGACTTTCCCGATTGGCTTGCGGCCGCGTCCGGTGATATTGTTTACGTTTCAGTGGGTAGGACCTGGGCCCCGTGTGGTGTATTCGCGCGTGAAATTCCCAGTTCCGCGTGTTATTGGACGAGGCGTACAATTCCGACCGTTGTGGGTGGGTCGGGGCCGAACGGCCTTGACCATGGGTTCGGCATCGCCGGGCTTGATCGGCCAACCGTTGGGTTATTCCCGGGCCACCTGGCAGACTCGTTCCCGATCAGCGGTCCGTCCTCGTCCTTTCCTGGCACCGCCGGAGAATGACGCCGGAAAACCGCAGCCGGGTCCGGCCTGTCGTATGCCCCCTCCGCGTGTCTATTGATCCCCCCGAACCAGGGGGCCGATAGGCACCGTAGGACGCTGTTTTGCATGGATATGTACCTCCGCCACGGCAACCTCTCGCCGGACCTCCTCGAAGTGCCCACCCCCCTGGCAGGCGCCGCGGCGGAGCCCTCACTCGATCCCGCGCGACTGTTAACCCCCTCACCGATCGGGCTCGACGACGCGCCCCCCGCGGCTTCGGCCAACGGGCGCACCAAGAACCTCCGCGCCCACGCCCCCAACACCCGCCACCTCCCCACCGTCACCTTGCACGGCGTCCGCCTTCACGCCGTGACCGAAGAGGGCTGCATCCGCCACGTGCTCGACGAACTGGACGCCGGCCGCGGCGGCGTCGTCGTCACACCCAACCTCGACCACCTGCGGCGCTGCGTCCACGACATGCGCTTCGGCGCCCTCGTCGCCGAGGCCGACCTGGTCGTCGCCGACGGCATGCCCCTGGTCTGGGCCAGCCGACTCCAGGGCAGCCCCCTCCCCGAGCGCGTCGCCGGCTCCGATCTGATCTCCAGCCTCTCCGCCGGCGCCGCCGAACGCGGCCGCAAGATCTTCATGCTCGGCGGCGCGCCGGGCACCGCCGAGAAGGCCGCACACGTCCTCCGCACCCGCCACCCCAATATCAAGATCGTCGGCACCTATTGCCCGCGCATGGGCTTCGAAAAGAGCGAGGAGGGGTGGCAGAAGATCATCGACGCCGTCGCCCCCTCCGCGGCGGACATCATCTACGTCGCCCTGGGCTCGCCAAAACAGGAACTGCTCATCGAGCGCGTCCGCAAGTACCTGCCCAACGCGTGGTGGCTCGGCGTCGGCAACAGCTTCAGCTTCCTCTGCGGCGAGGTGCGCCGCGCCCCACGCTGGATGCAGAAGCGCGGCCTCGAATGGATCCACCGCCTCGTGCAGGAGCCGCGGCGGCTCTTCCGCCGCTACATCGTCGTCGGCCTGCCCTTCGCCTGCTCCCTGATGGGCCGGGCCGCGCTCGTCGGAGTTCAACGGAAATTCAGGCACCCGGCGCCGCCACAGCTCAACGGCGATGCCGCCGTTGCGGTCAACGGCAACGGCAAGTCCAACGGCAACGGCGTCAAATCCGCCAACGGCTCCAACGGCTCGGAGGCGCGCAGACGAGCCCGTGAGCGCACGAGCGACGCCGACCCCGCGATCGAATCGCCCGCCATCATCCGCAGCCCCGGCGACGCGGCAACCCAGACCTTGGCGCGCCTCCGCGCTCTGGTCCTGCTCGGCGGGTCCGTCCGCCCCAATTCCCTGACCAGTTCCATCGGCCGCTCCGTCCTCGACCTGCCGCTCGAACAGTCCGCCACCCTCCTCGACCACTGGGTGGCCCACGCCCAGGAAGTGGCACGCTCCGCCGGACTGACAAACCTCCCGGTCCGCGTGATGGTCAACCGAAATTCCCCCGAGCCCAGCCTCCTGACCCCCGTCCCCGCGGATCAAAACAACACCGGCGCTTCGCCCGCCTCCGCCCCCGCGGCAAGCTGCGAGCGTTACCGGACCGTCCGAGTGGAACGCGACCTGTCCGAATACCGCGGCACCGGCGGCGTCCTCGGCGACCTCGCCATCGATTACGCCGACGACGACCTCATCCTCGTCGCCAACGCCGCCCAGGTCCTCATGGACCCCCTCCCCGCCATTGCCGCCGCCCTCGCAGAGACCCGCGGCGACGTAGGCCTCGTCTCCCACGCCGACGGAACCCCCAGCGGCGTCATGCTGATCACCTGCGGCGCCCTGCGCTTGATCCCCAAAAGCGGCTTCGTCGATATGAAGGAGCAGGCGCTGCCCTCCATCGCGTCGCGCTTCGACGTGACCGTGGTGCACCGCCGCCGGCCCACAGGCCTGCCGGTCCGCTCCCTGGCCGATTACGTCGGCGCCCTGCGGCACCTGCACCGCCGAAAGTCCGGTAAGTCTGCCGTAAGCGACCCCATGGCCGAAGATTGGCGTCCGTCCTTCGCGATTATCGAACCCGGCGCCGCGGTGGACCCCGCCGCACGCGTACACGACTCGGTCGTGCTCCGCGGCGGCCGCGTCGAGACCGGCGCGGTGCTGGTCCGCTCGGTCGTCTGCCCCGGCGGGACCGTCCGCCGCGATCGCTCCGCGGTCGATCAGTTTGTCACAGCCATCGACGGCAAACGCCGATGATTCAGAGAGATAGGCCGCATCCGCCGCCGTCTCGAATAGGCCTTGACATACTTTACGGTATAGAGTTAAACAGTATCACGACATCCGGCAGAATCACCGTTGTAACGCGTCGCCGATGCCTGTAGAGGGCAACGCTGGAATGATCTCCAAGACCATGACCCTTGACCCCTCGGGACCCTCCCCGGCGATCTCCGCCGCGGCCGACGCCCCCTCGACCCTCCCCTCCCCGCCGACGCGCCGAGCGGTCCGGCCAGCCCTGCGCCTCGACCGCTGGACCTGGTGGCACGTCCTCGCCGCCGCCGCCCTCGCGGCCCTGGGCGTCCTGGCCACGCGCACCGCCTGGACCGACATCTATCAGCTCGCCGTCACCGACGAGGAGTACAGCCACATTTTCCTCGTGCCCCTCGTCGCCGGCTGGATGGTGTGGGTGCGCCGCATGCGCGTGCGGCATTGCAAGCCCTCGATGACCCTCATCGGCCCCGTCCTGATCGCCGTCGGCTGGGCCGCCACCTCTTACGGCTTCTACCACGGCGTCCAATCCTTATGGCACGGCGGCGCCGTCGTCGTCGTCATCGGGTGCCTCCTGTCCGTCTTCGGTAAAAACGTATTCTTCCGCTTCCTCCCCGCCTTCGCGGTGCTCGTGTTCCTCGTGCCGGTCCCCGGCATGATCCGTCAGAGGATCGCACTGCCGCTGCAGTCTTGGACGGCTCAGATCGCCCAGATTCTGCTGGACATGATGGGCGTCGAGACCATCCGCTCCGGCAACCTGCTCAAGGTCAACGGCCGCCCCGTCACCGTCGCCGAAGCCTGCAACGGCATCCGCATGGTCTTCGCACTGATCCTGGTGAGTTACGCTTTCAGCTTCGGACTCCCGCTGCGGAATTTCGTCCGCTTCCTGGTCCTGCTGGCCAGCCCTTTGGCCGCCATCCTCTGCAACGTCATCCGCATCGTCCCCACCGCCCTGCTGATGGGCTACGCCCGATCGGGCATCGGCAACCGCTTCCACGACTACGCCGGCTGGGCGATGCTCCCCCTCGCCTTCCTCATGCTCTACGGAATTATCAAGCTGTTGCGCTGGGCCATGATTCCGGTCACGCGCTACACCCTGGCGCAATAACTTCCAACGCAGGGACGCGACTCGAGTAGCGGCCGATCGGCCGGCAATGGTTCGAACGTCAGATGTACACGACTGTCAAAAACATCGGACTGGCTTTGATCGCACCGGCGGTGTCGGTCGGGTTGCTCCTGCCCATGGCCGCTCAGGACGCCGGGCGTTCGCGCCCCCCCAACGTGGACGCCTACCACCGCCAGGTCAAGGCGGCCATCGAGAAGATCCCGCCGCACCTCGGGACCTGGGTCGGCGAGGACCAGGACGTCCCCACCGCCGCGCAGAAGCTGCTGCGCCCCAACATCATCCTCAGCCGCAACTACACCGACACCCTCACCGGCGCCCAGGTCAGCCTCCTGATCGTCCACTGCCGCGACCCCCGCGACATGCTCGGGCACTACCCCCCCATCTGCTACCCCGCCAACGGCGACCCGCAGTCCGGCGAAGGCGCGCCGCGCGACTGGGTCGTCCGCGAATCGCCTTCGAACGACGCCTCACCTTCCCGCACCATCAGCGGCATGGAATACGTATTCGAGCGGCAGTTCCGCGACCCGCGCGGCATGTCCTCGGTCACGCGCACCACCGTCGTGTACAACTTTTTGGTGGTTCCCGACCATCGCGACACCATTCGCGACATGGACGCACTGCAGCGCGCCGCTAAGGACTACAAGCGGCGCCCGTACGGCGCGGCCCAATTCCAGGTGGTCTTCAGCGGCGAAGACAACCACCCCGTCCCCTCGCGCGAGCAACGCGACAAGGTCTTCCAGGCCCTGATCGGCCCGAACCTGCCCGTGATCGACACGCTGATCAACGCCTCGCAGGCGACTTCCGCCCCCGGCGAAAATTCAACCGTAACCGACGCTTCCAACACGCCGGTAATTCCGGCAATGCCGGTAAACCCGGCAACCGCGGCCAACGGCTCCCAGGCCGGCAGCGATCTCACTGACGGCCCGCGCGGCCTTTGATGCGGAGGGATGAAATGCGATCCGAAATCCAGCTCTCGCGCCCGACCATGCTCCCGGCACACGCCGACGACCTCTGGGGCGGTTCCACCGCCCTGGCGCCCGGCGGCGAACCCCAGCAGCAGCCCCTCCGACGCATCCACCGCCTGATGCGCGGACGCTACCTCGTCGCCGGCCTGCTCGCCCTGCTCTGTGGCGCCGCCGGCGGCTACGCCGGCTGGAAGAGCCAGGTCCCCATGTACCGCAGCGACGGCGTCATCAACATCAAGCCCATCATCGACAGCCTCGACGTTGCCCCCGTCGTCGTCCCCATGTACCGCCAGTACGTCCTCGAGCAGATGGCCCGCATCCACAGCCAGCGGGTCATCGAGATGGCCATGACCAGCCAGCAGTGGCAGCAGTTCAACCGCGGCATGAGCCCCAAGGCCAAAGCCGAGTTCTTCAAAGAGCTCGACGTCACCATGCCGTACAACGACGCCGGCCTGATCTTCGTCTCCTTCACCGACGAGAACCCCGGCGCCGCCCAGACCGCCGTCAAGGAAATGATCCACGCCTTCCAGGTCGTCTCCGAGGAGGAGGGCGGCCAGCCGCTGAACAACCGCGTCGCCACTCTGACCGACGAGGCCAGCCGACTCCGCCAGCAGATTTCGGGGAAGGAGCAGGAAATCCGCCAGACCCTCCGCGACGCGCAGGAACGCGGGTCCGAGGACCTGGCTGCCATTTACAGCCGCTACCGCCAGCAGCTCATTGACCTGGAACTGATGCGCGCCCAGTCCGAAAGCGCCCTCATGATCGCCAACAGCTACGCCGCGGCCAACGACGGCAAGCAGCCGACGACCATGCCCAGCCTCACCGACGAGCAACTGGCGCGCGTGGACGCGACCATGGCCAGGCTCATCAACGAGCGCGACAATCTCGCGGCCGACATCGAGGCCAAGAACCAACTGTACGGCCCCAATCACCCGTCGGTGACCTCCTCACGCTCCGCTTACGAGCGCATCACCGCCAAGATCAAGACCTACGCCGACGGCATCCGGCACGAGTACCTCAGCACGATGCGCTTCGACAGCGGCGTCAACGGCGCGCCGGGGGAACCCTCCACGGCGATGACCATCCCCATGCTCACCCGCCGCAAGCAGGAGCTCGACAAGCAGTTCGAGACCATCCAGGCCAAGGCCAACAAGTACGGCACCGCCCAGGAAAAAATCATCCAGGCCCGCGCCGACATCGAGGAGCTCAAGCACAAGCTCGACGAAAACCAGGCCAACCTCAAGCACGCACAGGCCAGCCTCGCCCAGAACGGCAACGTCCAGATCCTGGACCCCGGCTCCACCCCCTACGTCCCGATCTTTGACAAGCGCAAGCAGTTCGCCGCCCTCGGCGGGCTCGGCGGCGCCATGCTCCCCATCGGCCTGTTCCTCCTCTTCGGCCTCTTCGACAAGCGCTACCGCTTCTCCGACGACACCTCCACCGACTTCTCCGGCGTCACCCTCCTGGGCATCCTCCCCAACCTCCCCGACCTCCTCACCGACCCCGAGCAGGCCGCCGTCGCCGCCCACTGCGTCCACCAGATCCGCACCATGCTCCAGATCAACGGCGTGGACGAGCGCCGCGTCTTCGCCCTCACCAGCGCCAGCCCCGGCGACGGAAAGACCAGCCTCACCCTCGCCCTGGGCCTCTCCTTCGCCGCCTCCGGCTCCCGCACCCTGCTGATCGACTGCGACCTCGTCGGCGCCGGCCTCACCGCGCGCCTCAACGTCACCAGCTCCGAAGGCGTCCTCGAAGCCATCGCCTCCCGCTCCGTGCAGGAATACGTGCGCCCCACCGAGGTCGCCGACCTCAGCGTCCTCCCCGTCGGCAGCGCCCACGCGTACCACGCGTCAACCCTCTCCCCCGCCGCCGTCCGACGCCTCGTCGCCGACGCCAAGAAACACTTCGACGTGGTCCTGGTGGACACCGGCCCGATCCTCGGCTCCATCGAGGCTTCCCCGGTCGCCGCCGCCGCCGACGGCGTCATCCTCACCGTCTCCCGCGGCCAGCAGCGGCCGCTGGTCGAAAAATCCCTCCAGCACCTGATCGGCATCGGCGCGAAGCTCGCCGGCGTCGTCTTTAACCGCGCACAGTCCCGCGACTTCGAGCAGTCCGTCAGCCGAATGTCCCTCCACTCCGTCCGTCGCCTCAACCGCGGAAACGGGAACGGCAACGGCAACGGCCGCAAAGAGCCCGCCGGCGACGGCGCCGCCGCCCCCAGCATGGGCCCCGTCGCCCGCGCCGTCGCCACCTCCTCGGGTAAGCCCAACGGTAGCTCGGACCGCTCGTAACCGCCGCGGCCGGCGGCGCGGTCCGGCAGCCGCCCGCGGGCAGCACCGCTTGAAACGGTGATTCGCCGCAGACATGACAGCCAACGCCGACTTTCTCGACACCCCATCCGCCGCGAGCGGCGCCACCGCGACCCTCGCCGCCGCGCCGCCGCCGCGCGCGGCCGAACCGCCCGCCCCCCACACCGTCGCCACCCCGGCCCCCGTCCTCCCCCCGCCCGCTTCCGCCCGCACCATCTGGGGCCTCGACCCCGTCCAGCTCCACGCCCGCTACTGGGCCGCGCACGGCGTGCAGGTCGTCCGCCAGGGCGAGGCCTCCCAGATCGTCAAGAACGCCGAACTTTTCCTCCTCACCGACCCCCGCTCCCTCGCGCTGTTCCACCTCGCACCCCTCATGGACGCGCTCAACTGGATCCAGCCCAGCGTCCTCTTCGTACGCCTGCACGACACCCGCGAGAAGGGCTACCACGAGCGGATCGTCACCGACGACGCCGGCCGATTCGTCCGCTTCGAGCGGCTCTACGACGCCTCCGACGACTCCCGCCTCGCCCGCATCGCCCTCACCAGCGACCGCGAAATCGCACAGCTCTGGCAGTGCGCCCCCGACCCCCTGGCCGGCTGGCGACGCCTCCGCAAGTTCATCCCCCGCATCGAGCGTCTCACCATGTCCGTCGAGGGCAACGTGTACGAGTGCACCGTGGACCGCGAGCTGGCCAGCTTCGTCCACGACCTCATCGCCGCCTGGCAGCGCCCCGACGCCACCATCGCCCGCGCCCGCCGCGCCGAGGCACAGGTCTGGCGCGACCCCCTCGCCGAGATCGACGCCAACGCAAAATTCATCGGCCCCGTCTGGGTCGGCGCGGGGCGCCACGTGGACGGCGGCACTACCGTCATCGGCCCCGCCGTCGTCTGGGACGACCCCGCCGCACGCCCCGCCACCGAGGCAATCCAGTGGCTCCAGATCGAGCCCACCGAGCCCCCGGAAGAGCCGGTGCCGGTGAAGGACGTGTCACATTTCGACAAGGCCTTCAAGTTCATCTTCGACATCCTCTTCGCCGCCTTCGCCGTGGTGCTCACACTCCCGCTGTACCCCTTCATCATGCTGGCGATATGGCTGGAGGACGGCCGACCGTTCTTCTTCGCCCACCGCCGCGAGACCCGCGGCGGGCGCGAGTTCCCCTGCATCAAGTTCCGCTCCATGCGCAAGGACGCCGAAAAGCTCAAAGAGCAGCTCGCCGCCCGCAACCAGGCCGACGGCCCCCAGTTCTTCATCGACAACGACCCGCGCCTCACCCGCGTCGGGACCTTCCTCCGCAAGTACCACCTCGACGAGCTGCCCCAGTTCTTCAACGTCCTCGCCGGGCAGATGTCCATCGTCGGCCCACGCCCCAGCCCCTACAAGGAAAACCAGTACTGCCCCCCGTGGCGCGAGGCGCGCCTCTCGGTCCGACCCGGCATTACCGGCCTCTGGCAGGTCAGCCGCACCCGCCGCACCGGCGCCGACTTCCAGGAGTGGATCAAGTACGACATCGAGTACGTCGAAAATCGCAACTGGAGGCTCGACCTGCTCATCATCTGGAAGACCGTCCTACAGATCCTCGGGAGGGTGAGCCGATCCTAGCGGCCACGGCCGAACCACTCCCCCGCCTCCAGCACCTTCCCATTCCCCGGTCCCGCGGTACTAAGTACTATCGGTCCAGCCGTTCCCCCTTACGTTTAAACGCCAAAAGGTAACCCATGAGCGCTTTGAACATGCGACCCAAGACCGCCCGCAGGCTCACAGTCATCATCGGCGGCGCCATGCTCCTCGTCGCCTTGGGCGCCGGCGGGTGGGCCTATAACCAGCACGTTAAAGAGCAGAAAATCCAGACCGCCCGCGCCGAAGGCGTCGCCGCCTTCAAGGCCGGCGATTACCCCGTTGCCATGTTCCGCCTCGGCTACTACCTCATGTACCGCCAGGAGGACCCCGAGGCGCTGATGGACTACGGGCTGGCCCGCATGCGCGTCGAGGACCCGACCTACAAGCACGTCTTCGAGCCCATCGCCGTCTTCCGACGCTACCTCCAGGTCAAGCCCAACGACTTCGACGCCCAGCACCTGCTCCTCGACCTCTACCTCCAGGCCGACTACAAGAACGAGGCCATCCAGCTCGGCGGCGACATCCTCCGCAACCACCCCAACGACCCCGCCGCCCTCCGCGGCGTCGCCAAGGCCTACGCCGGCTTCAACGAGCGCGACAAGTACGCCAAGGCCCTGGACCTCGCCAAACAGCTCAACAAGATCGCCCCCAACGACGCCCAGGGCTGGATGCTCACCGTCCAGCTCATGTGGCAGCTCCGCAAGCCCGGCGAGGAGGCGCAGAAGCGCCAGGAAATCCGCGACCTGGCCGACGGCATGCTCGAAAAGAACCTCGACGACCCCCGCGTCGAGATGCTCGACGGGTTCGCCTACCTCTACACCGCCGACCCCAGCAACCCGCTGGACATGAAGACCGCCCAGCAGTGGCTGGTCAACGCCGCCAATTCCTCCACCATCAACGACCCCGAGTTCATCACCGAGCTGGCCAACCTCCTCGACCGCATCTGGATGTTCGAGAAGGCCGAGAAGCTCATGGAGGCCGCCGCCGACCGCAGCAAGGACCCCAAGGTCATGCGCCTCCTGATCCAGCGCCTCTGGCAGAACCAGCAGTACGCCAAGGTGATCGAAAAAATCGGCGGCCTGGATCCCTGGTCGCCGATGTCCAACACCCACCTGCTCGCTTACCTGGCGCTCTCCTACTACGAGACTTCCCCGCGCCAGGCCGACCGCGGCAACCTCCTCGTGGACGCCCTGTCCACCCGCACCGGCGACGAGGCCGCCCTCGCGTGGGCCGCCGTCCTCGACACCCGCTTCCGCAAGCCCGGCCTCGACCCCCGAAAAGCCCGCGACGCCTACAGCGCCGCCATGGTCCGAGACCCCGGAAACCCCGTCATCCGCTACCTGCTCGCCGACACCTACGCCAAGCTCGGCGAAAGCGAGCTGGCCATCCAGTCCTACGGCGAGGCCATCAACCGCGCGCCCAGCTGGGTCCAGCCCCGCCTCATGCGCGTCGAGGCCCTGCTCAAGGCCGGCCGCACCCAGGAGGCCACCGACGAGGCGCTGGCCGCCTACAACGCCTCGCCCAGCTACGCCGCCGCCATCGCCGTCGTCGTCACCCAATTCGCCCAGCTCCAGCCCAACGACGACGCCACCGCCCAAGGCATCCTCCGCAACGTCGAAAACATCCAGAAGAACATCCCCGGCGAGCCCGAGACGCTGCCCATCTACCTGACGCTGCTCTGCCGCACCGGCCAAAAGGAACTCGCCGCCCAGAAGCTCCAGGAGGCAATGTCCTCCGGCCGCAAGTACTCCCCTGAGACGTTCCTCCGCCTCTCCCGCGTCGCCGCCGATCAGAAGCTCGTCCCCGGCGCAGACCAGAAGCTCCGTGACCTCGCCGGGCAGGTCGGCGGAGCCACCCCGCAGATCGCCATGGCCGACGCGATGGCCGAACTCGCCGCCGGCCGCCCGCAGGACGGCCTCAAGAAACTCCAGGACGCCGCCGCAAAGGACGCCGTCAAGACCAACATCCCGATCTGGCACGTCGCCGTCGCGCAGTTCCGCGAGCAGATCAAGGACGACGGCGCGCACGACGCGTGGGTCGCCGTCGGCGACGCCAACCCCGACAACCTCCTGGTTCAGAAGGCCATCCTCGAGTCCGCCCCCTCCGCCTGGAAGGACCGCGCCTTCATCGACCGTACCATCGACCGCCTCCACAAGCTGACCGGCGACGAAGGCGTGGACTGGCGCATCGCCCGCGCCCGCTGGCTGCTCGGCACCGACACCGACAAGGACGCCGCCGCCGCCGCCAAGATGCTCATGGACATCGTCCAGACCTCCGCGCGCCTCCCCGAGCCGCGCCGCCTTTTGGCCGTCGCCTTGCGCAAAATCAACCAGCCCGAGGCCGCCGCCAAGCACCTCAAGGACGCCTTCGAACTTAACCCCCGCTCCATCGAGATCGCCTCGCTCTACCTCCAGTTGCTCCTGGAACTCGGCCGCTACGACGAGGCGATCTCGGTCATGGACAAGGCCGTCGATCTTCCCGGCGCCAACGACGGCTTCAGGCTCGCGGTCGCGCAGGAGTACGAAAACCTCGGCCGCCACGACCGCGCGGCCGCCATCGCCGAGAAGCTGCCCGACACGCTCTACCCCGCCAAGCAGCAGCTCCTTGCCGCCATTTACCGCCGGCAGGGCAACACCGCCGAGGCCGGGAAAATCTACGCGCAGATGGTCGCCCGCAACGCCCCGCCGCCGGACCCCGAGTTCGTGCGCCAAGGGGCTGATTTCTTCGCCTCCCGAGGCGACCCCGACCTGGCAAAAAAGCTGCTCGACCTGCTCTCCTCCCCCAACGCCAAGCTCGCACCCGGGACTCGGGAGCTGGTCCTGGCGCGACACGAGGAACACTGGGGCGACAGGAAACAGGCGCTGGCCGACTACCAGGCCGCCGCCAAGGCCGCCCCGAACAACCCCGACGTCTGGCGGTACATCACGGGATTCAACATGCGCCAAGGCGACTTCAACGCCGCCGTCGCCTCCGCCGACGAAGGCCTCAAGATCGCCCCCAAGGACCGCGCGCTCCTGGCGCTCAAATCCCACGCCTCCATACTCCAGGGGCAAGGCGGCCGGGCCGGCTTACAAGCCCTTATCGACTACCTCGCCGAGCGCCCCACCGACGACGCCGCCGTCCAGACCCTCCGCGCCGTGGACCAGGCCCGCCGCAGCCCCACCACCATCCCCGCCGCGATCCGTGCACTCACTGACGTCAAGAACCGCTTCCCCCGGTTTCTCCCCGCCTACACCATCCTGATGCAATCCTACATCGCCGCCGGCGACACCAAGGCCGCCGCGGACGTCGGCGAGACCGCCCTGCGACTGTTCCCCAACGACGCCGAGCCCGCGCGCCTCCTGGCAAGCATCTATCACAACACCGGCCAGTGGGACAAGCTGCTGACCGCCGCCCAGCAGTGGCGCGCCCGTTCCAGCGGTGATCCCGAAGTCGCCGACGCCGCCGTCGCCGACGCCTACATGCTCAACGGCAACGCCACCGCCGCCGCCGAACTCCTCAAACCCTACGCCGCCAAAATCACCCGGGACCCCGACGCCAACTACACGCTCGCCGTCCCCTACGCCCGCGCCCTTATCCTGACCGGCCACCGCGACGAGGCCGACAAGCTCTTCTCCGGCCTCCTGGCGCGCTCGCCGCGCTGGCGGGCGCGATGGATGGACCTGGCGAGCACCACCGCCAACCCCCGCACGCTCCCGCAGGCCCGCGAATGGCTCCGCCGCCTCGATCCCCTCATCCCCGCCGGCGCCGACGACGAACAACTCGCCCTCTCCAAGGCCTGGTACGACCTCTCCGGCGTGACCCTCCCCAAGGAGCGCGACCCCGAATGCCTCCAGACCGCCCTGGCCAAGTCCACCGCCGTCTCCCAGCATCACCCCCAGCAGATCCCCCCGCTGCTGGTCGTTTCCTCCTGCTACCAGGATATGGGCCAGATCGACAAGGCCGAGGATGCCTACCGCCAGATTCTCAAGCTCAAACCCGTCGAGAGCTACTTCATCCTCAACAACCTCGCCTACCTCCTGGCCACCCAGGGACCCGCCAAGGCCGCCGAAGCGCAGGACCTGATCGAAAAAGCCGTGAAGGAGCGCCCCGACGACGTCAACGTTCTGGACACCCGCGGCCGTGTTTACTTCTCAATGGGTAAGTACGACGTGGCCCGTGCGAGTTTCGAACGTGCCCGAACCCTCCAGCCGACGAACCTCAGTGCCCTGGTCGGACTGGGCCGCACCTGGGTGAAGCTCGGCAAGATGGCCCAGGCCAACGAGGTCCTGACGCAAATCGATCGGCTGCTTGATGGGTCAAACATTCCGGCCTGGCTCAAGGATGAGCTCGATCAATTGCGGGAGTCGCTCGGCCGGAACACCAAACTCAGTGAAACTGACAACAGTCGATGACCCGACACGGTGACGGGGACCTGATTCACAGGTGTGACATTAGCCCGTACGGCTCGGTCCGCTGAAAAGTATTTCACCGTCAAGCTGACGTATCGCTCAGGCCGGTTGCCCTCGCCAACCCCGTTGCCAGCAGCGCCCGGGCACCTTACCGGTCTCTGGCATACTTGTTGCTCATCCCATTTCCGCCTGCCGTACTCCGGCGACGAATCCACCCGGCAGGCAGCCAAAACTGGATACGTTATAAGCACTGGAATCGCGTCGCCCGCTGCGGCTTAAGTCTTTTAATTACCGCAGTTTCCCGTAAGTCTCCATGTGCTTGAAAATCTGATTCCAACGGGCGGCAATGGCCGATCTGAGATGGCCGCCTCACCTGCGCGGTTTTCGTCTGTCGTTGTTTGGTCGCTAGCGTTTATAGGGTCTATCCGGCCCCGTCCCGCTGGATTGTGTAAAAAAAATTCCTTGTGCGCCTTGTGTTTGTCCAGATATCATGATCGCAACCAAACGCCGGTTAACCGCAACCGGCAAACGACTCGCCACGACGGCTCGGCTTCGGCAGGGATCGTCACCAGGAGAAGGAGAAGGCGGTAGAAAGGGGATGATGTAGGAAAATACACATGTGGGAACTTTGGTGTGGGTATCGTGCGTGTGCGGCAGGCCGCTGCCGCGGAAAACCGGGAATTTTGTTCGCTCCCGTTTCCGTTCAAAGCCAGTAGGCTCTGACGTACACATGGGCTTGACGGCCTGGATGGGCCCCAAAGCCCAAGCCAAGTACGCATGTGATTCAGTCCGCGATGTGCTGGACGTCCAGTGCAACTTGGACTTGAAAAGTGCAGTGTGTAGTACCCCCCTCAAGTGGGTTGTTGTGCGTGAGGGGTGGCCCCCAAATCGATTTGCGGGGCCGGTAGTGTAAGGAGGTCTAGATGTTCTCGATGTTACGGAAGTTGGGTCTGATCACGGCTGGCGCGCTCGCCTTGGCGATCGGCGCCGGGTCGGCCAGCGCCGCGACGCTCACCCTCGGTGGTTCGGGGTGGGTCGCGACCTGGGACAGTTCGCTCGACGACGCGGTTGGCAGTCAAGTCAGCCTCGCCGTCGACGGCGAAAACGCAAACTCGGTGACGATCGAAAAATTCGCCGTCTTTGCCGATGCCGTGCAGTCCGACGGCACCATTCCCCCGATCTCGATCACGTTCCAGGCAACGCGGTCCAACGCCGCCCAGTTCATTGTCATCGGCGACGAGTCGGTGATCAATCGCTCGGGCAGCGCGTGGAGCGGCTTCCGCTTCACGATCCAGGACGGGAACACCGGCACGAGCCAGGACGTCCAGTTCGACGTCGCCCAGTCGTCCGGCTTCGCCATCGCCCCGTTCACCAGCGCCGTCTATAGCTCCAACAACCAGGTCCTGACGGTTGATGGCGGCGGCGTGATCCCCAGCGCGCCCCCGGGCGTGGTTGGCCCGAACGTGTGGTTCCCCGGCGTCGGCCCCGGCGCCCTCGTGATCCGTGCCGACCCCGTGGCCGGCACGCTGCGGAACTTCACCCTGAAGGAGCAGCCCCTGACCGCAATCCCAGTTCCCGCCGCGGCGTGGACCGGCCTCAGTGGCCTGGTCGGCCTGGCGGTAATCGGCTCGGCCAAGAAGCTGCGTAAGCTCATCTAACTGTCAGCCGTCACCGGCCCACCGCGGCCGGATGATCGGACCCCCCAACGATTGCGCGAGGGTTGAGTTTCTCAACCCTCGCTTTCTTTTTGCGCCGCCGTGGACCATCGACTCCCCCGCGCCCCGCGCCCAAAACATCGCCCCTTCCCGGCTCCGTTCGCAAGATCGAAGCCGGGAAGGGGCGCGTGTACTGGTTCGATTAGAACGTTCAGCCTTACGTGGGGTTCTCATCGCCGCCGCGGGCACCCGCCTCCTGCTCGACCCCCGGAGGATTGCCGAAATCGCCCGACTGGCTCTTGTCCTGTCCGGATTCGGATTGGCCCTGGTGCCCCTCGTCAGATCGCTGACGCCGCGACGCCGAGGTCTTGCCGCCCATCCGCCCGATGTTGGCCATGTGGCTCCGGTCGGCGCTGACCCGCTGCCCGCCCTTGCGGCCGGCCTCGCGGGCCTCGTCGGAGGTGAACTGATGCGCGGTGCCCTTCTCGTGGGCCGCCCGCCCCCCCTTTCGCGCGATCTCGCGTTGTCGCTCCGCATCCATCGATGCGAAACCGCGGTTTCTGGTACTGCTGGTACTGTTTGTCATGGTACGGCCTCCAAGCCGTGCCGGTCGGGAGTCGGAACGCGCGGGCCCGCAGTGCGGCCCTCGGTGCCTGATGTTCCAGCCGTCCCACCAGCGCGGTGCAAAAAAAGACTAGAAGTGTCCAACCTCCATTCCCCCGCGTGGATGGTCGGAGTGTTTGTCACGTCAACACCTTGAACAACCGTGATCCGCGCGCGAAGCCCACCGAATTCCGATCGATCCCGCCATCCTGGCGGTGTTTGGCCGGCGTTCGCAGCGGACATTACTCCTCCTCACCCGGCACCGGCACCCGTGCCGCCGTGTGGGCGTAATAACCGTTATAAACGCCGCCGCCTGCAACCGATGTACCAAGCGGGGCAGCAACGCCCCCTTGCTGCCGCGCCTTTGGGCAGTTCGGATCGCCCGTGCCCGCCCGCAGCGCACGCGACAAGATGCCCGGTGCCGATCTACTGCCCGCGCAACGGTTTAGCGGGCTACGATCTCATGTTTGAACTTTCGCCGGCGAGGCCATCCCCGTGAAGAATTGTCTAAAAAATCCGAATCACGCCGCCCGGCAACTTCCCCGCTGAGGTCGTTCAGCCATTCGGTCGCCGGGGTGCCACCCACCGGGTCAGAGCGGCCGGTCAAATCGAACAACCTCGCCGGTCTCCCCCGACCGCACCGCCGCCTCCAGAACCCCGACCACCCGACGCACCTCCTCCGGCTTTACCAGCAGCGGCTCACCGCGCGTGATCGCCTCGGCTACGTTTTCGTAATACGACCGCCATCGTCCCGGCAACGTCGGAACGACGCGCGCCGACTTGCCGTCGTGGACGAGAGCGTACTCGTATTCGTCCTCGCGCGCCGAATCGATCGACTCGCTCGCCAGCGCCGCCTCCTGCGGGTCCACGCCGTGCTTCATGAACGTGGCCGCCGAGCCCAGCGCGTAAAATCGCGGCTTGTGCAACGCCGCGAAGCTCGACGCATCCGCAATCCCCGTCCGCCCGCCGGCGAACCCGATCGTCACCGTGGCCTGACTCTCCACGTCCACTCCGCTCGCGGGGTCGAAATCATGATGCATGCGGCAGTACACCGACTCGACCGGCTCCGGAAAAAGCTGAAGGAGCTGATCGATCATGTGCGCGCCCAGGTCGTAGAGCCTTCCCCCGCCGCTGGGGCGCGTCGCCCCCCAAATACGCGGCGGACCCCCCCCCAGC
>Ga0308176_10000699_pt1 | contig 21063 bp, 2 predicted proteins | sample PhyCR2_3_FD_203890 | JGI IMG/M metagenome (GOLD analysis project Ga0308176, IMG submission 203890) | Soil microbial communities from UC Gill Tract Community Farm, Albany, California, United States - DLSLS.C.R2 | ecosystem: Environmental > Terrestrial > Soil > Agricultural land | place: USA... | reverse complement strand
CCCGCGCCCCCCGCGCCCCCCGCGCCCCCCGCGCCCGGCGACCCCGCGACGGCCGCCCCGACCGCGACGGCCAACGGAGAGCACCACGCCGTCGCGATCGAGGTGATCCCTGAAACGCGCGCGCCCGAGCCGGAGCCCGAGCCCGAGCCCGAGCCGGTCGAGCTCGTCGAGGATCTGCCCGAGGGGCCGCTCCTGCGGCTCGATCCCGTGTCGGTCACGCCCACCGCGACCGCCGCCGAGATCGCGCGTGCGCTCGATCTGCGCCTGCAGCTCGTCGGCGCGCGGACGGCGGTCGCGATCGCCGAGGCGTGGGACAGCGGGCGGATCACCAAGCCCGATCCGATGCGGCCGCCGTTCATCGACGAGGTCGCGGGCTTGCTCGGGCTCGCGAGCGGCCGGGCGACGGCCGAGCTGTCGGCCGCGATCAGCCTCCAGCACGCGACCGAGGACCTGGCGAGCGACGCCGATGGTCACCGCGCCGACCGGCTGATCCCGCTCGACGTCCTCGCCCGCGACTTCCACCTCTCGCCGCTCGCGGTCGTGATCCTGTTCGCGATCGTCGCGCCGCGGCTGCGCGGCGAGCTCGCGCGGCTGTACGGCATCCTGTCCAACGATCCGGGCCGCGCGCTCGTCGACGAGTACCTGCTCGGGCAGATCCTCGGCGCCGGGTTCACCCAGCAGATCGCGCGCGAGCTCGACGGCGATCGCCCGCTACGCCGCTACGGCCTGGTCCGGATCGCCGGCGGTGAGCGGCCGTTCGCCGGCCTTCTGGCCGATCCGCTGGTCGTCCGCTACATCGCGAACCAGGCGCCGGAGGGCGAGCCCGATCAGCACCTCAAGGTCCGCGTCGCCGATCGGGATCTCGAGGAGCTCCAGCTGCCGCGGCCGGTCGTGCACAAGGCGCTCCGCTTCCTCTCCGGGGTGCGCGACGGCGAGCCGGTGCGCATCGTCGTGCGCGGCCGCACCGGCGCGGGCCGCCACACCCTGCTCGCCTCGCTCGCGTCGAGGGCCGGGCGCGCGCTCGGCATCATCGATCTATCGACGGTCCCACGCGAGCCCAGCCGCGGCGCGCAGACCCTCGCGGCCGTGCTGCGCCGGGCGATGCTGCGTGGCCTCATCCCGTGTGTCGACGGGCTCGAGTTGATCTCGTCGGAGGATCCCGACACCAAGATCCAGATCGGCGCGGCCTTGCGCAACCACCCCGGGCCGATCGCGGTGCGCCTGCCCACCGACGCCCGGATCCCGCTCGATCCCGGCTACCTCCTGCTCGACCTCCCGCAGCGCAACGAGCAGCAGCGCGCCGAGTCGTGGACGATCGCGCTCGCGCGCCACCACATCGAGCTCGCCGACCCCAGCGAGCTCGCCGCGCGCTACCGCGTCGGCCCCGGCACCATCGAGCGCGTGTGCGCCGAGGTCGCGCGGCGCCCCGATCGCCCGACCGGCCCCGCCGCGTGGATCCGCGAGCTCGACGACGCCGTGCGCCAGCACCTCGAGAACCGGCTCGGCACCACCGCCAACCGCGTCACCCGGCTCGCCAGCTGGGCCGACATCGTGCTCCCCGAGGACATCACCGACTCCCTCTTAGAACTCACCGCGCGCGTCCGCCACCGCAAGACCGTCTACGAGCGGTGGGGCTTCGATCGCTCGATGACCACGTCGCGCGGCATCACGGCGCTGTTCCAGGGCAGCCCCGGCACCGGCAAGACCATGGTCGCCGGCGTCATCGCGCGCGATCTGGGCCTCGAGCTCTACCGCGTCGACGTCTCGCGCATCACCTCGAAGTGGATCGGCGAGACCGAGAAGAACCTGGGCGCCCTGTTCGACGCGGCGGAAGACGGCCAGGTGTTGCTCCTGTTCGACGAGGCCGACTCGCTGTTCGCCAAGCGCACCGAGGTCAAGACCTCGGTCGATCGCTACGCCAACATGGAGGTCAACTACCTCCTCCAGCGACTCGACAGCTTCGAGGGCATCGCGATCCTCACCACCAACTTCGGCAACGCCATCGACCCGGCGTTCAAGCGCCGCCTGACCTACCGCGTGACCTTCCCGTTCCCCGACGAGGAGATGCGCGAACAGCTGTGGCGCTCGCTGATCCCGCCCGAGGTCCCGGTCGCGGGCAAGCTCGACTTCGCCAACCTCTCTCAGCGGTTCCGGCTGTCCGGTGGCTACATCCGCAACGCCGCCCTGCGCGCCGCGTTCCTCGCCGCCGAGGAGGGCTCGTCGCTCACCCACGAGCACCTCGAGCGCGCGATCCGCATGGAGTTCCGCGAGATCGGCAAGCTCGCCGAGACCGGCACCCTCGAGTAACCGGCATGCTTCGGCGGGCGTGAGACGCTGAAACGAGGTGCTTCGAAGCAAGGCGCAATCACTGTCCGACCCGCGATCATCTGGGGGGCGGAAGTCCGAGCACATCGAACAACGCGGTCGTAACCTCGCCCCACCGCGTAGACGGGAACGCCGTGATCCATGGACCGAGCGACGCGCGATCGACCGCCTTGATCCACTCAGGCTTGAGCACGCAGTCCGTGGGCAGTCCATCGCTGGCCGACAGTCTGACCTCCCAGCGCAACCCTCGGATCTGTGTCGAGAGGGGGATCACAGGGACCTGCGCCAATGCAGGAAGCACATCCTCCCGTCCGAGAAGGACGGGTCTACGTTTATCGGGCATTTCAAACCGGAACCAGCGGATGTCGCCTCGCTCGATCACGGAACATCGGTATCTGGTCCGTCTTCGATCGGCCCCTGTGGTCCGCGATCGGCCCAAGCCTGCCACAGCTCACGTTGGTGTTCTGGGGAGATCCGCGGTTCGTCAAGAATTTCGAGCACCACACGAACGCGCTTGCCCTCCATCTCCGGCACCGCGCTCTCGAGCTCGATGGTGGTGCCATGTACGAGCCCTGTCTTCAACGTGGCCATCGCTCGCCAAGTCTAGCAGAGCTGCTCGAAAACGGTCGCGGTCCTCAATCCTTCAGATCCGATGACGATGCGAACGGACCTTTGTGACGCCCTCGTCGAGCTTCTTTCGCCAATCCTCCCGTACACACGGACGCGAAGATCGTCGCGGTCAGCGCCCGTGAGCATATCGATGCTCGCCTCGGAGCTCGCGCCCGATTGCACGAGCTTTCGCGATTGACCATCATGCGGCCCGCGTGACAATATCGCCGGGCGTCGCGAGTCGGACGCGCGGGGGGGGGCGATGGAGAACTCGACGACGATCGCGCACGGGTCGGACAAGAAGCCGGATCCGCGGGGCACGGCGCCGGTGGCGGTGCGCGTCACCACGCCGACGCTGCCCAAGGGCGGCGGCGCGATCCGCGGCATCGGCGAGAAGTTCTCGGCGTCGTCGGTGACCGGCACCGGCTCGATGCAGATCCCGATCGCGACCACCGCGGGCCGCGGCGGGTTCCGTCCCGAGCTCTCGCTCGCCTACGACTCCGGCGCGGGCAACGGCCCGTTCGGGCTGGGCTGGCATCTGTCGGTGCCGAGCGTCACGCGCAAGACCGACAAGCAGCTGCCGCAGTACCTCGATGCCGACGAGACGGATACGTTTATCCTGTCGGGCGCCGAAGATCTGGTGCCCGCGCTCGACACCGGCGGCACGCGCATCACCGGCACCCGCAACGCCGAGGCGTACCTGCGCTACCGGCCGCGCATCGAGGGCGGCTTCGCGCGCATCGAGCGCCGCACCACCGCGACCGGCGACGTGTACTGGGCCTCGATGACGCCGGCCAACGTCACCCACATCTATGGACGCAGCGCCGACGCGCGCGTCGCCGATCCCGCCGATTCCCGCCGCGTGTTCAGCTGGCTGCTCGAGCGCAGCGAGGACGCGCTCGGCAACGTCATCGCGTACGCGTATCGGCGCGAGGACGCGCTCGGCGTGCCCGATGCCCCCGCCGAGCGCGGCCGCATCGCCGGCGCGAATCTTTACCTGCGCCGCATCCGCTACGGCAACACCGTGCCCGGCGATCCCGAGTCGAGCGTGTTCGATGTCGTCTTCGACTACGGCGATCACGACGCGCTCGCGCCCGCGATCGATCCGGCGCCCGCCGCGACCTGGCCGGCGCGCCTCGATCCGTTCTCGAGCTACCGCGCCGGCTTCGACGTCCGCACTCATCGGCTGTGCCGCCGCGTCCTGATGTTCCACACCTTCGCGTCGCTCGGCGCCACGCCGTGCCTGGTCTCCTCGACGCGCTTCGCGTACGACGAGGATCCCGCGCTCACCAAGCTCCGCACCGTCGAGCACGCCGGCCACGTCCGCGCCGCCGACGGCGCGCCGTATCAGACGCTCGCGATCCCTCCCGTCGAGCTCGGCTACGTGCCGGTCACGATCCACGACCAGGTCCGCGTCCTCGACCACGGTGCCGCCGGCGATCTACCGGCAGGCATCGACGGCCGCCGCGATCAGTGGATCGATCTCGACGGCGAGGGCATCCCCGGCGTGCTCACCGACGACGACGGCGCGCTGTCCTATCGCCGCAACCTCGGCGGCGGATCACTCGCGCCGCCGCGCGTCCTCGTCACTCGCCCCGCCTCGACCGCGCGCGGCCTCGCCGGCCAGCAGCTGCTCGCCCTCGGCGGCGACGGCGTCCTCGATCTCGTCGATTTCGGCGGCGCCGTGCCCGGCTTCCACGAGCGCATCGCACCGGCGCCGGGCGCGCTCGATGGCGACTGGGCGGCGTTCCGCACCTTCGGCCACCGCCCGCACGTCGCCTTCGACGATCCGAACCTGCACTTCCTCGACCTCGACGGCGACGGCCTCGACGACATCTTGATCGTCAGGGACGACGTCGTCGTCTGGTATCCGTCGCGCGGCACCGACGGGTTCGGCCCGCCGCGCACGTTCGTCCGGCCTTCGGACGAGGAGCGCGGCCCCGCCGTCGTGTTCGCCGGCGGCGATCACACCATCTTCCTCGCCGATCTCGGCGGCGACGGCCTCCGCGATCTCGCCCGCGTCCAGAACGGCCGCGTCTGCTACTGGCCGAACCTCGGCCACGGCCGCTTCGGCGCCATGATCACGATGGCCGGCGCGCCCGTCTTCGACGCCCCCGACGCCTTCGATCCCAAGCGCCTCCTGTTCGCCGACATCGACGGCAGCGGCACCACCGACCTGCTCTACAACGGCCGCGACGGCGTCCGCTTCTGGCTCAACCAGGCCGGCAATACATGGGGTCCCATGCATTCGCTGCCCGGCCTGCCGCCCGCCGACGCCGCCACCAGCCTCGCCGCCGTCGACGTACTCGGCAACGGCACCGCCTGCCTGGCCTGGTCGTCGCCGCTCCCCGATCCCGCCGGCGCCCAGATCCGCTACGTCGATCTGCTCGGCGGCGTGAAGCCGCACCTGCTCGCCTCGATCGACAACCACCTGGGCGCGACCACCCGCATCGCCTACGCGCCGTCGACCAGGTCCTACCTCGCCGATCGCACCGCGGGCACCCCCTGGAAGACCCGCCTGCCCTTCCCGGTCCACGTCGTCGAGCGCGTCGAGACCTACGACGACATCCGCCGGGTCCGCTTCGTCTCCGAGTACACCTATCACGACGGCTTCTTCGACGGCGACGAGCGCGAGTTCCGCGGCTTCGGCCGCGTCGTCCAACGCGACACCGAATCCGATCCCGCACTCTCCGGCCGCGGCCTGTTCGCGGATCGCCCGCCGCCGGTCAACGGCGAATTGCCCCAGCCGCCGGTCGTCACCACCACCTGGTTCCACACCGGCGTCTGGCTCGACGACACCGCCACCCCGTCGGGGCTCACCAACCTGCTCCCCACGGGCCTCGATCCCGCCGAGTCCCGCGACGCCTACCGCGCCCTCAAGGGCATGACGCTGCGCCAGGAGATCCGCGCCGACGACGGCACCGCGCTCGCGCCGCTCCCCTACCTCATCACCGAGCACAGCTACGAGGTCGTCCGCGTCCAGCCCGCGCAGGGTGCCGCCGTCGCCGTCTTCGCGACCCACCCGCGCGAGGTGCTCGAGACCCACACCGAGCGCAAAGCGATCGATCCGCGGATCCAGCACGCCTTCACGATCGAGGTCGACGAGGTCGGCCACGTGCGCCGCGCGATCGCGCTCGGCTACGCGCGCGGCCCCGGCACCGCGGACGATCCGCGCCGCCCCGAGCAGGCCGTCGCGCTCGCCACCCTCACCGAGACCGTCGTCGCCAACGTCCTCGACCAGCCGACCTGGTATCGCCACGGCGTCCCGCTCGAGACGCGCACCTACCAACTCACCGGCCTGCCGCCGCTCGCGCCCGGCGCGCTGCTCGCCTTCGCCGCCGCCCGTGCGCTCGCCGACGACGCCGCTGCGATCGCCTACGACGCCGCGCCGCCGACCGGACCGAGCAAGCGCCTCGTCGAGCACGCACGCACGCGTTACTACGACACCGATCACCTCCCGGCGCCGCTCGCCTCCGGCGCGATCGACACCCGCGCGATCGTCTACGAGAGCTACGGCCTCGCCTTCACCCCCTCACTCCTCGCCTCCCTCTACGGCGATCGCGTCACCGACGCCATCCTCGTCGAGGGCGGCTATGTCTCCCAGGACGGCGCCTGGTGGGTCCCCTCCGGCCGCGCGGTGCCCGACCCGACGCGCTTCTACCAGGCCACGCAGTTCCTCGGTCCCTTCGGCGACCCGCCGACGCTGGTCGCATACGACGACGCGAACCTGGTCGTCACGTCGATTACGGATGCCAAGCAGAATACGACCAGCGCGCTCGTCGACTACCGCACGATGCAGCCGCGCGAGATCACCGACCCCAACGGCTGCCAGTCGCGGGTCGCGATCGACGCGCTCGGCCGCGTCATCACGATCTGGCTGATGGGCAACCCCGATCGCATCGAAGGTGACCGCGATCCGGCGAGCCCGACCGCCTCGTTCGATCACGCGTTCTTCGATCCCATCAGCGGGCGCCCGAACGTCGTCCACGCCGCGGCGCGCGAGACCCACGCCGATCCCGCCACGCGCTGGCAGCACACGTACACGTATGTCGACGGCGGCGGCCGCGAGGTCATGAAGAAGGCGCAAGCCGCGCCCGTGCGCGACACGCCGGCCGTGCCGCGCTGGATCGGCACCGGCCGCACCGTCTTCGACAACAAGGGCAACCCAGTCCGCCAGTACGAGCCGTTCTTCAGCCCGACCTCCGACTACGACCCCGACGAGGCGCTCGCCACCGTCGGGGTGTCGTCGATCCTCCGCTACGATCCGCTGTCCCGGCCGATCCTCACCGAGCGCCCCGACGGCGCGACCACGCGCGTGGTCTTCACGCCGTGGCGGCAGGAAGCCTGGGATCCCAACGACACCCTCGGCGATCCCGGTAACCTGTGGCTCGCGCACGCGCAGGCGTCGCCCGACGCCGCCGTACGCCGCGCCGCCGCGCTCGCGCTCGATCACGCCGGCACGCCCACGGTCACGCACTTCGACACGCTCGGCCGGCCGTGCGCGATCGTCGCCGACAACAAGACCGCGACGTTCGAGACCCGCACCACGCTCGACATCGAGGGCAACCCGCTCGCCGTCCACGACGCGCTCGGCCGCGCGTGCATGACTCGCACCTTCAGCATGCTCGGCCAGGCGTGCCTCTCGCGCAGCATCGACGCCGGCGACCACCGCGCGCTGGTCGCGGCCGACGGCCAGCCGCTGCGCCGCTGGGCTCGCATCGACGACGCCCACGAGCGCGTGGTGCGCGCGACCTACGACCAGCTGCGCCGGCCGATCGAGATCCACGTCGCCGTCGCGGGGGCCGCCGAGATCCTCGTCGAGAAGACCGTGTGGGGCGAGGACGCGCTCGCCGATGCGAGCGCGAACCGGCGCACCCGCATCTACCAGACCTACGACGGCGCCGGCGTGGCGACCAGCGAGCAGTACGACTTCGAGGGACACCTGCGCGTGTCGTCGCGCCGCATGTGCACCGACTACACGACCACGCCCGACTGGAGCGCCGCGACCGCGCCCGCGCTCGACGACGAGCCGTTCACCGCGACCACCGAGCACGACGCGCTCGGCCGCGTCACGCAAGCGACATCGCCCGACGGCAGCGTCACCTGGCCGGCCTACGACGAGGCCTCGCTCCTCGACAAGGTCGAGGTCCAGGTCCGCCGCGCGGCCGATCGCACGCTGCTCGTCGCGAGCATCGACTACGACGCCAAGGGCCAGCGCATGGGCATCGTGTACGGCGCCGCCGGCGCACCCGCCGCGTCGACCAGGTTCCGGTACGACGAGCTCACGTTCCGGCTCGCCGCGCTCGCGACCACGCGCGCCGCCGGCTCGCTGCAGGATCTCGCATACACCTACGATCCGGTCGGCAACGTCACGCAGATCAGCGACGCCGATCAGGCACCCGCCTGGTGGAACGGCCAGATCACCGACGGCACCGCGCGCTACTGGTACGAGCCGATCTATCGGCTCGCCCGCGCCGACGCGCGCGAGCACGCGGGCGGCCTCGCCGGCCCGCGCACCGAGATCGATCTGCCGATCGGGCCGCTGCCGCACGCCAACGACGACAAGCTGATCAACTACAGCGAGCTGTACGCGTACGACGCGGTCGGCAACCTCCAGTCGATCGCGCACGGGCTCCCCGACAGCGTCGCGTCGTGGATCTCACCCATGCGCTACGTCGACGGCACCAACCGCCTCGCCGCGACGATGGTCGACGGCGACGACGCCGCGCACCCCGAGTCCTGGCACGGGCTCTATTCGCACGACGCGTTCGGCAACATGACGTCGATGCCGCACCTCGCGCGCATCGACTGGGACTGGAAGGACCGCATGCAGCGCGCCGACAAGGGCGGCGGCGGCGCGGTCTACTTCACGTACGACGCCGGCGGCCAGCGCGTGCGGAAGGTGTGGGAGCACGGCGCTTTCGTCGACGAGCGGATCTACCTCGGCGGCTACGAGATCTATCGCCAGCGCCGCAGCGGCGCGCTCGCGCTCGAGCGCCAGACCCTTCACGTCATGGACGGCGTGAAGCGGATCGCGATGGTCGAGACCAAGACCATCGACACCTCGATTCCCGCGCTCACGCCCACGCCGGTCACGCGCTTCCAACTCGGCAGTCACCTCGGCTCGGTGTCGCTCGAGATCGACAGTCACGGACACCTGATCTCCTACGAGGAATACCACCCGTTTGGCACCAGCGCCTATCGCGCCGCGAACGCGTCAATGGAGGTCAGTCAGAAGCGATATCGCTACACCGGCAAGGAGCGCGACGAGGAGACCAGCCTCGCCTATCACGCCGCGCGCTACTACGCGCCGTGGCTCGGGCGCTGGACCGCCGCCGATCCCTCGGGCCTGGTCGACGGACCCAATCTCTATCAGTACGCGCTCAACCAGCCCATTCGCGGCATCGATCCGAACGGGACGAGCACGACGGATGCGAGCCAACTCGATGCACCGCTCACCGCGGCGGAATGGAAAACCGTCGACGCGTGGCTGGACAAGGGGATGGTCGGCGCCTCGGCGCTCACCGGCGACGCCGAGCACAACGCCAGTCTCGTTGCTACCGAGATTGCCCGGCAGCGCACCGGCGGCGCCCTCGATCATCCCGAGTGGCTGATCGCCGACGCCGCGACGAGCGACCCCAGGTTGAGCGATCTCAAGGGCGCCGTCGCCGCGCGCGGCCCGCTCGTCAACTGGCAAGCGGCCACGCTGGAACAGCGGCAGGTCTACGTGCTGGACCAGCTCGTGAACGTCTACGGCTACAGCGAAGTCGGCGCCGCCGCCATCGTCGGAAATCTCACGCACGAGTCGCAAGTGAAGCCCACCGCCGTAGAGGGCAGCACGGCGGAGAAGCCGATGGACGCCAACGACAAGCGGGGCAGGTTGCGTCACTTCTCCCCGGAGCAGATCGCCGCGGGCGAACCCGAGAAGCCGGGCGTAGGCCTCGAGCAATGGACGTTCGGGCCTCGTCGCGAGGAGTTCTTCAACCGCACCTACAACGGCCACGAACTGGGCACATCCATCTTGTTCAACATGGATGCGCAGATCGCGTTCCTCGATGCCGAGTTGTCCCGCAAGGCCACGCCCACACAGGTCGGGTTCGACCAGGTCGCGGCACATCTGCGCGATCCGTCCTACCTCTCGTCGACGACCGACGAGAGGACCAGGGTCAACACCCTGACCGAGTACAACATGAACCAAGTCGAGAAGCCCAATGCGGCATTCGCTGGCCTCGGCAGCCGACAGACGGCAGCAAACAACGCACTCAAGGCCTATCGCCAGATGCAGGCCGCCAAGACTAACTGGCTGAAGCGCCAGATCGCCGACCGGGTGCAGGCGCACTCGCCGTAGGAGCCGGACGATATGAATCACACCCTGACTGCCACCCTCACTGGACACACGATTGCCACTCTCCGCGTGGAAGCGTGGGACGCGACCGGCGTGATCGACGACCTGATCGACGTCGCGGTGAGCGACGCGCGCGGGCGCTTCACGATGTCCGTCGACGAGGACTACGTCGCGGTGTTCTCGGGCGACGACCCGACCGTCGTCTTCCGGATCTTCGACGCCGCTGGCAACCTGTTCACGCAGGCGAAGCCGGCCGCGTGGAAGCTGGCGCGGCAGAGCACGCAGCTCACGATCCCGGTGACCGCGGCGGGCCCGAGCGCGGCCGGCGTGAGGGGGCCGGCGATCGGACAGGCGGTCGTGCGCGGCACGCTGCGCGACGGACAGGGCAACCCGATCGCGAATCGCCCGATCCGCGCCTTCGATCGCAACCTGAGCGCGGCCGGATTCATCGACACGCAGCTCGGACAGACGACCTCGGAGTCAGATGGTCAGTACGAATTACACTATTCGATGGCGGCGGGCGCCAAGCTGAAGCCGGATCTGATCGTCAAGGTCGACGGTTCGCGGAGCTCCGGCACGATCACGATCTTCGGACCTATCGCGATGGCGGTGCTGCAGGACCAGCCGCACCTGACCTTGGCCGCGACGACCGCCGCCGCAGACGTGATCGCGCCCTCGATCTTATCGTCGAAGGTCGCGGAGGCGCTCCGGCCGACCGCGCCGGTCGCTGCACCGATCGCCGCGCCGCCCCCGACGCCCACGCCGACACCCACCCCCGCGCCGCACCCCACGCCTACCCCGACGCCTCCCGCCGCCACGCCGGCCGTCCAATCCGACGTCATCAACAACGCGCCGACGATCGTCCTGCTCGACCTCGGCCTCGACGGCACGACCGAGCCGGTCCGCTCCGAGCACGGCACCTTCGCCGACAATGTCGCCGCCGTGCTCGCGCGCAGCAAGGTCGCGCTCGCCGATCTCAAGCCCGAGCACGTCGACTACGCCGCCGGCGTCGCCGGCGTGCAGAGCGATCGCCTCGCCCAGATGGCGCAGGCCGCGCAGCTCGCGCGCCAGGCGGGCAACACCGTCCCCGAGGAGATCTTCTACGGCCTGCTCCGCGCCGGCTTCAAGGGCGACCTCACCACGCTCGTCGAGGAACCCGTCTCGCTGCTGCGCGCGCAGATCGAGCACGCGATCCACCTGAACCTGATCTCGTCCTCGTACGAGCCCACGCTCGACGCGATCACCAAGGCGATCCACGACCTCGCGGTGCGCTCCGCGCTGCCGACCCAGGGCGCCACGCCGACCTCGTCGATGCTGGCCAACGCCGCCACCGCGCAGCCGGCCGCGCACCAGGCCTTCGTCGGCGCGTGGGTCGCGCGCGAGGGCAACGGCGACGACGCGTGGGACTCGATCCGCCAGACGCTGCCCACCGCCGACGCCGACGATCTCGAGCTGACCACGCGCCTGCATGTCCTGTTCGCCGGCTACCAGCCCGCGCTCGCCGAGCTCAAGACCCGCCGCCAGGCCGGGTCGGTGAAGTCGATGCGCGATCTCGCGCGCTGGCAGGACGGCGACTGGACGGCGCTGGTCGGCAAGACCGGCGCGCCGACCGACGTCGCCGGCGCCAACGCCGGCGAGCAACGGGCCGGCTACGCGAAGGGGCTGCAGGCGGTCGTGCGCGCCGCGCTGCCCACCGAATACCTGCGCGGCGTGGCCGCGCAGCCGGTGCCGGCGCTCTCGATCAAGCTCCTGCCCGCGCTCGCCGCCGCCAATCCCACCCTCGATCTCGCGCGCCCGCTGCCCGACGATCCCGACGCGCCGCCCGCGTGGGGCGCGATCGCCGCCGCCGATCAGCCGGCCGCGCGCGCCGAGTGGGCCGCGTTCGCCGCCGAGGCGCGCACGTTCCGCAAGATCCCGGCGCGCGCCCTGCTCGCGCAGGTCGTCGCCGCCGCCGGCGCCAACCTGGTGCGCGCGTCGGCCAACCGCGTACTCGCCGCGTCGACCGTCGATCTCGAGAACACCACCCTCGACGAGCACCTCGCCGCGACCCCGACCTTCCTCGCCGGCGTCGCCGCCGAGCACCGCGACGGCGTCGTCCACCACCTGAAGTCCGTGCAGCGGCTGCTCCGCATCGTCGAGGCGCCCGAGGCGGTGCACGTGCTGCTCGCCGACGGCCTCGACTCCGCTCACCGGATCGCGCGCGTCGGTCGCGCGTCGTTCGTCGAGCGCTACGCGTCGGTGTTCGCCGACGAGGCCACCGCGCATCGCGCGTTCAGCGCCGCCTATCGCCTCGCGACCACCGCGCAGGTCGCGCTCGCCACCGTCGCGCAGACCGTCGCCGACGCGTCGCCGTGGGCGGTGCGCGGCGGCTCGACCGTCGCCTACACGCGCCCCGACTACGCCGGCGCGCTCGCGCTGCTCAAGTCGCACGCGCAGGCCGACGCCGCCACCTGGCCGAGCCTGTTCGGCGCCGACGCCTTCTGCGACTGCGACGAGTGCCAGTCCGCCCTCGGCCCCGCCGCGTACCTCGTCGATCTGCTGCACATGATCGATCCCGACGACAAGGTCCACACGCCCGCCGATCGCCTGTTCACGCGGCGCCCCGACCTCCAGCACCTGCCGCTCACCTGCGACAACACCAACACGCCCATCCCGTACATCGATCTCGTCAACGAGATCCTCGAGGCACACCTGGCCCGCCGCTCCCTCGGCATCGCGGTCGCGCCCAGCTACGACAGCGCCGGCCGGTCGGCCGACGAGCTACGCGCGGTGCCGCAGAACGTGATCACCGCCGTCTACGATCACCTCGCCGGCGAGCCGTACCCGTTCTCGCTGCCCTTTGATCGCTCGCTCGCCGTCATGCGCGCGTACCTCGATCAGCTCGGCACCTCGTACGGCGAGATCCTCCAGCTGTTCGGTCCGCGCGCCGGCGGCGACATCCTCACCCACGGCGAGCAGGTCGCCGCCGAGCAACTCGGGCTGTCGCGCCGCCAGTTCATGCTGATCGCCGAGGTGCCGCCCGCCGATCCGTCGACGGCGCGCACCACGCCCGAGCTCTACGGCTACGCCAAGGACGCCGCCACCTGGATGACCTCGCTGTCATCGGTGCCCGAGCTGCTCGTCCGCACCGGGCTCCGCTACGACGACCTCTACGCGATCATCCACACGTTCTTCGTCAACCCGAGCCGCCAGCCCGGCGTGCGCGTCCAGCTCGAGCGGCCCCACGGGAGCCAGATCGCGGGCACCCACGTGCTCGCCGCCACCGAGGACACCTGGAAGCGCCTTCACCGCTTCATCCGCCTGTGGCGCGCGACCTCGTGGTCGATCGACGATCTCGATCGCGTGCTGTTCGCCGTCGGCAGCCACGCCGCCGATCACTCGATCACGCTCGATCGCGACACGCTGCGCCGGGTCGGCCTCGCCGCGCGCGCGATCGACGCCCTCGACCAGCCGCTGGCGTCGGTCTTGACCCTGTGGTCGCGCATGGACACCTGGGGCCCCGGCTCGCTGTACCTGCGCCTGTTCGAGAACAAGACCGTCGCGCGCATCGACGCCGACGATCCGACCCGCTTCGATCTCACGCCCGCGAGCTTCGACCCCGACCTGCCGTTGCATCGCTCCGCGACCGGCTACGGCGAGCTCCTGCACGCGACCGACAAGCTCGCCGATCACCTGCCGCGCGTGCTCGCCGCGCTGCGCATCTCGGCCGCCGATCTTGCCGCGATCCAGGCCCACGCGGGCCTCGGCCCCGACACCACGCTCGCGCTCGACAACCTGACCACGCTCTACCGCTACACGGTGCTCGCCAAGGGGCTCGGCCTCCGCATCACCGATCTCGTCACGCTGCTCACGCTCACCGGCGCGGCGCCGTTCGGTTCGCCGGGCCAGGCGCTCGACTTCCTCGAAACCGCCGGCGTGGTCGCGAGCTCCGGCTTCACCGCGCCGGCGCTCGACTACCTCTTCCGCCACGTCGCGGCGCCCGGCCGCGGGCCCGCGCCGTCGGACAGCGTCGTGCGCGACGCGCTCGTCAAGGTCTGGAACGCGCTGCGCGCCGTCCGCCAGGACACCGCGATCGCCGACGATCCGGACGGCACGCTCTTGTCGGCGCGGCTCGCGCTGGTGCAGCCCGCCGCGGTGGTCGGCCAGATCCTCGACGTGCTCGATCCCGCCAAGGGCCAGGACGCCGCCACCCGCGCGCGCGTGCTCGCCGATCACCTCGGCCCGATCCTGCACGGCGGCGAGCAGGCCGTGCTCGCCGCGCCCGATCCCGATCCGACCGACGCCGACACCTACGCGGCGCGCGCCGAGCAGCGCAAGCGCGACAACCAGGCCGCGATGCTGGCGCTGGTGTCGACGTGGCTGCGCACGTCGCTCAGCCGCTCGTCGGTGATCTCGGTGGTCGCGTCGACGCTCGGGCTCACCGACGCGATGACGAACCCGCTGCTGTCGGCGTGGATCCCCGGCGACACCGGCAGCGCGCTCGACACCCTCCTCCTGCTCGCCGGCGGCGGCCTCACCGCGCACACCTTCGCGGCGCCCGCGTTCGGCGGCGCCGAGACCGTGACGACCGGCGCGATCGATCTGCAGACCACCGGCGGCGGCGACGTCCACAGCGCGCGCTGGGTCGGTCACCTGTTGCCGCAGGGCGACGGCGATCACGTCTTCGTCGTGCGCACCAACGGCGCCGTCACGATCGCGATCGGCGCCGCCGCGCACACGATCGCAGCGACCGCCGCGGTCGCCGACACCGAGATCACGATCGCGCTCACCGCCGGCTCGCTGGTCCCCATCACGGTCACGCTCGACGACAGCGGCCACGCCGCCAAGCTCGAGCTCTTGTGGCGGCTCGCCGCCGCGCCGACCGCGCAGCCGATCGCCGCCGAGTCGCTGTTCCCCGACGGCGGCCTGGCCGCGCTCGACGACGGCCACGGCCCGGGCTTCGCGTGGCGGCGCGCGCACAAGGCGTCGCTGCTCATTGGCGGGCTCGGCCTCAGCGAAGCGGAGATCGCCTACGCCGAGTCGAGCGCGAACCCGTTCGGCGCGCTCCACCTGCGCGACCTGCCGATGACGACGCCGGCCGCCGACGTCGGCCACGCGCAGCTCGCGTGGTGGAACCAGCTCGCCACCTTCGTCGCGGTCCGCGCCGCCCTGCCCGACGCCGACGTGCCGCTCGCCGGCGCGTTCGCCGCGCGCGATCCGGCCGCGCCGCTCGCCGCGTGGGCGCCCGCGTTGTGCTCGGCGACCGGCTGGGACGTCGCCGCCACCGCGTCGCTGCTCGGCACCACCACGATCGCCGACTGGTCGGCGATGACGACGACCTCGATCGTCGCGCTCCTGGCCCGCTGCATCGATCTGGTCGGGCGCGTCGGCGTGTCGGGCGCGACCCTGCGCGGCTGGACGTCGGGTCCGCCGCGCGCCTCCGACGCCGACGCGGTGGTCAAGGCGGTGCGCGCGCGCTACCCCGAGGACGCCGAGTGGTTCGACGTCGCGCGCACCCGCAACGACGCGCTCCGCCAGCAGCAGCGCGACGCGCTGGTCGCGCACACGATGGCGCACCTCCTGATCAACGGCGCGCCGCCGGTCGACGTCAACGCGCTGTTCGAGCACTTCCTCGTCGACGTCGAGATGTGCGCGTGCGGCCTGACCTCGCGCGTGAAGCAGGCGATCTCGAGCGTGCAGCTGTTCATCCAGCGGATCATGCTCGGCCTCGAGGCGCAGATCTCGCCGCGCCGGATCGATCCCGACGCGTGGGAGTGGAACGCCGAGTACCGCATCTGGCAGGCGAACCGCGAGATCTTCCTCTATCCGGAGAACTGGATCGATCCCGATCTCCGCGTCGACAAGACCCCGTTCTTCGCCGACCTCCAGTCGGAGCTGTCGCAAAGCCCGCTCGAGCCCGACGCGATCGAGGACGCCTTCCGCACCTACCTCGACAAGCTCGTCGACGTGTCGCGCCTGCAGATCTGCGCCGTGCACTGGCAGCGAGAGGCCGGCTCCGACTCGGACTCCGCGATCGCGCCCGACGACTCGATCGACACCCTCCACGTGGTCGCGCGCAGCCACGGCGCCCACCCGACCTACTACTACCGCACCCTGCTCGGCGCCAGCCGCGGCAACGGCGGCACCGAGTGGACGCCGTGGCAGAAGATCGATCTCGACATCCTCGGCGACGGCGCCACCGGCGACGTCCACATGGTGCTCGCCACCTACGATCGGCGCGTCTACCTGTTCTGGACCCAGTTCACGGAGGTGCCGGAGCCGACCCAGCCGGGCTCGAACCAGGGCGACTCCCCGGCGCCGTCGCTCACCCACTGGGAGGTGCGGCTGGCGTGGTCGACCTTCCGCAACGGCGCGTGGTCGGCCAAGCAGACCTCGTCCGACAAGGTCATCTCGAAGCGCTTCGTCTCGAGCGACCCCAAGGACCTGAAGGCGTTCAAGACCGCGATCAAGGAGTTCGAGCACCAGGCCAAGCAGGCCCACGCGAGCTACGCGATGGCCCAGGCGCTGGTGCTCTCGACGGAGATCCTGCTGTTCGCGCTGATCCAAGACCTCCGCAAGAAGCTCGCCCAGCGCACGTGGTTCGTGCTCGACAGCTACGCCTGGTACTTCGAGGGCTCGACCTTCGACGCGATCGAGAAGCGCTGCAAGCAGGACCACACCACGCTCGAGGACGTGCTCGACGACGTCTACGACGACTACGACGACCCCGACAATCGCCTGGCGCCCACGCGCAAGGCCCTCGACGACCTCTACGACTCGCTGACCTCGCAGCGCAAGCACCGCGACGCGCTCAAGAGCGCCTACGACAAGCTCGAGAAGTCGGTGAAGGCGTTCAAGAGCGGCAAGTCCGACCTCGCGGTGCCCGCGTACACGCGCAAGACCGACCACACGCTGTGGCTGTCCGACGAGAGCGGCATCGACCTGTACCTGATGCGCCACGACGACGCGACCAACGTCTTCAACCTCGGCGTGTTCTCGCTGTCGGGCGACGGCCGCTCGATCACGGCGGCGGCCACCGACGAGCGCATGGACATCTCGCGGCAGATCCCTCACCACTCGGAGCCGCGCATCAATCACTTCACGATCCAGACCGCGAAGCACACCGGCCTCGATCTCGAGGGCCTGCCCAACCTGCTCGGCAAGGTCCACGCGACCCAGTTCACCAACGAGCATTGGCTCTACCACCCGGTCACCGCCGACTCGATGCGGCCGTTCTTCGTCGCCAAGGACAGCGACGTCCACGTCGGCCTGCCCAACGTGCGCGAGAGCGACGTGCCGCGCTGGAAGCCCGCCGCGACGGTCGGCCGCGCCCGCGCCCGCGTCTCCGGCAAGGTCGGCTACGGCGTCACCGCGCGCGAGCTCAACCCGCCGCTGAACGTGAAGAAGAAGAAGTACCTGTTCGAGCCGTTCCACCACCCGTACACGCACGCGATGGTGCGGCGCCTCGAGCGCGACGGCATCGACGGCCTGCTCACCAACGCCGCCCAGAACCCGGGCGGCGCCGATCACGGCGAGGCCGGCGGCCACTTCGACGACGTCTTCGAGCCGAACGGGAAGTTCGTGTGGCTGCCGTACGCGCCCCACGACGTCGACTTCCGGCCGCAGGGTCCGTACGCCCAGTACAACTGGGAGCTGTTCTTCCACGCACCGCACCTGATCGCGAGCCGGCTCATGGCCGACGGCCGCTACGACGACGCCCGCCGCTGGCTGCACTACATCTTCGATCCGACCACGCAGCCGTCGAAGACCGACACCCTGCCGCAGGCATACTGGAAGCTGCAGTGGTTCCGCGATCACGACGGCACCACCGACGCAGAGCACATGATGACGGCGCTGGCCAAGAACTCGCCGCCCGATCGGGTCGCCAAGATCCAGGCCCAGATCGAGCAGTGGCACCGCCACCCCGCCGATCCGCACCGGATCGCCGCGCTGCGCACGTCGGCCTATCGCAAGGCGATCGTCTTCAAGTACCTCGACAACCTGATCGCGTGGGCCGACTCGCTGTTCACGCAGAACACGATCGAGACCATCAACCAGGCCACCCAGCTCTACGTGTTCGCCAGCCACCTGCTCGGCCCGCGCCCGGAGCACGTGCCGCAGCAGCCGAAGATCGCGCCGTTCTCGTACGCCGATCTGCGCGGCGGCCTCGACGACATGTCCGACATGCTCGGCCTCGTCGAGTCGACGATGCACCCGCACGCGCACAAGCAGCACCAGCAGGCGCGGCCGATCGCGCACGCGATGATCGGCATCAGCCACCTGCCCGTCACGTTCCAGTCCCAGCCGGCCGCGCCCGCCGACGACGACGGCAAGCAGCAGGTCAAGGCGCTGTGCTTCTGCGTGCCGTCGAACCCGAAGCTGCAGACCTACTTCGACACCATCGACGATCGCCTGTTCAAGATCCGCAACTGCATGAACATCGAGGGCGAGGTCGAGCAGCTGCCGTTGTTCGATCCGCCGATCGATCCGGCGCTGCTCGTGCGCGCCGCCGCGATGGGCCTCGACATCGGCAGCATCCTGTCCGATCTGAGCGCGCCGCTGCCGTTCCACCGCTTCATGCCGATGCTGCAGAAGGCGACCGAGGTCGCGAACGAGGTGAAGTCGCTCGGCGGCCAGCTGCTGTCGGCGCTCGAGAAGAAGGACGCCGAGACCATGGCGGCGTTGCGCGCCAGCCACGAGACGTCGCTGTTGTCGGCGGTCAAGAACGTCAAGAAGCAGCAACTCGACGACGCCAAGCTGGCCAAGACCGCGCTCGAGAAGGGCCGCGCGGTGACGCAGGCGAAGTACGACTACTACGCGTCGCGCGAGTACACCAACGCGCACGAGGACTCGCAGATCTCGAGCACACGAACCGCGATGATACTCAAGACCGCCGCTGGCGTCCTCCACGAGGTCGGCGCCGCCAGCTCGTACTCGTTGCCGACGCTCGAGATCGGCCCGACCGGTATGGGCGTGCACGGCACCGCGAGCTTCAGCGGGCTCCACCTCGGCGGCTCGATCGCGCAGGTCGCCGCCGGTATGACGATCGCCTCCGAGGCCCTGCAGGCGGGCGGCTCGATCGCCGGCATCCAGGGCTCGTTCGATCGCCGCCGCGACGAATGGAGCTTCCAGCAGGACCTCGCCAAGAAGGAGCTGGCGCAGATCGACAAGCAGCTCGCCTCCGCCGACATCAAGATCGCGATCGCCCAGCTCGAGCTCGACAACCAGCAGCTCCAGATCGATCACGCCAAGAAGATCGAGGACACGCTGCGCACCAAGTACACCAACGTCGAGCTGTACCAGTGGATGCTCACGCAGATCTCGGCGACCTACTACCAGGCGTACAAGCTCGCCTACGATCTCGCCAAGCGCGCCGAGCGCTGCTACCGGTACGAGCTCGGCGTGCCGTCGTCGAGCTTCATCCAGTTCGGTTACTGGGACAGCCTGCGCCGCGGCCTGCTCGCCGGCGAGCAGCTCGCGCTCGATCTCAAGCGGCTCGACGCCGCCTACCTGGCCGCCGATCGGCGCGACTTCGAGCTGACCCGCCAGGTCTCGCTCGTGCTCCACGATCCAGCCGCGTTCGTGCGGCTGCGCGAGACCGGCTCGTGCGTCGTCGATCTGCCCGAGGAGCTGTTCGACTCCGACTACCCGGGCCACTACTTCCGGCGCCTGAAGACGGTGAGCCTGACCCTGCCGTGCGTCGCCGGGCCGTACACGCCGATCAACTGCACGCTCACGCTGTTGTCGAGCCGCGTGCGCACGTCGGCGACCGCGCCATCGCGCCCGACCAGCTACCCCGAGCACGACGCGCCCGACGATCCGCGCTTCTCGCACGCGTACGGCGCGATCCAGTCGGTCGCGACCAGCCACGGCCAGAACGACGCCGGCCTGTTCGAGATCAACTTCCGCGACGAGCGCTACCTGCCGTTCGAGGGCGCCGGCGCGATCTCGAAGTGGCGCATCGATCTGCCGCGCGCCACCAACGGCTTCGACTTCGACACGCTGTCCGACGTGGTGATGAAGCTATCGTTCACCGCGCGCGACGGCGGCCAACCGCTCGCGCGCAGCGCAAGGCAATGGCTGGTCGCCCAGCGCAAGGCCATCGATCCCGTCGACGGCGTGGCGCCGAGCACGCCGCTCGGCCGCCTGTTCCGGGTCCGCTACGAGTTCAGCGACGAGTGGATCGCCTTCCGCAACGCGCTCACCAAGGGCGCCGCCAGCCTGTCGTTGACACTCGATCCCGACCGGTTCCCGTACCTGTTCCGCGGCGTGAAGATGGCGATCACGAGCGTGAAGCTGTACGCGACCACGGCGGATCCGCTGGCCGCGTTCGAGGTGACCGTGATAGGGCCCGACGGCAGCTCGACGCCGGTCACGCTGACGCCGACGCCCGATCCGACGATCCTGGCCCCGAACACGGGCTGGCCGACGACCAAGGGCTCAACCGTGCGGGTCGCGGCCGGCGCCGCGGGCACGTGGCAGGTCGCGGCGGCGGCGGGCTCGCCGATCGCGAAGGCACGCGACCTGCTCGTCGTCGCCACGTACCTGGCGGAGCTACCCGTCGTGAAGTAGTCGCGTGGAAGTTCGGTGATCGCAGCAGGATTCGAACCTGCGGCCTGCGGTTCAGGAATTCAAGCGGTGCGTCACTGCGGACACATCGCGTCACATGGCTTCACGTCATTCCTCGATGAGAAACGGTGTCAGACCGGTGCACGATTCTGGCGAACCAAGCCGCGGCGCGCAGACCCTTGCGGCCGTGCTGCGCCGGGCGATGCTGCGTGGCCTCATCCCGTGTGTCGACGGGC
>Ga0308176_10000696_pt1 | contig 21115 bp, 15 predicted proteins | sample PhyCR2_3_FD_203890 | JGI IMG/M metagenome (GOLD analysis project Ga0308176, IMG submission 203890) | Soil microbial communities from UC Gill Tract Community Farm, Albany, California, United States - DLSLS.C.R2 | ecosystem: Environmental > Terrestrial > Soil > Agricultural land | place: USA... | reverse complement strand
CTGCTCTTCATCCGCCAGGTCGGCCACCTGATGACCACCGACGCGGTGCTCGACCGCGACGGCAACGAGGTCCCCGAGGGCATCCTCGACGCGATCATGACCGCGCTCGGCAGCCTCGCGGACCTGCGGGGCCAGTCGGAGCTGGCCAACTCGCAGCACGGCTCGATGTACGTGGTGAAGCCGAAGATGCACGGACCGGACGAGGTCGCGCTCGCCGTCGAGCTCTTCGGCCGGGTCGAGGAGCTCCTCGGCCTGCCCCGCCTGACCATCAAGGTGGGCATCATGGACGAGGAGCGTCGTACCAGCCTCAACCTCAAGGCCTGCATCGACCAGGCCCGCGAGCGGCTGGCCTTCATCAACACCGGCTTCCTCGACCGCACCGGCGACGAGATCCACACCTCCATGCAGGCGGGCCCGATGGTCCGCAAGAACGACATGAAGGGCGAGACCTGGATCCAGGCCTACGAGGACCTCAACGTCGACATCGGCCTCGAGTGCGGCCTCCTCGGGCACGCCCAGATCGGCAAGGGCATGTGGGCGGCGCCCGACAGCCTGGCCGCGATGTACGAGGCCAAGATCGGCCACCCGAACGCGGGCGCCTCCTGCGCGTGGGTGCCGTCGCCGACGGCCGCCACCGTGCACGCGCTGCACTACCACCGCGTCGACGTCCGGGCCCGCCAGGAGGAGATCCGGCAGGGCGGCCGCCGCCGCGACCGCGAGCAGCTGCTCCACGTGGCCCTCGGCGACCCGGCTTCCTGGTCGGGGGAGGACCGCCAGGCCGAGATCGACAACAACCTCCAAAGCCTGCTCGGGTACGTCGTGCGCTGGGTCGACGCCGGCGTCGGGTGCTCCAAGGTCCCCGACATCACCGGTGAGCCGCTGATGGAGGACCGCGCGACCTGCCGGATCTCCGCCCAGCACGTCACCAACTGGCTCCTCCACGGCGTGGTCAGCGTCGAGCAGGTCGACGAGACGCTGCGCCGGATGGCGAAGGTCGTCGACGAGCAGAACGCCGCCGACTCCTCCTACACCCCGATGGCGCCCGGCTTCGACGGCCAGGCCTTCGCCGCGGCCCGCGAGCTCGTCCTCGAGGGACTCACCCAGCCGAGCGGCTACACCGAGCCGATCCTGCACCGCCACCGGGCGGAGAAGAAGGGGAGCCAGGCGTGAGCGCACTGGAGCTGGAGACGGCCCGCCGGATCATCGCCGGGGCGCGTGCCCACGGCCGTGAGGCCGGGTTCAAGCCGCTGACCGTGGTCGTCCTCGACGCCGGGGGACACGTGGTCGCCGTCGAGCGCGAGGACGGCTCGTCGATGAAGCGCTTCGAGATCGGCTTCGGCAAGGCGCACGGCGCGCTGTCGCTCGGGATGGGCTCCCGCTCGATCATGGGCCGGGCCGAGCAGCAGCCCTACTTCATCGCCGCCGTCACCTCTGCCGTAGGCGGCGCCCTGGTGCCGGTGCCTGGCGGGGTGCTCGTCCGCGACGCCGACGGCGGCCTGCTCGGGGCGGTCGGCGTCACCGGTGACACCTCCGACAACGACGAGGCCGCGGCGGTCGCGGGCATCGAGGGTGCCGGTCTCACCGCCCAGGTCGACTGAGAGTGGGCCGGGGGATGACCAGCACGGACGGGGCCGGCGCGGAGCCGACCGGGGTCGCGGCGGTCGCGCGCCGGGCGGCCGAGCTGCTCCCGGAGGCCGGCGTGATCACCGACCACGCCCGGCTGCGCACCTACGAGTGCGACGGCCTCACCCACTACCGGGTCACCCCCGCGCTGGTGGTGATTCCCGAGGACGCCGGGCAGCTGGCCGGCATCATCGCGGCCTGTGCCGAGCATGACGTGCCGTACGTCGCCCGCGGCTCGGGCACCGGGCTCTCGGGCGGGGCGCTTCCGCACGCCGAGGGCGTCCTGGTCGTCACCTCGCGGATGCGGGCCATCCGGGAGGTGCGCCGTGAGGACCAGCGCGCGGTCGTCGAGCCCGGGGTGATCAACCTCGACGTCACCCGCGCCGCGACCCCGCACGGCTACTACTACGCACCCGACCCGTCGAGCCAGCAGGTCTGCTCGATCGGCGGCAACCTCGCGGAGAACTCCGGCGGCGCGCACTGCCTGAAGTACGGCTTCACCGCCAACCACGTCCTCGCCGCCGATCTGGTGACCCCGGACGGCGAGCTGGTGACCCTCGGCGGCACAGCACCGGACAGCCCCGGCTACGACCTGCTCGGCGCGGTGGTCGGCTCCGAGGGCACGCTTGGGATCGCGACCTCCGTGACCGTGCGCCTGACGCGCCTGCCCGAGGAGGTGCGCACGGTCCTCGTCGGCTTCGAGTCGACCGACCAGGCGGGAGCCGCGACGTCGGCGATCATCGCCGCGGGCGTGCTGCCGGCGGCGATCGAGATGATGGACGCCCTCGCGATCGAGGCCGCCGAGGCGGCCGTGCACTGCAACTACCCGGAGGGTGCCGGGGCGGTCCTGGTCATCGAGCTCGACGGCGCCGCTGACGAGGTCGAGCAGGAGTACGCCGAGGTCGAGCGACTGTGCCGCGACCACGGCGCCTTCGAGCAGCGACTCGCCACCGACCCCGCCGACCGGGCCCTGATCTGGAAGGGCCGCAAGTCGGCCTTCGCCGCGGTGGGCCGGATCAGCCCCGACTACATCGTCCAGGACGGCGTCATCCCGCGGACCGCGCTGCCCGAGGTGCTGCACGCGATCGCCGAGCTGTCCGCGTCCTCGGGCGTCCGCGTGGCCAACGTCTTCCACGCCGGAGACGGCAACCTGCACCCGCTGGTGCTCTTCGACGACGCGGTCGAGGGCGCCGGTGAGGCCGCCGAGCAGGTCAGCGGCGCGATCCTCGACCTCTGCATCCAGCACGGCGGCTCGATCACCGGCGAGCACGGCGTGGGCGTCGACAAGGCGGCGTACATGCCGCGGATGTACTCCGACGAGGACCTCGACACCATGCAGCTCGTGCGGTGCGCCTTCGACCCGCGCGGCATCTCCAACCCCGGCAAGATCTTCCCGACGCCGCGGCTGTGCGGCGAGGTGCCCGGGCGGCACAAGGGCCCGCACCCGCTGCAGCAGGCCGGGCTGGCGGAGGTGTTCTGATGCCCACGGCCACCCTCACCGACGCCGCCCGCCGCGCGGTCTCGGACGTGTGCGAGGTCCGCGACGCCGAGCCGCTCGACGGCGTGGACGGCGTCGTACCCACCCTCGTCGCACGGCCGACGACGACCGAGGGCGTGGCCGCGGTGCTGCGCGCCGCGGCGGGGCACGGCCTCACCGTGGTGCCGCGCGGCCGGGGGACCAAGCTCTCCTGGGGCCGCCCGCCGACCTCGGCCGACGTGCTGCTCGACCTGAGCGGGCTCGACCGGCTCATCGACCACGCCGCCGGCGACCTCATCGTCGCCGCCGAGGCCGGGATGACGCTGGCCGAGCTGCAGCAGCACGTCGGCGGCGCCGGCCAGCGCCTGTGTGTCGACGAGACGGTGCCCGGCGCCAGCGTCGGCGGCACCCTGGTCGCCAACACCAGCGGTCCGCGGCGCCTGGTGGCCGGCACCATGCGTGACCTGCTGATCGGCATCACCGTGGTGCGCGCCGACGGGGTGGTCGCCAAGGCCGGCGGCCGCGTCGTGAAGAACGTCGCGGGCTACGACCTCGGCAAGCTCATGATCGGCTCGTTCGGGACCCTCGCGGTGGTGACCGAGGCGACGTTCCGGCTGCACCCGGTGCCGGCCGCCCGGCGCTGGGTGACCGCGCCCGTGGAGGACGCCCGGCACGCGCAGCGGCTCGCCCAGGAGGTCATCCACTCGCAGTGCGTACCGGCGGCGGTCGAGATCGACTGGCCCCCGGTGGCCGGGGGCGTGCTCACGGTCCTGGTCGAGGGACGGGCCGAGGGCGTGGACGCGCGCGCGGCGACCGTGCGTGGGCTCCTGGGTGACTTCGCCACCGAGACCGAGGATCCGCCCGCGGGCTGGTCCGCCTACCCGTGGGGCAGCCCCGAGGAGGGCGCGGAGCGACCCACCTCCCTCAAGCTGACCTTCGCGCTGTCCGGACTCGGGGCCGTGCTGGCCACTGCCCGGGAGCTCGATGCGGAGGTGCCGATCGCGGTGAGCGGCTCCGCCGGCGCCGGCGTCGCCCACGCCGCCATCCCCGCCGAGGCCCCGGTCGAGGGCGTGAGCGCCGCGGTCGAACGGCTGCGGGAGACCTGCTCCCGGCACGGGGGCAGCGCGGTGGTCCTCGACGCCCCGGCGGCGGTGAAGGCGGCCGTCGACCCGTGGGGACCCGTCGCGGCCCTGGCGCTGATGCGCCGGGTCAAGGACCAGTTCGATCCCGACCACCGGCTCTCGCCGGGACGATTCGTGGGAGGCATCTGAGATGGAGGGGCGCACCGACACCCCGGCGTACGACGGGCACCTGGGCGAGACCGGGAGCATCGTCGACCTCGGCCTGCCGGCACCGGGTGGGGCCTTCGACGAGCACCACCCCCCGGACGCCGCCCTCGTCGGCGACTGCGTCCACTGCGGGTTCTGCCTGCCCACCTGCCCGACCTACGTGCTCTGGGGCGAGGAGATGGACTCCCCGCGGGGCCGGATCTACCTGATGAAGGAGGGTCTCGAGGGCGAGCCGATGAACGACGCGATGGTGTCGCACTGGGACGCCTGCCTGGGGTGCATGTCGTGCGTGACCGCCTGCCCGTCGGGCGTGCAGTACGACACGATCATCGAGCAGACCCGGGCGCAGGTCGAGCGGCGCCACCGCCGGTCGGCCGCCGACCGGGCGCTGCGGTCCCTGATCTTCGCGATCTTCCCCCACCCGCGGCGGCTGCGGCTGCTCCGCGGCCCGCTCCGGGGCCTCCAGCGCACCGGCCTGGACCGCGCGCTGCGCCGCACCGGCCTGCTGGAGCGGCTCGCTCCGCAGCTCGCGGTGATGGAGAGCCTGGCGCCGAGGCTCGGCAAGCCGATGCCGCTGCCCGAGCACATCCGGGCCACCGGCGAGCGGCGCGCCGTCGTCGGGATGCTCACCGGATGCGTCCAGGGCGCCTTCTTCCCCGGGGTCAACGCCGCCACCGCGCGCGTGCTGCAGGCGGAAGGCTGCGACATCGTCGTCCCGGCAGGGCAGGGCTGCTGCGGCGCCCTGTCGGCGCACAACGGCCGCGAGGAGGAGGCGCAGCGCTACGCCCGCCGCCTCGTCGACACCTTCGAGCGAGCGGACGTCGACCTGCTGGTCGTCAACGCGGCCGGGTGCGGCTCGACGATGAAGGACTACGCCCGGCTGCTCGCCGACGACCCGGCGTACGCCGAGCGGGCGCGGGCGCTGGCCGAGAAGGTGCGCGACGTGGCCGAGGTGCTCGACGAGCTCGGGCCGGTCGCCGAACGGCACCCCCTCGAGGTGTCGGTGGCCTACCACGATGCCTGCCACCTCGCCCACGCCCAGGGCGTGCGCGCGCAGCCGCGGCGGCTGCTCGCCGGCATCCCGGGCCTCGAGCTCCGCGAGATCGCCGAGCCGGAGCTGTGCTGCGGCTCGGCCGGCATCTACAACATCCTCAACCCCGAGCCGGCGCGCGAGCTCGGCGACCGCAAGGCCGCCAACATCGTCGCCACCGGGGCCGAGCTGCTGGTCACCGCCAACCCCGGCTGCCTGATGCAGGTCGCCAGCGCCATCGACAGGTCGGGACACCCCATGGGGATGGCGCACACCGTCGAGGTGCTCGACGCCTCCATCCGCGGCGTACCCGCCGAAAGCCTCCGCGAGGGGACCCGCCCCTCCGCCTGATCCGCCCACACACACCCTCGGAGTCGATCCATGTTCCAGCAAGATCCGCGAGCCGTCGCCGACTCGCTCGCCCTGAGCGCCCTGTGCGCCCTGATCCCGCTCGCCGTGCTCTTCCTGCTGCTCGGAGGGCTCAAGGTGCGGGCCTGGATATCGGGCCTCGTGTCGCTGCTGGTGGCCCTGGTGGTCGCGGTCGCGCTGTTCGGCATGCCGGTCGGGCAAGCCGTCTCCGCCGCGATCGACGGCGGGCTGTTCGGGTTCTTCCCGATCCTGTGGATCGTGATCAACGCGGTCTGGATCTACAACCTGACGGTCGCCTCGGGGCACTTCGACGTGCTGCGGACGTCGTTCGAGAAGGTCAGCCCGGACCAGCGGATCCAGGCGATCATCATCGCCTTCTGCTTCGGGGCCCTGCTCGAGGCGCTGGCCGGCTTCGGCACCCCGGTGGCGATCTCGGTCGTGATGCTGATGTCGCTGGGCTTCAAGCCCGTCAAGGCGGCCACCGTCGCGCTGGTGGCCAACACCGCTCCCGTCGCCTTCGGCGCGCTGGCGATCCCGATCGTCACGCTGGCCCCGATCGCGGCCGGCGTCAGCACCGACCCGCGGCTCTCGGACGCGAACGCGCTCGGCACCCTCGGCTCGATGGTCGGCCGGCAGACGCCGATCCTGGCCCTCGTGGTGCCGCTGATCCTGGTGATGATCGTCGACGGCAAGCGCGGCCTACGCCAGACCTGGCTGCCGGCCCTGCTCGCGGGCGGCGTCTTCGCGGTCGCCCAGTTCGTGACGTCCAACTACATCTCGGTGCAGCTCACCGACATCGTCGCCTCACTGCTGGCCGCCGGCTCCCTGGTGCTGCTGGTGCGGGTCTGGCAGCCCGTCGAGGTGCTGACCGCCGACCGCGCCGAGGAGGAGGCGGGTGCACGCTCGACCACGCCGGCGGCCACCTCCGGCTCGGCCGGCGCCACCGGTCGGAGCGGCACGTCCACCATGACCGGTGGCCATGCCGCGGCGGAGTCGCGTCCCTCGCCCGACGACCGGATCGAGGTGCTGCGCGCCTACGCGCCGTACCTCGTGATCATCGCGATCTTCTCGGTCACCAACATCCCGGCGGTCGTGGACTTCCTGGCCAAGGAGCCCTTCACCTACCTGCTCGACTGGCCGGGGCTCCACATCGTCAACGCCGCCGGCGACCCGGTGCTCACGCAGTTCAAGCTCAACTGGCTCCCCGCGGCCGGCACGCTGCTGGTGATCGCCGGCCTGATCAGCATGGCGATCCTGAGGATCAACCCGGCCCGGGCGCTCAAGATCTACCTCGCGACGTACGTCGAGCTGCGCTCGGCGATCATCACGGTGATGGCGGTGCTGGCGCTGGCCTACGTCATGAACCTGTCCGGCCAGACCGCCTCCCTGGGCCTCTGGCTCGCGGGCGCCGGTGGGCTGTTCACCATCCTCTCGCCGATCCTCGGCTGGATCGGTGTCGCCGTCACGGGCTCGGACACCTCCTCGAACTCGCTGTTCGGGGCCCTTCAGGTGCAGGCGGCGACCAAGGCGGGGCTCGACCCGGTGCTGATGGCGGCCGCGAACTCCTCGGGCGGCGTGCTCGGCAAGATGGTCAGCCCGCAGAACCTCGCCATCGCCGCGGCTGCCGTGGGCATGTCGGGCCGGGAGGGCGAGATCTTCCGGAAGGTGATCGGCTGGAGCCTCCTCATGCTGGTGCTGATGTGCGTCATCGTCGCCCTGCAGGCCACGCCGGTCCTGGGCTGGATGGTGCCGTAGGCGCAGGTCCGCAGGAGGCGGCGGGTCGGGGGGCCCGCCGCCGCTAGGCTCGGGCCCCCGAGATCCGGGGGTCGACAGCTGGGAGGGCGACATGGTTCAGGAGGGTCGGACCGCGTCCGTGCAGTCGGTCGACCGCTCCCTGGACCTGCTCGAGGCGCTCGCCGCGGAGGGCAAGCCGGTCGGGGTCGCCGAGCTCGTCGACCTGACCGGGCTCCCTCAGGGGACCGTGCACCGGCTGTTGCAGAGCCTGCACCAGCGCGGCTACGTGCGCCGCGACGCCTCCCGGAAGTACTCGCTCGGCACCTCCGCCGTACGCCTCGCCGACGCCGCCCAGCGCGCCATGGTCCGCAGCGCCCGGCCCCACCTCGCCGAGCTGGTCGCCCTGTCGGGGGAGACCGCGAACCTCGCCGTGCTCGAGGGGGACGACGTGGTCTACGTCGCGCAGGTGCCCTCGCCGCACACGCTGCGGATGTTCGCCGAGGTCGGCCGGCACGTGCCCCCGCACTCCACCGCGGTCGGCAAGGTGCTGCTGGCGGCGATGCCGCGCGATCGTGCGCTCGCGGTCGTCCGCCGTACCGGCCTCGCCCCGCGGACGCCGGCCACCATCACCGACCCGGACGCCTTCGCCACCGAGCTCGACCTCGTGGCGGTCCAGGGGTGGGCCGCCGACGAGGAGGAGCAGGAGACGGGGGTGCGCTGCGTGGCGGTCCCGGTCGGCGAGCCCGGAGCCACCCTCGCGGCCCTCTCGCTGTCCGGCCCGGCCGACCGGTTCGCCGGTGGGCGCACCGAGGGGCTGGTCCAGGAGATGCAGCGGGTCGCCAGCGCCTTCGCCGACGGCTGATCCGGGCGCCTTCCCAGGATCCTGCGTCTGGGTAGTCCGTGACGTTTCTGTTGTGGATCAGCCGTTGTCCACAGCAGAAACGTCACGGACTACCCGAAAGTGGCGCCTCCCTCCGCTTCAGGGGCGGGCGGGCTCGATCCGGCCGGCCACCTCACCGAGCGCGATCCGCCCGCCACCGGTGCCGGGTGCGGTGTAGCGCAGCACCACCTCGTCGCCGTCCTCGAGGAACGTGCGGCCGCCCTCCCAGACGTCGGTGCCGAAGGGCTCGCGGCCGCCCCAGCTGAGCTCGAGGAACGAGCCACGCTGGTCGGCGTCCGGGCCGCTGACGGTGCCGGAGCCGTACAGGTCCCCGGTGCGCACCGACGCGCCGTTGACCGTCGTGTGGGCGAGCATCTGGGCGGGGGACCAGTACATCGTGCGGTACGGCGGCCGGCTGACCACCGTCCCGTTCAGCACCACCTCGACCTCGATGTCCAGGCCGCGGGCAGTGTCGGGCGCGAGGTAGTCGAGCGGGCGCGGGTCCTGGCCGGGAAGGTCGGTCCACGCGGCGTCGAGGGCGGCCAGCGGGGTGACCCAGCTCGAGATCGTGGTCGCGAAGGACTTGCCGAGGAACGGGCCGAGCGGGACGTACTCCCAGGCCTGGATGTCGCGGGCCGACCAGTCGTTGAGCCCGACGACCCCGAAGACGTGGTCTGCGAACGCGTCGTGGGGGACCGGCTCGCCCAGGGTGGAGCCGGCGCCGACCACGAACCCGAGCTCGGCCTCGATGTCGAGGCGTCGGGAGGGACCGAACGTCGGGGCGTCCTCGGTCGGGGCCTTGCGCTGCCCGCAGGGACGCACGACCGGCGTGCCGGAGGCGACCACCGTGCCCGAGCGGCCGTGGTAGCCGACCGGCAGGTGCCTCCAGTTCGGCAGCAGCGGCTCCTGGTCGGGGCGGAAGATGCGCCCGACGTTGGAGGCGTGGTGCTCCGAGGCGTAGAAGTCGACGTAGTCGGCGACCTCGAACGGCCGGTGGAGGGTCACCTCGCCGACCGGGATGAGGTGGGGCTCGGTGCGCTCGCGATGCACGTCTCCGCCCAGCACCTCGGTGATCCACCACCGGGCGGTCCGCCACGCCTCTCGACCCATCGCCATGAACGTGTTGAGGCTGGGCGTACGCCAGGCCGCGGCCAGCGCGGACGCCGGGTCGCCGATCTCCGCGACCGGCGCGAGGTCGAGGACGTGGTCGCCGATCCGTACGCCGACACGGGGCTCCCCGCCGGTCGAGAACACGCCGTATGGCAGGTGGTCGAGGTCGAAGGGGGAGCCGGCGGCGCCGGGGACCCAGGTGGTCGTCACAGTCAGTCCGTTCGGTCGGTGGAGCCGGTGGTGACCAGCCCGAGGGCGGTCAGGTCGTCGAGCGGCTCGCTGACCGAGCAGGAGCCGAAGGAGGTGAACCAGCGGCGCGCACCGGCCAGGTCGTGCTCGCGGGCCTCGGTCGCCAGGGCCGCGCCGTCGCGGCGCTCGAGGACCTCCGCCGCGTCGGCGGCGGAGGCGCCGTCGAAGGCGTGGCGGGTCGCGAGCAGCACGTTGAGGAAGCCGTGGTGCTCGAAGCCGTCGTCGCCGGTGTGCCGCACCGCGTGGTGCAGCCCGGCGGTGCACTTGAACGGCGTCTCGCGGTCCAGTGCCGCGTCGATCCACGCCGCCAGGTCGGGCGCGGCCGGGAAGAGGTGCGCCTCGGGGCCGCCGGTGCGGAACTTCAGCCGGAGCTCGGCGGACGCGACCTCGTCGGCCGCGGCCAGCCACTGGTGCGTGGGCTCGCCGGGCGGGAGCTCGACGTGGACCCGGGTCTCCTCGTCGAGCAGCCCCTCGCCCCGGGCCGCGTCCACGGCCGCCACCACGCGACGGGCGTTGCCGGCCAGGTCGTCGAGGTCGCGCAGGGCGATCTCCAGGCCGGCCACCGGGTGCCCCTTCCGGCGTGCCATCGCGAGCCCGCCGGTCACGGCGCCGGCGCCGCCGGTCACCACGATGCTGAGCGGGATGCTCGGGTCACCGACGTCCGGGACCCGGGTGTCGGTGACCACGAAGGAGGCGACGAGCGGCGCGAACCACTGGTCGCGGCGAGCGGCGTACGCCTCGACGGCGTCGGGGAGGTCGGCGTTGCCGGGCGGGAAGATCGCGGCGTCGTCCACGAGTCCGGTCCAAGCGGGTTCCAGTGGAGACGTCACCCGGTCACCTTAGCCGCGCCACGCATAACGGACGGCGTCGTCCGGATATCGGGCCAACTCAGACCAACCCGGATCGGCCGCGCTTCACGAGCTGGTCGGCGATGATCAGTCGCTGCACCTCGCTGGCGCCCTCCCAGATGCGCTCGACCCGCAGCTCGCGGAAGAACCGCTCGGCCACGTTCTCCCGCAGGTAGCCCCGGCCGCCGAAGACCTGGACCGCCCGGTCTGCGACCCTGCCGGCCATCTCGGAGGCGTAGAGCTTGGCCATCGAGCACCGCGCGTGCAGGGCCTTGCGGTCGAGGCCCTCGTCGACCGACCGGGCCGTCTCGTAGGTCATCGCCCGGGCCGCGAAGAGCTCGGTCAGGCTGTCGGCGAGCATCGCCTGCACCAGCTGCTTGCGCGCCAGGGGCTCCCCGCCGACGCAGCGCTCGCGGGCGAATGCCGTGACCTCCTCGACCAGGCGCTCGGCGGCCCCCAGGCAGCGTGCCGCCACCATCAGCCGCTCGAAGCGGAACCACTCGAAGACGAAGGACATGCCGTCCTCCTCGGACCCCACGAGGTGGCTGGCCGGCACCCGCACCTGCTCGAACGCGACGACCGGGTGCGCGTGGCCCAAGGTGTGCGTGTACGACGGGGTGCGGACCACCCGCACCCCCGGCGCGTCCACGTCCACCACGAACAACGCCTGGTCGCCGACGTGGAGCCCGCCGGTCAGGACCGCCTGGAAGAACACGTAGTCGGCCTCGTGGAACGACGTCACGTGCCACTTCACGCCGTCGAGCACGTAGCCGTCGCCGTCGGGCCGGGCGGTGGCGGCCAGGTCTGTGAGGTCGGAGCCGGCACCTTCCTCGGTGATCGCGTAGCACTCCTGCATCTCACCGCGCACCGTCGGGAGCAGCCAACGCTCGCGCTGGTGCTCGTTGGCGACCTCGGGCCACCACGACGGGGGAGTGTGCAGGCACCAGGCCAGGCCGTTGGTGACCCGGCCGCCCTGCTCCTGGACCAGCACCTGCTGGAGGGTCGAGCAGCCCCGACCACCCACCGAGGTGGGCATGTTGGTGGCGTACAGGCCGAGCGCCAGGGCCCGCCGGTGGTGCGCGAGGGCCACGTCGTCGGGGATCCGGCCGTCGTGCTCCTCGGCCGCGCCCTCCCAGGCCATCAGCTCGTCGCAGAACGCCCGGGCCCGGACCTGCAGCTCGAGGTCCTCGGCGCTCAGCCCGTACATGGCGGCTCCCGCGTGGCCCGGTGACGACATTGACTGACCGTTCAGTCTATGCCAGCCTCGAGAGGGTGACCAGCGCAGTGCCGCGCACCGCTGACGCCGTCGTCGTGGGCGGCGGCACCGTGGGTGCCTGGTGTGCCTGGTTCCTCCGCGAGGCGGGTCTCGCCGAGGTGGTGCTGATCGAGCGCGGCACGCTCGGCTCCGGTGCGAGCTCACGAGCAGCGGGCATGGTCCGTGCGCAGGGAGGCACCGAGGTGGCCGTCCGGCTCGGCCTGTTCAGCCGGGACTTCTACGCCGCGCAGCGGGACCGGCTGGGCCTCGACTCGGGCTTCGTCGCGCAGGGCTACTTCATGCCGTGCTTCTCCGAGTCGCAGGTCGGCGAGGCCCGCGCCCGGATCGGCATGCAGCGGGCGCTCGGCCTCGACGTGCGGTGGGTCGGCCCCGACGAGCTCGACGACCTCAACCCCGCCATGGGGCGCGGCCTGACGCTGGGCGGGTCCTACGCGCCGGGCGACGGGTACGTCGATCCACCCCGCAACGTCCTCGCCTACACTGCGGCCCTGGTGACCTCGGGCGTGCGGGTGCGGGAACGCACGGCGTTCACGGGCCTGGTCCGCTCCGGCGACCGGCTGACCGGCGTGCAGACCTCGGCCGGGGAGATCGCCACCGAGCGGGTGGTGCTGACCGGGGGGCCCACGCTTGCCGCGGTCGGCCGGGCTGCGGGCGCGCGGATCCCGGCAGGCGGGGCGCGGCACCAGGTCGTGGTCACCGGCCCACACCCCGACCTGGCGCCCGACCGACTGCCGATGGTGTTCGACGTGGCCTCCGGCATCTACTGGCGTCCCGAGGAGGGCGGCGTGCTCTGGGGCATGAGCAACCCCGAGGAGCGGCCCGGCGAGGCCACCGAGTTCGACTGGGCCTACTACGACCAGGTCCGGCAGCGGATGGCGGCGCTGCTCCCCGCGACCGCGGGACTGGGCCTGCGCAAGGCCTGGGCGGCGACGATCGACTTCACCCCGGACCACCTGCCGATCCTGGGGCCGCTTTTGACGGCGGACAGCCCGGTCGACGGCGTGACGGTGGCGGCCGCGGGCGGCCACGGGATGATGTGGGGCCCCGGCGTCGCCCGGGTCGCCGCGGACCTGGCGGTCTCCGGCGCCACCGACGTCGTCGACGTGAGCGACCTCGGGCTCGACCGGTTCGACGAGCACGGCCGCAGCCGACTCGCCCCAGACCCGATCGCGCTGCCGTTCCCCGAGAGCGCCGAGGCCGCGACCTCCGAGACGGCAGGCTAGGGCGCCGGCAGCACCAGCGCGTCGACGGCGATCGCACCGCCGGGGTGGACCACCAGCGGGTTCACGTCGACGGCGCCGAGCCGGTCGCCCAACTCCTCGGCCAGCCGGGACATCGAGACCACGGCCTCGACCACCGGTGCGAGGGCGAGGGGCGGACCGCCGCGGTGGCCGGCGAGCAGCCGGGAGACCTTCAGGGAGTCGAGGAGTCGGCGCGCCGTCGTCGCGTCCACCGGCGGCAGTGCCACGGCCCGCTGGTCCAGCAGCTCCACCAGCGTGCCGCCCGCGCCCACCACGACCAGCGGACCGACCAGCGGGTCGCGGTGCAGCCCCAGCGCGATCTCCACGCCTGCGGGCACCTGGCGCTGCACGGTCACGCACGGCCCGAGGCGGGCGGCGAGGTCGGCGTACGCCGCCTCGACGGCCGCTGCGTCGGCGAGGCCGAGGCGGACACCGTCGACGTCGACCTTGTGGGTCGCCGCCGGGTGCGCGGTCTTCAGGACCACCGGGTGACCGAGCTGTGCTGCCGCCCGCACCGCCGCGCCGGCGTCCGAGACGGCCGTCCACGGCGCCACCGGGATCCCGTAGTCGGCGACCAGCTCCAGCGCGTCGAGCCGGTCGGACCCGAGCCGGGCCAGCCACCGCTCCCTGCGCTCGGGACGCACCGGTTCGGCCGTCGGCGGCCGCACCGGGTCCGCCGCGGCCAGCAGGTGGCCCAGCGCGCGCAGCCCCGACCGGGTGTCCTCGAGGACGGGGATGCCCTGCCGCCGCAGGTCGGCGGCCAGCGGCTGGTCGACCGCGGAGGACAGGTTCGACAGCACGACGACGGGCTTGTCGGTGTGGGCCGCCAGCCGCTCCAGGGCCCGGGGGAACGCGACGTCCCCGTCGTACTCGGGCACCAGGTCGACGGCCAGCGCGACCACGTCCACGGCCTCGTCGTCGGCCAGCGTGACCAGGCAGTCGCCGACGACCTCCTCGGCCCGGTTGCCGGCGCCCCAGATGTCGAGCGGGTTGGTGGCGGCCAGCCCCGGGTCGAGGAGCGGGGCGAGCCGCTCCTCCGTGTCGTCGGACAGGATCGCGAAGGGCACGCCCAGACGCTCGGCGACGTCCGCGACCAGCACCCGTTCGGCCCCGGAGTCGTGCACGGTCGCGATGCCGTGCCCGACCGAGCCGCGGCGCCGGACCCGTCGGCCGATCGCGAACGCCTCCAGGGTGTCCACCAGCTCGCCGAGGTCGTCGCAGCGGTGCACGCCGAACGCCGCGAACAGCGCCTCCCAGGCGGCGTCGGAGCCCGCCAGCGCGCCCGAGTGCGCACCGACCAGCGCCGTGCCGCGGCTGGACGTGCCCACGGTCAGCGCGGCCACGGGTACGTCGCGGTCGGCCGCCGCGGCCAGGACCTCGCGCATCCGGGGGGCGTCGCGCAGGGTCTCGAGCACCAGCCCGACGACCCGGGTCTCGTCGGTGCTCAGCGCGTGGCCGAGGTAGTCCGCGGCGGTCGTGACCAGCTCCTGGCCGGAGGAGACCGCCAAGGAGTACTCGAGCCGGCGGTGGGTGCGCAGCAGGGAGGAGAACACCGAGCCGGAGTGGGTGACCAGCGCGATCGGGCCCGGGGTGAGCGGGTCCCGCTCCAGGTAGCCCAGCGCGCGCACGCCGCGGCTGACGTTGACGAAGCCCATGCACCCGGCACCGCACAGCTCCAGCCCGCCGGCGGCGGCGACCAGCTCCTCGCGCAGCCCGTGCGCGCTGCCGAAGACGACCGCCCCGCCGTCACCGCGCGCCGAGGCGAGCCGCACCTGCTCCACCAGGGCCTCGTCCGGGACGCCGAGCAGCACCAGGTCGACGGGCTCGGGCACGTCCGCGAGCGAGGGCAGGCACGGGCGGTCCAGCACCGACCGGTGGTGGGGGTTGACGAACCACGAGCGGGAGATGCCGGAGCTGCGCAGCACCTCGGTGGCCATCCGCCGGCCCAGGGAGTCGGGGCGCTCGCCGGCGCCGACGGCCGCCACGGTGCGGCCCTCGATCATCCGGGCCAGCCGCGGGCGGACAGCCGGGAGTGCCATCAGGCTCGGCGCCCCGGCGTCGTCAGCAGCCGTCGTGGTGAGTGCCGGGCCGCCCGCGCGTCCTTCAGCGCCGCTCGCGCGGCTTGCATCCCGGGGATGCCGCACACTCCGCCGCCGGCGTGGGTCGCCGAGCTGGCGTAGTAGAGGCCGTCGATCGGGGTGCGGTAGTCGGCGTACCCCGGAGCAGGGCGGAGGTTGAACAGCTGCTCGAGCGAGAGCTCGCCGTGGAAGATGTTGCCCCCGATGAGGCCGTACTCCGTCTCCATCTCGTGCGGGCCGACGATGTCGCGGGCGAGGATCGAGTCCCGGAAGCCCGGCGCGACGTCGTCGTACAGGCCGATGAGCCGGTCGGCGTACGCCGCCAGCTCGGCGTCGTGCGGCTCGGTGTGCCAGTCCTCGGGGACCCATTGGGTGAACATCGAGAAGATGTGCGTGCCGTCGGGGTTGAGCGTCGGGTCCAGGGTCGTGGGGATGACGCCGTCGCAGAACGGCGCGACGGCCGGCCGGCCCTCGCGGGCGTCGATGAACGCCCGCTCGATGAACTCCATCGTCGGCGCCATCTCGACCGAGCCGGTCAGGTGCTCGGCCGCCCCGTTGCTGGACCTGCCGCCGGGTCCGTCGTCGGGATCGGCCGTAAAGGACGGCAGCCGGTCCAGGGCCAGGTTGATCTTGACCACCCCGCTGCGCGAGCGCCAGCGCTCGATGTCGCGGACGAAGTCCGCGGGCAGGTGCCCCGCCCCCACGTGCTCGAGGAAGGCCCGTCTGGGGTGGACGCTGCTCACCACGATGGGGGCGCGCACCTCCTCCCCGGACCCGAGCACGGCGCCGTGGACCCGGCCCTCGGAGATCAGCAGGGAGGAGACCGGCGCGTCGGTGCGCACCCAGGCCCCGAACGCCTCGGCGGCGCGGCGGATCGCATCGGCGACCGCCCCCATCCCGCCCTCGGGGAATCCCCAGCTGCCCAGCTGCCCGTCGCCGACGTCGCCGATCGAGTGGTGCGCCATCACGTAGGCGGTGCCGGGTTCGTAGGGGCCGGCCCAGGTGCCGATGACGCCGTTGACCGCGAGCGCGCCCTTGACCTCGGGCGACTCGAACCAGTCGTCGAGCAGGTCGGCGATGCTCATCGTCATCAACCGGGTGACCTCCGCGACCGTGCGGACGTCCACGCCGCGGTTGCGCCAGACGAGGCGGGCGAGGTCGACCAGGTCGCCGGGGGCGTGGGAGCCGAGGGCCGGGGGGACGGTGAGCAGCATCGGCGCCAGCACGTCGGCGAGCCCGGTCAGCCACTCGTTCCAGTCCTCCCAGGAGCGCGCGTCCTTGGCCGACCAGCGGGCGATCTGCTCGCGGGTGCGGGCCGGGTCGTCGTCGTGGATCGTGATCGAGCGGCCGTCGGGGAACGCCTGGTAGTAGGGACCCATCGGGTGGACCCGGTAGCCGTGCCGGGCCAGCTGGAGGTCGGCGAGGATCGTCGGTGGCATCAGGCTCATGACGTAGGACAGGCGGGTCACCGAGACGTGGGGCAGCTCCGGCCACGGCCGCTCGGTCGTGGCCGCGCCGCCGGTGCGCGACCGGCTCTCCAGGACCACGGTGTCCAGCCCCGCCCGGGCGAGGTACGCCGCGGCCACCAGGCCGTTGTGCCCGCCCCCGACGACGAGGGCGTCGTGCTGGTTGGCTCCCGTGGTCATGGTCATCACCCACTCCGGCGCGCCACCGAACCTGTTGACTGACTGTTCAGTCTAAAGTGGTGTCTCTGTACCCGGCAAGGAGCCGGGAGGGAGCCGGCAGGCGGGAGCGACGTGGCGGTCAAGGAGCAAGGTGCGGCGGTCGCCGACGTACGACGCGACCAGATGCTGGCCGCGGCGGCCCAGCTGATCGCGGAGCGCGGGTTCTCCGAGACCCGCATCGCTGACGTGGCCGAGCGGGTGGGCGCCAGCCCGGCGCTGGTCATCTACTACTTCGGCACCAAGGACAGCCTGCTCACCGAGGCGCTGCGCTGGTCGGAGCGATCCTTCTACCTCGGGGTCGAGGAGATGCTGCGCGAGCACACCGTCGCGGCCGACCGGATCGACCGGCTGGTCGCCTGGTGCCTCCCCGACCGGACCCGTGAGCTGCCGCGCGACTGGGGCCTGTGGTTCGACCTGTGGGTGCAGGCGTTCCGGCACCCCGAGGTCAAGAAGGACCGCGCCGAGCTCGACCAGCAGTGGCGCGACCTGCTGGCCCGCGTCGTCCGCGAGGGCATGGACGCCGGCGAGCTCGGCGAGGTCGACGTCGACGGGTTCACGGTGATGTGGGCCGCGCTGCTCGACGGCCTGGTGGTCCAGCTCGCCCTCGAGGACCCCGTGATCGACGGCTCCCTGGCGCGCCGGGTCGCTCTCGACGTGGCGCGCCGCGAGCTGGGCCTCGACCTCGGCTGATCCCTGGGCGGGCCGCGGTCAGCCGTCGAGCAGCCGCAACGCAGACGGGGCCAGGGTCGCGACCACCTCGGAGCCGGTGGTCAGCCACAGCGGCGGCTCGCCCAGCACGTTCGGCACGTCGGCCTGGACGGGCAGGCCGGAGCACTCGAGCGTCACCGTCGTGTGCGCGCCCCGGAACGTCACGGCGCTCACCCGCCCGCGCAGGCGGTTGGACGGGTCCGGGGCTTGGGGCCCGTCCCCGCCCGGGGGTAGCGGGCTGACCTCGATCCGTTCGGGCCGCGCCATCACCTGCACCACCTCGCCGACGGTCGGGTCCCACTCGCCCTTGGCGACCGCGAGCCGGTGCTCGCCGATCGTGCAGGTCAGGCCGTCCGGCCCGATCGCGCGAACCGTGGCCTCCCACAGGTTCGTGGTGCCCAGGAAGGTCGCCACGTGCACGCCGGCCGGCTGGGAGTAGACCTCGCCCGGGGTGCCCACCTGGAGGACCTTGCCGTCGCGGAGCACGGCGACCCGGTCCGACATGGTCAGCGCCTCCTCCTGGTCGTGCGTGACGTAGACGAAGGTGGTGCCGACCACGCGCTGCAGGGACCGGAGGTCGACCTGCAGCTGCTTGCGGAGCTTGGCGTCGAGGGCGCCCATCGGCTCGTCGAGGAGCAGCACGGTCGGCTCGAGGACAAGGGCCCGGGCCAGCGCCACGCGCTGCTGCTGGCCCCCGGACAGCTGGTGGGGCTTGCGCCGACCCATGGTGTCGAGCTGCACGAGCTCGAGCGCCCGCCCGACGCGGCGGCGTACCTCGTCGCGGCCGGCGTGCTGGTAGCGGAGTCCGAAGGCGACGTTCTCGAAGACGTCGAGGAACGGGAAGAGCGCGTAGGACTGGAAGACGGTGTTGACCGGCCGCCGGTGGGGCGCGACCTCGACCAGGGAGCGACCGTCGAGATGGATCGCCCCCGCGTCGGGACGCTCGAACCCGGCGATCATCCGCAGGGTCGTGGTCTTGCCGCAGCCGGAGGCGCCGAGCAGGGAGAAGAACTCGCCCGGGCGCACGTCGAGGTCGATGCCGTCGACGGCGACCTCGTCACCGAAGTGCTTGACCAGGCCCGAGAGCGAGAGGGCACCGGCCATTCACGCCTCCGGCCCGGTGAGCCGCGAGGCCAGGTGCTCGCAGTTGGCGACGAACCTGTCGACGTCCTCGTCGGTGTGCTGGACCGACAGCAGCCACTGCTCGACCTTGCCCCACGGCGGCAGGAACGCGGCCCGGTTGTGCTGGACCAGCCAGTGGGCGTTGCCGTAGCGGCCGTCGAGCTGCAGGAAGTCGCGGAAGTCGCGGATCGGGTCGGGCAGGAACGACACGCAGCCCTTGGCGCCGGCGGTGACCACCCGCCACTCCACGCCGTACCGGTCGATCACCTCCTGCAGGCCGCCGGCCATCCGGGCCTCGAGGTGGCCGAGCCAGGCGTACGCCGACGGGGTGAGCACCTCGGTCAGCATGGCCCGTGCCGCCGCCATCGCGAGCGGGTTGCCGTTGAAGGTGCCCACCTGCTCGTAGCGCCCGTCGGCGATCAGTGACATGACCGCCTCGCTGCCGCCGACGGCCGCGGTCGAGATCCCGCCGCCCATGGCCTTCGCCAGGCAGAGGACGTCCGGGGTGACGCCGAGTGACCGGGTCACGCCGCCGGGCCCCACGGTCAGGCCGGTCTTCACCTCGTCGAAGACCAGGAGGGCGCCGTGCCGGTGCAGCAGGTCCCGCAGCCCCGCGAGGTAGCCGTCGACGGGGTGGATGATGCCGGCGTTCATCATGATCGGCTCGAGGATCATCCCGGCGACCTCGCCCCGGCTCTCGACCAGCGCCCGCTCGACCGCCTCGAGGTCGTTGAACGGCACCACCGTCACCAGGTCCATGATCGCGGCCGGGATCCCGGTGTTGTCCGGGACGCCGCGGGGGCGCCTCGGAGGCCCGATGGGGTCGTCGGCCTCCGGCAGCACAGAGACCTCCACCGAGTCGTGGTGGCCGTGGTAGCAACCCTCGACCTTGAGGATCCGGTCGCGACCGGTCGCCGCGCGGACGAGGTGGACGGCGTCCATGGTGGCCTCGGTGCCCGAGTTCGCGAACCGCCACAACGGCAGGCCGAAGCGGTCGGCGAGGTCGTCGGCGACCACGATCGCGTCCTCGGTCGGCTGTGCGAAGTGCGTGCCGCGCCCGACCCGCTCCCGCACCGCGGCGACGATGGCGGGGTGGGCGTGGCCGGCCAGCGCGACGCCGTACCCGCCGTGGAAGTCCGAGTACTCGCAGCCGTCGACGTCGTAGATCCGAGAGCCTGCCCCGTGGGTGATCCAGACCGTCTGCGGCTCGGTGATCTGCCAGCTGGACGTGACCCCGCCGGCGAGATGGCGGGCCCGGGACGACTGCGCCAGGCTGCGCGGCTGGCGCGCGACGAAGGCCTCGCTCTCCTCCTCGATGAGGGTGTCGAGCCGGTCCGACTGGACGTGGGTCGCGGTCATGAGGTGCTCCTCGGGCGACCTCGGCCGCCGCTTCGGGCGTCATTGACTGACGGTTCAGTCTATGCGACGGTGCAGACGAGGAACAGCGATCGGCTCCGACGGGAGGCGATGGGATGACAGGGGAGACGCCGCGGCGCGCGCCGTTCACCGCGCGGAGCGTGGTCGGCCGTCGCGCGCTGCTGCGGGCGGGCCTGGCCGGGCTGGCGGCCCCGGGGATCGCGACGATGCTGCAGGCGTGCAGCGGGGGGAGCACCTCCGGCAACCCCGGCGCAGCCGAGACGATCCCGGCTCCGGGCAACCCGGTGCGCTGGCCCCTGAGCGAGGCCAACCAGATGATCAAGTCGGGGCTGACTCCCGCGCGAGGCAGCACGCTGCGGGTCTACAACTACTCCGACTACCTCTCGCCGCGGTTCCTCAAGGACTTCGAGAGCCGGCACGACGTCGACATCCGGCTCTCGACGTTCAACGACGCCGACGAGGCGCTCACCAAGATCGCCTCGAAGGACCTCGCGTTCGACGTCTACTTCCCGAGCTACGACTCCCTGGGGCGGCTGGTCGCGGCCGACCTGCTCCGGCCGCTCAACCATGACTACCTGACCAACGCGGGCAACCTGTGGCCGCGGCTGCGCGACCCGTGGTACGACCGCGGCGCGCGCTACACCATCCCGTACACGATCTACAGCACCGGCATCGGCTGGCGCACCGACATGGTGTCGACCGACGTGGCGGCGATGTCGAACCCGTACGACGTGCTGTGGAACACCGACTACCGCGGCTCCATGGCGATCCTCGACGACTGGCACACCGCGATGGCCATGGTCCTGCTGCGCAACGGCATCGCCGACATCAACACCACCGACCCGAAGGACATCGCGCTGGTCCGCGATCAGCTGCTCTCGATGCGGCACACCATGAACCCGAGGGTCACCATCGGCATGTACACCGAGATGCCGGCGGGACAGTACGGCGTGTGCCAGATGTGGTCGGGCGACGCGATCAACATGCCCTACTACCTGCCCCAGAAGACCTCCCCGGAC
>Ga0308176_10000695_pt1 | contig 21127 bp, 15 predicted proteins | sample PhyCR2_3_FD_203890 | JGI IMG/M metagenome (GOLD analysis project Ga0308176, IMG submission 203890) | Soil microbial communities from UC Gill Tract Community Farm, Albany, California, United States - DLSLS.C.R2 | ecosystem: Environmental > Terrestrial > Soil > Agricultural land | place: USA... | reverse complement strand
GCTCGTCACCGACCAGAGCGGCTCCGACGACGAAGACTTTGGCTTCGCCAGCCGGCCCGACGGGACGGTGCTGGTCGCGTGGCACACCTGCAACACGAGCGGCGACGTGTGCACGCTGTCCGGCCGCATCATGAAGGCGACCGGCGAGCCGGTCACCGACGCCTTTGCGATCCCGACGACCACCGGCGGCAGCCAGAGGAGGCCCTCGGTGATCGGCCTCCCCGACGCGTTCGCCGTCATGTGGTCCGACACCAGCGGCAAGGCGCCCGATACGGCAGGTCAGGCCGTCCGCGCCCGCATCGTCTACCCGCCGGCACCTTAGTCCGCCCTGGTCCGCCCAGCTGCAGCGGTCGTCGGCCCCCGGCCGTCTCTCAGGGGCGTGTTCGTGATCGTGCCGTGCTCGGTGCCATCTCCACGACCCACCGGCGTGCTACCACCCGGCCGTGCAATCTATCTCGTGAGGTGACCCAGCCCGCGCCGCTGCGCTGCGCGTTGCCGTCCTCGCAGGATCGGTTGGTGAACCAACCAGTCAAATCCACTGCGGCGTGGGACTAGTAGGTGAGGCGATCGTCGAGGTAGTGCTTATCGACGGTGAGCGGCTGCTCGTAGATCTTGCCCTCGTAGAGGTACTGGTAGCGCGCGAAGTTCTCGGTCACCTTCTTCATGTACTCGCGGGTCTGGGTGTACGGCACGAGCTCGACCAGCTCGTCGATCTCGCGATCGCCGTATTGATCGACCCACTTCATGACGGGCCGCGGCCCGCTGTTGAACGAGCCGGCGCCGATCGGTATCTGGCCCTTGAACTTCTGGAGCAGGTGCCCGATGTACCAGCTCCCGGTCTCGATGTTGTACTCGGGCTCGTAGAGCCGGCCCGGGTCGTAGGGGATCTTGAGCTCCTTGGCGACGCGCCTCGTCGTCGGCGGGATCATCTGGAGGAGGCCCTGGGCGTCGGCGTACGACAGATCGTGCGGGTTGAAGCCGCTCTCCTTGCGCATGATCGAGTAGAGGTAGCCCACCGGGTTATCGCCGAGCTTCTGGTACTTCTCGACCAGCTCGCGGTAGGCGCGCGGATAGGCGTTCTCCCACCAGCGCCGCGCATCGCCGTCGGCGGGGCCGTCGAGCGCGCTGCCGCTGTAGCTGACGGCGAGCATCCACGGCCGGAAGAAGTTGCCGGCCTTGCGGTAGCGATCGAGCAGCGTCGCGAACGCCGCGGCGCGATCGTGGCGGCCCAGGAACGCGCGCTCCTGGCGCGATAGCTCGTCGCCGGCCTCGCTGCCGAGCCCCGCGGCGATCAGCTCGTCGGCGCGGGAGATGAGGGGGTCGCCGGCGAGCGCGGCGTCGGCCCGGGCCGCCAGCTTGGGGCCCCGCGGCGCGGCATCGTCGACCCCGAACGGCGGGACCGGCGCCCCGAGGGAGGCGAGCCGCGCGCGGGCGAGCAGCGCGTACCACGAGAACGGAAATCGCGTGACGGTCTGGGTGTAGCCGGTGATCGCGGCGGGCTGGTCGGCGAGGCGCTCGTCGATCCGGGCGAGCCAGTAGGTGCCCTTGCCGCCCTCGAGGGCGCCGCTCCGCCGGGCGAGCGCGTCGAGCCGGGTGCGCGCGGGTTGCCACTGTCCGAGGAAGTAGTGCGCCATGCCGAGGAACCACAGCGAGTCGTCGACCCACTTGCTGTGCGGGTAGCGCGACAGCGAGGTCTCGAGCGGCGCGATCGCCTCCTTGTAGTGGCCGCGGTTGAACTCGAGCCAGCCCGACAGGAACTGCGCCTCCTGCGCGTAGGCGGTGCCCGGATAGCCGGCGACGACCTTCTGGTACCAGCGGATCGCCTCGTCGTCGTGGTCGGCGCGCGACAGCGCCCGGGCGCCGTGGAACATCGCCTCGGCCGCCGCGGCGCCGAGCTGGGACGAGACCCCGAGGAGGAGCTTGCCGGCGTCGCCGTAGCGCCGCCGCATCTTGAACAGCGTGATGCCGAGCCAGTAGTCGCGCTGGTGGGCGACGTCGGCGGGGATCTCATCGCCGATCAGCGAGAGCTCGGCGACGGCCTCATCCCACAGGTGGGCGTCGGTGAGGTGCTTGGCCCGCTCGATCCGCTCGGTGGCGGTGAGCGCGGGCGCGCCGAGCGCGGCGAGCTTCTGCTCGGCGCGAATCGCCAGCGGATGGGAGGGGTGTGCGATCACGAGCGCGCGGTACGCGGCCCTGGCGGCATCGCCCGAGCGGGTCTCGGCGGTCTCGGCGATCCGGTACATCGCGGTGCCGGCGTCGCCGATCTCGAGCGCGTCCTTGGCGGCGATGACCTTCTGGTAGGCCCTGGCGGCGGCCTTGCGATCGCCGCGATCCCAGGCGCAGTCGGCGAGCCGCCACGGGACCTGGCGGGCGAGCGGGGATCCGGCGAGCTTGGCGAGCTCGTGGAACCAGGCCTCGGCGCGGGCGGGCTCGCCGCGGCGCAGCGCGACCATCCCGCGCAGCCACAGCGCGTAGTCGCGGATCGCCAGGCGCTTGTCGTCGAGCCTGGGAAGCTTGGCGAGCTTGGCCTGGGCCGTCGCGAGGTCCCCGGCGTCGTAGGCGCGGTACGCGTCGCCCAGGTCGGCCGCCGCGTCGCCGCGGGCCACGGCTGGAAGGATGGCGATCAGGACAGCGATCGTTGCCGCGCGCACCACCGGCGAAGTATACCGCCGGGGCTCGCTTCTTTCCCGCTCCCCCACTTTTGCCGCGGAGATCCCATGGCGTACGCAGCGCTCGATTACTACGGCCTCGACGAGCTCTTCACCCACGAGGAGCGCCTGGTGCGCGATACCGTGCGCGAGCTCGTGACCCAGCGGGTGATGCCCACGATCGGCAAGCACTGGGCCGAGGGCCGGTTCCCGCACGAGCTGGTGGCCGAGTTCGGCAAGCTCGGGCTGCTCGGTCCGTCGCTGACCGGCTATGGCTGCGCGGGCATCACGCCCACGGCCTACGGCCTGATCTGCCAGGAGCTCGAGCGCGGCGACTCGGGCATCCGCTCGTTCTGCTCGGTGCAGAGCTCGCTCGTGATGTACCCGATCTGGGCATTTGGCTCCGAGGCCCAGAAGCAGCGCTACCTGCCCGAGATGGCCGCCGGCCGCCTGATCGGCTGCTTCGGGCTGACCGAGCCCGACTTCGGCTCGAACCCTTCGGGGATGCTCACCACGGCGGTCAAGACCAGCGCCGGGTACCGGCTGAATGGCACCAAGCGGTGGATCACGAACGGCTCGGTCGCCGGCGTCGCGCTGGTGTGGGCCAAGCTCGACGGCCGGGTCCACGGCTTCCTGGTGCCGACCAAGACTCCCGGGTTCACCGCGCGTGACATTCACGGCAAGTGGTCGCTGCGGGCGAGCGTGACCAGCGAGCTGGTGCTCGAGGACTGCGAGGTCGGCGACGACGCGCTGCTGCCCGGCATCAGCGGCATGCGCGGCCCGCTGTCGTGCCTGTCGCAGGCGCGGTTCGGCATCTGCTACGGCGCGGTCGGCGCGGCGATGGCGTGCTACGACGAGGCGCTCCGCTACGCCCAGGATCGCGTGCAGTTCAGCCGGCCGATCGCCGGCTACCAGCTGGTGCAGCAGAAGCTCGTCCACATGGTCTCCGAGATCACCAAGGCGCAGCTCGTGTGCTGGCGGCTCGGCCGGCTCAAGGAAGCCGACAAGATCACCGCCGGGCAGATCTCGCTCGCCAAGCGCAACAACGTCGCGATCGCCCGCGACATCGCCCGCGACGCGCGCGACATCCTCGGCGCGAACGGCGTCACCGACGAGTACCAGTGCGGCCGACACATGCTGAACCTCGAGTCGGTCTACACCTACGAGGGCACGCACGACATCCACACCCTCGTCGTTGGCCAAGACGTCACGGGCCTGGCAGCGTTCGACTCGTGACCGATCACCCGTTTCGCTCGCCCCCCGGCGCGGTCCGGCCCGACGTCCTGATCTGCGCCGGCCTCGATCCCTCCGGCGGTGCGGGGCTCATCGCCGATGTCCGCGTGGTCAGCGAGCTCGGCGGCCGGCCGGTCGGCGTGGTCACCGCGCTGACCGTCCAGAACACGACCGCGGTCATCAACACCGAGGCGATGAACGCCAGTGAGATCCGCGAGCAGCTCGAGTTCCTGCTGTCCGACGTCGAGGTCCGGGCGGTCAAGATCGGCATGATCGGCTCGAGCGAGATCGCCAAGGCGATCAGCCATGCCCTCGCCCTGACCAGCGCGCCGGTGGTGTGGGACCCGGTGATCCATCCGTCGCGCGGCGACGTCCCGTTCATCGACAGCCTGTTCGGTCACGCCGTCGCGGCGCTCATGCCCCACGTCACCGTGCTGACGCCCAACACGCAGGAGCTCGCGTTCTTGACCGGCGCGGCGATCGAGAGCGCCACCGACGCTGCCTCGGTCGGCCAGGAGCTGGCCGGGCGGCTCGCCACGGCCGTGCTCGTCAAGGGCGGCCACCTGGGCGGCGACGAGTCGATCGACTTCCTGTGCCGCGCCGACGGGATCGAGCCCCTGCGCGGCCCGCGGCTGCCCGGCGGCGAGTACGTCCACGGCACCGGCTGTGCGCTATCGTCGGCGCTCGCCGTGCACCTCGCGCGCGGCGCCTCGCTGCTCGACGCCTGTCGCGCGGCCAAGGACTTCGTCGCCGCGCGGCTCGCCCACCCCGCCAGGCCGGGCCGCGGCGGCGCCGCCGTCGTCTGACCCCCGCTCGCCCCTCCCGCGCTCGCTACCCGCGCCGTGCTCGCTGCCCGCGCCGCGCTCGCCTCATGCTCGCCTCCCGCGCTCGCTACTACCCCCGGGTGAACGCGCACACGCTTGCTTGCGACGCGGGTCTGGGTCCACTCGCTCGGGGGACAGCGAACCACCGGCGAGAGAACTACCTCCAGGCCCAACACTCAACCCGGCCTGCCCTCGAACACCCACCTGTGGAAGCTACCTCGCTCGGAACCCAGCCCGCGTCGCTGCGCCGCGCGTTGACGTCTGCACCGGTACTCGCCGTCAGGTACCAGTACTCGCCGTCAGGTACCGGTACTCGCCGTCGCCGTACCGCTCATCTATCATAGGTCTCAAGGCGGATGCGGAGATGCGGCTGGAAGAGCGACCGGCTCATCTCACTGCACCCACATGGTCTCGTTCGACGATCCGCGCGCGCTCGGTAGCAGGATCAGACTCGCTCGCCTGGGTCGATCGTTTCCTGTGCGTTCTCATCACGACGTGAACCGGGATGGATACCGGCTGTGCTCATCTCGCTCGGGTCGATCGTTCCACACGTGTTCTCGAGACCGCGCGGCGCGCCCGCGCGGTCTTCGCACGAGCACAGCGCCTCGCGATCTATGCCCCGCGAGCTATGTTCTACAAGTGGTGATCTCGAGGGCCGCGGGCGCCTTCGCTTTGCCGATCGTGTGCTGGCGGGAACCAGCAGCTAGGCGAGCGGGTTCGAGGAGGAACCCGTACGTATGCCCCACCGACGCTACAGGCGGATCTCGAGGCCGCGGGTGGACAGGAAGGCCTTGGCTTCGCCGATCGTGTGCTGGCCGAAGTGGAAGATCGACGCGGCGAGGACGGCGTCGGCGCCGGCTTCGAGGCCCTCGGCGAGGTGGGCGAGGACGCCGACGCCGCCCGAGGCGATCAGCGGGATCGAGACCGAGGCGGCGACCTGGGCGAGGAGTTCTGTATCGTAGCCGGTGCCGGTGCCGTCGCGGTCCATGCTGGTGAGCAGGATCTCGCCGGCGCCGAGCTCGGCGACCCGGTGGCACCAGGCGAGGGCGTCGAGGCCCTCAGGGGTGCGGCCGCCGTGGCTGTAGACCTCCCAGCGGGTGGGGCCGGGCCCGGGGGTGCGCTTGGCGTCGATCGCGACGACGATCGCCTGGTTGCCGAACCGCGCAGACAGCTGGGCGATGAGCTCGGGGGTCCGGATCGCGGCGGTGTTGATCGCGATCTTGTCGGCGCCGGCGTCGAGCAGGCGCTCGGCGTCGGTGACGGTGCGCACGCCGCCGCCGACGGTGAGGGGGGCGAACACCTGATCGGCCGTGCGCGCGACGACGTCGAGCAGGGTCGATCGGCCCTCGGGCGACGCGGAGATATCGAGGTAGCAGATCTCGTCGGCGCCCTGCGCGTCGTAGGCGGCGGCCTGCTCGACCGGATCGCCGGCGTCACGCAACGCCAGGAAGTTGATGCCCTTGACGACACGGCCGTCCTTGACGTCGAGGCAGGGGATGATGCGGCGCGCGAGCATGATCGTCTGGAGTATTCATCACGACACTACGAGAGACCAAGGGCGCGCGAGCACACTTCGCACGTCCGTCACGACGAACCAGATCCCGTCGAGCGCGTCAACGCGAAGCGCAGCGACGCGGGCTGGGCCACTTCGCGAGATAAATTCCCAGGCCGGGTGGTGGGGCGTCGGCGCGTCGTGGGGATGGCACGGACGCCCAACGTGATACGGCGGTCAACAGACGAGCGAAGGGCCCAGACCCGCGTTGCCAGCGAGCGTGTCCGCGTTCTCGCGGGACATGTGCGAAGCGGTCGGGCCGTGTGTGATCTTGCGAGTCGGTGTGAAGCGGCGGCCTGCGCCGAGCGTGGCGGGCCGCGTCGACGTTAATCGGGAGCGTGGGCGACCCGGGCGGCGTCGGCGACGGTGAACCGGCCGTCGTAGAGCGCGCGGCCAACGACGACGGCGGGGATCCCGGCGCGGCGTAGGTCGGCGATGTGGTCGAGCGAGCCGACGCCGCCGGAGGCGATGACCTCTAGGGCGGTGGCGCGGGCGAGGGCGGCGGTGGCGGCGACGTTGGGACCGCCGCCCAGACCGTCGCGGGCGACGTCGGTGTAGAGCACCGCGGCGGCGCCCCAGGCGGCGGCGCGGGCGGTGAGGTCGCGCGCGGTGATCCCGCCGCTGGTGGTCCAGCCGTCGACCGCGACGACGCCGTCGCGCGCGTCGACCGCGACGATGATCCGGCCGGGGTACGCGCGGCAGGCGGCTTCGACCAGGGCGGGCGAGCGGACCGCGGCGGTGCCGAGGACGGCGAACGCGGCGCCGAGGTCGAGGATGCGATCGATCGCGTCGCGATCGCGGATGCCGCCGCCGACCTCGACGGGGATCGGCGAGGCCGCGATGAGCGCGGCGATCAGGGTGAGCTGGCGCGGCTCGCCGAACGCGCCGTCCAGATCGACGACGTGCAGCCGATCGGCGCCGCCCTGCGCGAGCTGGGAGACGAGCTCGATCGGCCGGTCGTGAAACACCGTGGCGCGGTCGCGCTTGCCCTCCTCGAGCCGGACCGCGCGGCCGCCGAGCAGATCGATCGCGGGGAGGAGCTTCATGCGTGCTCCACGAAGTTGCGCAGGATCTGCAGCCCGACCGCCTGGCTCTTCTCGGGGTGGAACTGGCACGCAAAGACATTGGCCTGGCGAACCGCCGCGGTCAGCCGGACGCCGTGCTCGGCCTCGAGCGTGACGAGCCCTGGATCGCTGGGCACGGCGTGGTACGAGTGCACGAAGTAGACGTGCGCGCCGTCGGCGATGCCGGCGAGCAGCGGATCGCGGCGGCGGAACGCGAGCTGGTTCCAGCCGATGTGCGGGACCTTGAGGCGTGGGTCGGTCGGGGCGAGCCGCACGACCCCGCCGGCGATCACCCCGAGCCCGGGGCAGGGGCCTTGTTCCTCGCTCTCGTCGAACAGGATCTGGAGGCCCAGGCAGATGCCGAGGTACGGCCGGCCGCTCGCGATCGCCTCGCGCAGCGCCTCGCCGAGGCCCCGCTCGCCGAGGCCGCGCATGAACACGCCGAACGCGCCCTGGCCCGGCACGACGATCTGATCGGCGCGGTGGACGACGTCGGGGTCGCGGGTGACGACCACGTCGCCGCCGACCTTGGCGAGCGCGCGCTGGACCGAGCGGAGGTTGCCCGAGCAGACGTCGACGACCGCGATCACGTCGTGAGCGTCCCCTTGGTCGACGGCACCGCGCCGCCGAGCCGCGGATCGATGCGGGTGGCGGCGTCGCAGGCGCGCGCGCAGGCCTTGAAGATGCACTCGATCGTGTGGTGGGCGTTGCCGCCGTAGTGCAGGAGCACGTGGAGGTTGCATTGCGCGCGGGTCGCGAACGCCGCGAAGAACTCCTTGGCGAGCTCGCAGTCGAACTCGCCGATCCACTTGCCATCGAGGTTGTCGACCTTCCAGACGAACGCCGGGCGGCCGCAGAAGTCAACCGCGACGGTCACGAGGACGTCGTCCATCGGCAGCGTGGCCGAGCCGTAGCGCACGATGCCGGCGCGGTCGCCGAGGGCCTGCTCGAACGCGCTGCCGAGCACGAGGCCGACGTCCTCGACGGTGTGGTGCGCGTCGATCTCGACGTCGCCCGCGGCCCGGACCGACAGACCGAACACGCCGTGGCGCGCGAACGCGTGGAGCATGTGGGACAGGAACGGGACCGGGGTGGTGATCTCGGGCCGGGCATGCCCGCCGCTCCCGTCGAGATCGAGCGCCAGGCTGATCTGGGTCTCCTGGGTGTTTCGCTCGATGGAAGCGGTGCGCGCCACGCCTCCTTGTATCAGGTGGTCACCGATCGTACAAACGTCCGTATGGCCTGGCATCCGGCGACAATGATTCGTGTTCTCGCTTCGATCGCGCTGCTTTCGTGTGGTGGCGGTGGCAAGAAGTCCGCCACGCCGAAGAACTCACCCACCAGCGAGGTCAAGCCGCCGCCGCCGGCGGAGACCGACGCGGATCGCGAGAAGAAGCGCCACGCCGAGGCGCTCGCGATCGTTCCGGACGGCAGCCCGTGCCTGCCGCCGGAGCTCAAGAACCCGAACGCGCCGCGCCTCGAGCTGGCGGCGATCGGCCCCGATCCGGTGGTCTGCGCGATCGATCAAGAGCGCACGCGGCTGCTCGGCCCGGTCGCGTGCTGGAAGGTCGAGCTCGGCGGTGCGTCGCCGGGGGCGCTGACCTATCAATCCGCGGCGCCGCTCCCCGGGCGCGGGCTCTCGGTGATGTTCGACGACCGCTGCGCGCGGGGCTATTGCCTGCCCAAGGACGCCAAGGTGCCGGCCGATCCGGTGGCGCTGATGGCGTGGAACCTCGATGGCTCGAAGGTCGCGGTGCTGTCCGGTGACAACGTCCACATCTTCGACGCGGCGACCAAGGCGCACGAGACGAGCTTCTCGATCCGCGGCGACAAGGGCGTCCCGAGCGACCCGACCCCATCGGCGCTGCACTGGAACGGCGAAGCGATCTTCATCGAGGCCGGCGACGTCAACGCGTCCGGGGTCTGGGTGTTCAAGCCCGACGGGATCCCGGTCGGGCCGATCGAGGCGCTGGGCGCCAAGGACAAGGCGCTGCTGTCGACCCGCAATGGCTCGTTCGTGCTGCTCGACCCCAAGCAGGTCGCGGTCGCCGAGCAGGGGTTCTCGGCGCTCACGATCTACGAGATCGACACCGGCAAGCGCACCAAGGTGGTTCGCAAGCTCCCGGCGAGCGCGTGCAAGAAGGACGAGCTCGATGCGATGTGGAAGGACGCGACGGCGACGGTGTCCCCCAAGTGCAAGGACTTCGTCGCGAAGAACTATGCCCACCTGATCGGCGCCGATGCCGTCAAGGGCTCCAAGAACTTCCTGGCGCTCTTGCGTGGCCCGCGGCTCGGCGAGCTCGCGGTGCTCGATGTGAAGACGCTCGCGGAGCTGAAGACCTTCAAGATGCCGTGGTGTGATGCCGCGGGCGGTGGTACCGGCAGCGGCGGCGGCGGCAAGGCGACCGCCAGCGAAAAGGCCAGCGCGGCCCCGGCGGCCGAACCGGCCCCGGCGCGGGCCGCCAAGAAGGCGAGCCCACCCAAGGCGAGCAAGTCGGACAAGGACAAGGCCAAGGGAGACGACGCCGAGGACCCCGACTCCGGCGGACAGTAGCGCGTCGCCGACGGCAGGGCCTCGCTCAGCGCCGCAGCTGCTGGAGCCGATCGCGCGACACGGCGAGGTTCTCATCGGCGACCCCGCCGACCAGATCGAGCGTCGCGCGCTGCTCGGCGCCGGTCTGGGCGTCGCGGGCGCGGACGTGGAGGATGCCCGAGGGGTCGAGCGAGAACGTGACCTCGATCGAGGTCTCGCCGCGCGGCCGCGGCGGCAGGTTCTGCAGCACCAGATCGCCGATCACGGTGTTCTTGTCGATCCGGCGCGATTCGCCCTGGCAGACGACGATCCGGACCAGATCCTGCTGATCGCGCGAGGTCGTGAACAGCTTGCGGATCTCGGTCGGCAGCCGCGAGTTGCGGCGGATCAGCTCCTCGCAGAACCCGGCGACCGTGGCGATGCCGAGGCCCCGCGGGGTCACCTCGAGGAGGACCGGGGTCGGGCCCGGCGGTGGCGCCTGGCTCGCCTGCGGCTGCGGCTGGATCGGATAGCTCTGCGGCGGCTGGAAGCCCCTGGCGGTGGTGCCGGCCGAGGGTTCGGCGGTGATCGCCTGGGCGCCGATGCCGCGCGCGGTGGTGGCCACGGCGACGCCGGGTGCGACGGCGATCAGCGTGGGCGCCGTCGGTGGCGCGATCGGCGAGGTCGGCGCCATCGGTTGCGTGGTCGCGGGGTTGGGCGCGGCCGCGCCGGCGGACGCCGGCCACTCGCCTGGCGCTGGGCCACGGATCGGCGGCGGTGGCGCGGTCGGCGCGGCGGGAACGCCGAGCATCGTGTTCTGTGGGTTGTGCGGGTTGTGCGGGCCGTGCGGGCCGTGCGGTGGCGGTGGCGAGGCCGTGCCGGCCGGCCGCATGATGCGCGCGAGCGGCTGCGACTGTGACTGCGAGGACGGCGCGGGCGTGTGGCCGGAAAGGCTCGCCGGGTCCCCGGGCGCCGTGGGCAGCGGCATCGGCAAGGGCGACGCGGGGTAGCGCTCGGGATCCGCGACGGCGTCGCGCAGGCCGGCGCGGGTCACCGAGTAGCTCGTGTCGCGCCGGCTCGGCACGACCTCGGGGTGATCCGCGGTCGCGCGCGGCAGCCGATCGTGGTCCGGCGGCGAGGGCTCCGGCGGCGAGGGGAGCAGGCCTGATTCGGTGAGCTCGAGGACGTCGGTCCCTCGCGCCGTGGCCTCCTGCTCGGCGGTGGGCGGCGGCGGCCGGGCCGCGATCTTGCTCGACGACCGGCGCGCCAGGATGCGCTCGAGGGAGGTCGCCTGCAGCGCGGCGCCCACGGCGACGGCGTCGTCGGGGTTGACGTCGGTGCGCGGCGGCTTGCCGAAGAACCGGCCGACCTGGTCGCGGACGTAGGGGACCTTCGTCGTGCCCCCGACGAGGATCACGTCGGCGATCTGATCGATCGTGAGGCTGGCGAGCGTCAGGGCTTCGCGGCACACCGGGAACGTGCGGTCGATGATGTCGGCCGTGTCCTTGACGAACTCGTCGCGCGTGATCTCGATCTGGAGGTTCAGCGGCACGCCGCGCGCGCCGTGGGCGATCTCGTCGACCCGGACGACCGCCCGCGTCCGCCGGGACAGCTCGATCTTGGTCTGCTCGGCGACGGCGCGCAGCCGCATCATCGCCACCGGGTTGGGGCGCAGGTCGATCCGGTTCTCGGCGAGGAACTTGGCGGCCATCTTCTCGACCAGCCGCTCGTCGAGATCGTCGCCGCCGAGGAACGAATCGCCGGCGGTGCCGAGCACCTCGTAGACCTGGTCCTCGAGCTTCAAGATGGTGACGTCGAACGTGCCGCCGCCGAAGTCGTAGACCGCGATGATCTCGCGGAGCCGGCGCGCGTGGCCGTAGGCGAGCGCCGCGGCGGTCGGCTCGTTGAGCACGCGGACCACCGTGAGGCCGGCGATCGCCCCGGCGGTCGCGGTCGCCGAGCGCTGGGCATCGTTGAAGCTGGCCGGCACCGTGACGACGGCGCGGCTGACCGAGGCTTCGAGCCGCGCGGCGGCGAGGTTGCGGACGTGGTCGAGCACGATCGCCGAGATCTCGGGCACGGCGAACTCGCCCGCGCGGGTCACGATGATCGGCGCGCTGTTCGGCCCCTCCTTGATCTTGAACGGCGAGCGCGCCCTGGCGGTCTGGACCTCGGCCGACCGGTACGACCGCCCGATCAGGCGCTTGATCGAGTAGATCGTGTTCTGCGGGTCGATGACCTTGCGCTGCTTGGCCGCCGCCCCGACCACGACGCCGCCGCTCGGGTGAAACGAGACGACGGACGGGTGGACCTTGCCGCCGGCCTCGTCGGAGAGCACCGTGACGGTCCCCGTGGCCTCCGCGTGCGCGACCACGGAGTTCGAGGTGCCAAGGTCGATGCCGACGATCGGGTCGTTCAAGAAGGTCCTGGGGGCCCAGGGAATGACCGAGGTGCCGGAAGGCTCGCCAGCACTTGATCATACCAACGCTCGAGGCCGTCGCGAAACGGCCACATCCAGCCATACGCCGGCCCGGTGAACTGCGCGATGACGTACCGGCGATACTCCGCGCCGTGCGGGTAGGCCGGGCCCCACACCTCGGCGGCGGCCCGGATGCTCTCGGCGTACGCCTCCTTCTCGAAGTAGGCGCGAAACCACGCCAGCCCCATCGGCAGCGGCAGGAGGATGTAGAGCACGGCCATCCCGGGCAGGGTGTACGTGCGGAACTGCCGGAGGTGGACCGCTTCGTGACGGAGCGTGACGTAGCGGTGGTCGGGATCCCAGTCATCCCAGTCGGGCGTGACGTAGACGGTGCGGCCGATCGTGGTCTGGAACGCCTCGAGGTACGACGTCATCCTGCCGAGCGTGAGGCCGCACAGCGCGTAGTGGATCGCCTTGTGCAGCGGCGAGCGATCCTTGCGCACGATCCGGAAGCCCGGGAACTCGGCGCGTAACGCCTCCACCAGCGCGTCGTAGCGAGTCACGCACCCGATCGTAGCGGGAGTTTGCACGCCCTGCACGTTGGCGTTGACGACCCGCGTGCAGATCCGTAGCGTGCACGGTCCGTGGCCGATCTTGCCAAGCTAAATCCGCCGCAGCGTGAGGCGGCGAGCCACGGTGGCGGCCCGCTGCTGGTGCTCGCCGGGGCCGGGTCCGGCAAGACGCGCGTGATCACGTTCCGCATCGCGAACCTCCTGGCGCTGGGCATCCCGCCGACGGCGATCTGCGCGATGACCTTCACCAACAAGGCCGCCGAGGAGATGCGCGGGCGCGTCGCGGGCCTGCTCGACAACCGTGCCGCCGCGCACAAGCTGACGATCGGCACGTTCCACGCGCTCGGCCTCCAGATCCTGCGCAGCGAGCGCAAGGCGCTCGGCCTGCCGCGCGGGTTCGTGATCTACGACCAGTCCGATCAGCTCGGCGCGCTCCGCGAGGCCCTGCGGACGCTGCACGACGGCGACCGGCGCTACGACGTCAAGGCGCTGCTCACGCGGATCTCGCTCGCCAAGAACGCCTTCATCGGCCCCGAGGCGTATACCCCCAACCCCGCCGACGACTACGACGTCCAGACGGCGCAGGTCTACCCGAAGTACCAGGAGATGCTGCGGGCGTGCGCGGCCTACGACTTCGACGATCTGATCGTCGAGCCGGTGCGGCTGTTCGAGCGCGATCCGGAGGCCCTACGCCGGTGGGCCGAGCGGTTCCGGTTCGTCATGGTCGACGAGTTCCAGGACACCAACGCCGCGCAGCTGCGGCTGGTCAGGCACCTCGTCACGGATCACCAGAACCTCGTGGTCGTCGGCGACGACGATCAGTCGATCTACAGCTGGCGCGGCGCGGACCCGACCAACATCCTGCGGTTCGCCGAGCTGTTCCCCGGCGCGAAGATCGTCAAGCTCGAGCAGAACTACCGCTCGACCAAGACGATCCTGACCGCGGCGAACGACGTGATCGCCAACAACAAGCAGCGCCACGGCAAGCAGCTGTGGTCGCAGCACGGCGGCGGCGATCCGATCACCCACGCGGTGGCGGCGACCGCCGAGGACGAGGCGCGCTGGATCGCCCAGGAGATCGCCGCGTTGCACAAGGACGGCAAGTCCTGGCAGGACATCGCGGTGATGTATCGCTCGAACCTCCAGGCCAAGATCCTCGAGGACGAGCTCCGGCAGGCCAGCGTGCCCTACGTGATGTACGGCGGGCAGCAGTTCTTCGAGCGCAAGGAGGTCAAGGACGTCATCGCGTACCTGCGCGTCGCCCTCAACACGCGCGACGAGCTCGCCCTGCGCCGCGTGATCAACTACCCGGCGCGCGGGATCGGCGCGACCACCGTCGAGCGGCTGGTCGCCGCGGCCCACGCCAACCACGCGTCGCTGTGGGATGCGCTACGCGGCGCGCTCACAGGCTCCGGGGGCGCCGGGGGCACCGGCACGCTGCCGGGCCTGGGCGCGGTGCTTCCGCCCGACGACGACGACCCCGCGCCGCGCGACGTCGACGTCGGCGATCTGCGCGGCGCCGCGCGCAACGGCATCATCGAGCTCGTCCACGTCATCTCCGAGCTCGGCGCCTCGATCGAGGGCGGGACCAACGTGGTCTCCGCGACGCGGACGCTCATCGAGGACATCCGGCTCTACGACGACCTGCGCGCGGCCGCCGGCTCGCTCGCCGCGGCGCAGCGCCGGATCGACAACGTCGAGGGACTCCTGGGGTCGCTCCAGCGGTTCAGCGACAAGGGCAAGGGCAAGGAGGCGCTCGCCGAGTACCTGCGCATGCTGTCGCTCGAGACCTCCGAGGAGCGCGAGGAGTCCGGCGACCGCGTCGTCCTGACGACGCTGCACGGCGCCAAGGGCCTCGAGTTTCCGATCTGCTTCATGATCGGCCTCGAAGAGGAGCTCCTGCCGCACATCCGGACCCTGCAGCCGCAGGTCACCGATGTCCTCGACACCGATCACGCCACCGACATCAGCGAGGAGCGCCGGCTGTGCTACGTCGGGATCACCCGGGCCCAGCGCAAGCTCTACCTGACGCGCGCGTGCACGCGGGTCCAGCGCGGTCGCTCCGTGCCGCGCACGCCGTCGCGGTTTCTGCTCGAGATCCCCGACGAGCTGCTCGAGGTGCGCGACATCGCCGAGGAAGCGCGCCAGAAGGTGCCGACCGACGAGGTGCGCAACTTCTTCGCGTCGCTCGCGATCGATGAATGAATCAACGAAGGAATCAGCGAAGCAATCAGCAGCCCTTGGGGTTCCAGCAGCTCATCAGCGGGCCCGCGTTGGGCGCGTTGGTCTTCTGGAACAAGTAGGGGACGACCGCCGTGGTATCGCCGTGCCGTGCCGGGAACTGGATGCCGTCGACCGCGGCGCGGATGCAGGTCTCGATCTTGGCGGTCGCCTTGGCCGACACGCCGGCCGCCGCCGCCTTGAGCGAGAAGACATTTCCGTCGCGTCCGATCATGAGCGTCACATCGAGGTGACCGGGGCGCTGCGAGGCGCCGATGCCGTCCAGGTAGCAGCGCTCGATCTCGGGCGCGTGCGGCGCCACCAGGCCGTTGATCTCGCCGGCCGACAGCGCTTCCTGGGGCGCGACACCGGTCTTGCCGGTGAGGGCCAGGTCGCCCCTGGTCAGCGACGGCCGGGTGCGCTCCTCGCCGAGGGAGCCGGGCGCAGTGACGGCCGCGACCTGGGTGCCGGCGCCGTGGGTCGCCTTGTGCTCTGCATGTGCCGGGGCGGCGAGCGAGGCGAGCGTTCCGAGGCAGAGGGTGCTGGACAGGGCCGAGATCCGCATGCACCCGATGTAGGTGCAGCACCTGTACCATGTACAAGTGATTGAAAAGACGAAGAGGTGGCCACCAGAGACACATTCAATGTCTACCGGAGAAGACAAAGCCGCCGGCTACTGCTCCAGCCTGGGACGTCGCTGTGACACCGCCGAGATGGGGCCTCCCCTGGGCGACGACGGGCCGTCAGGTGCAGCTGGCAGCTTGTGACCCGAGGCGCCTTCGAGCGGGAGCGGATTCTGGTATGGGATGGGGCATGAAACACCAGGCGATTCTGGGTGGGCTCGTCCTTGCGGCCTGCGGCAGCCAGGCCGGCGCCCCGAGCTCTCAGCCGGTGCTCGGCACCTCGCACGAAGCCACGCCGCCGGTCGCCACGCCGCCGGCGCCCCCGCCGGTGGCGGTTCCCCCGGATCCGGCGCTCGGGTTTCGGTTGCAGTACACAAACCCGGGGGGCATGTGGCTGCCGCAGCAGATGACGCTGCCGGTGCACGTCGAGACGTTTCGCAAGATGGGCGTCCCGCTCGAGGCCCAGACGTTGTCGGATCCGCTCGCCGCGCCGCTGGGCGCCGTGGTCTCGATCGGCGGCTGCACCGCGTCGTTCGTGTCGCCCGAGGGCCTGATCGTCACCAACCACCACTGCGTGCAGAACGCGCTGCAGGTCAACACCAACAAGAAGGCCAACCAGAACCTCGTCGAGGACGGCTTCCTCGCGAAGACCACCGCCGATGAGAAGCCCGCCGGACCGGCGCAGCGCGTGTTCGTCGCGCAGGCGTTCAAGGACGTCACCCGGGACATGCGCGACGGCCTCGACAAGATCAAGGACCCGGCCGCCCGCAAGGAGGAGTCCGAAAAGCGCCTGAAGGCGCTGCTCGCCGCGTGCGAGCAGGGCCGGCCGAGCGTTCGCTGCAGCGTCCGGCCGTACTTCGGCGGCGACATGTACATCCAGACCGAGAGCCTCGAGATCCGCGACGTGCGGCTGGTCTACGCCCCGGCACGCTCGGTCGGCGACTACGGCGGCGAGACCGACAACTGGAACTGGCCGCGCCACACCGGCGACTGGTCGTTCTATCGCGCGTACGTCGGCAAGGACGGCAACCCGGCGGACTTTTCACCCGACAACGTCCCGTTCCACCCCAGGAGCTACCTGCACGTCACGACCGCGGGGCTTCTGCCCGGCGACTTCGTGATGGTCGTCGGCTACCCCGGCGCGACGCGGCGGACGCGGCCCGCGGCCGATATCCACCACGAGATCGAGTGGACCCTGCCGTACCGGATCGCGTTCGCCAAGGAGCGCTACGCGATCGCCGAGGGCCACATCACCGACGAGTCCGAGACCGGCACCAAGGCGACGGTGGCCAAGCAGCAGATCCAGAACGGCCTGGCCAAGGACCAGGGCGTGCTCGCCGGCCTGACCAAGGGCGAGCTGGTGGCGCAGAAGGACGCGCTCGACCAGCAGATCAAGGCGTGGGCCGGAAAGCCCGGCCACGAGGCGACCCGGCAGGCGATCGACAAGCTCGAGCAGATCAACGCCGAGGCGCGTCGCTCGGCGCGCGTCGACTTCGATCGCCGGGCGGCGTTCGAGGGCTCGCGGCTGCTCGGCGCGGCCGTGGCGCTCACCCGGTGGGCCGAGGAGCGCGGCAAGCCGAACGCGGAGCGCAAGCCCGGGTTTCAGGACCGCGATGTCGAGCCGGCGCGCGGCGCGCAGAAGCAGCTCACGCGGGTGTTCGATCGCGTGCTCGATCGCGCGTTCTGCCGCCTCGGGCTCGTGCATGCGCTGCAGCTGCCCGAGGCCGATCGCCCGTGGCTGCGCGCGCTGCTCGACGCCAAACCGCGCGCGAAGCTCGACGAGGCGCTGATCGACAAGACGCTCGACGCCTGGTACGGCGCGCAGACGCTCGCCGACGAGAAGCTCCGCCTCGAGCTGCTCCAGACCGGCACGCTGGCCAAGCTCAAGGCTTCCAAGGATCCGTTCGTGCAGGCGGCGCAGCGGATCTGGCCGACGATCAAGGCCGAGGAGAAGAAGCTCGACGCCCGCGAGGGCGAGCTCCTGCTGGTCACGCCGGCCTACGTCTCCGCGATGCAGCAGGTGCTCGGCGGCCGGCTGGCGCCCGACGCCAACCAGTCGCTCCGCATCACCTACGGCACGGTCAAGTCGTTCAAGCCCGAGTCGAAGGAGCCGTCGGACTGGCCGTTCACGGTGGCGAGCCAGATCCTGGCCAAGGATACCGGCAAGGATCCGTTCAACGCGCCGGACAAGCTGCTCGCCGCGATCCGGGCCAAGCACTACGGCCCGTACGCCGATCCGGCGCTCGGCGGCGAGCTCCCGATCGACTTCTTGACCGACCTCGACACCACCGGCGGCAACTCGGGCTCGCCGACCCTCAACGGCAAGGGCGAGCTCGTCGGGCTCCTGTTCGACGGCACGCTCGACGGCGTGGCCTCCGACGTCGTGTGGAACCCTGCGACGACCCGCTCGATTTCGGTCGACGCGCGCTACATGATCTGGACGCTCGACCTGCTCGACGGCGGCGATCACCTGATCAAGGAGATGGGCCTCCGGCCCAGGCTGCCCTAAGCGCCACCCTGGGCCGGATCGCGGCGCGCACCGTCACCCGCGGTCGCCGCGAGGCGCTCGCGGGTGAGGCCGACGTAGCGCGGGTCGCCATCGCCGGCGATCCACGATCGGCCGTGCCGGGCGGCGACGATGGCGGTCGTGCCCGAGCCGACGAACGGATCGACGACGAGCTGGCCGGGCGCGCTCGAGGCCAGCACGAGCTTCTCGATCAGCGCCTCGGGCTTCTGCGTCGCGTGCGGCGTCTTCTCGGCCATGCCGTTGCAGATCACCGGGAGCTCGATCACGTCGCGCGGCTTGGCGCCGAGCGGGTGGGGCTCCCAGCGGTCGCGCCGGGCGCCGGCGCCGCCGTACTGCGACGACACGGCCTGCACGCGCGTCGGGTACTTCGTCGTGTGGCCGTTGTACGGGATGCGGATCGCATCGACGTCGAGCCGGGCGTCGGCCTGGCGCAGGTGCAGGATCGATTCGTGCGAGCGGCCCCAGTCGCGGCCGAGGTTCGCCTTGTTGCGGTAGTACCAGACCAGCCACCGGCAGCTCGCGAACCGGCGCGCGCTCCGCGCCTTGATATCGGCGAGGTTCTCGGAGAACCCGCAGACGTACGCCGAGCCATGCGGCGCGAGCACGCGCGCGACCTCGGCGAGCCACAGATCGCACCACGTCAGGTACGCCTCGGGAGATTCGAACTCGTCCCACTCGGCCTTCGCGATCGCGTACGGCGGGTCGGCGATGACCAGATCGACCGAGCCATCGGCCAGCTTGCCGAACAGCTCCATGACGTCGGCGTGCCACAGCTCACCGCGCACGGGCTCGGAGGTGGTCAGCGCGCAGGTGGGGCCGTCAGCGCGCAGGTCATGCGGGATCGGCAGCTCGCGGACAGCACGGGGAGGGCGCTTGGGCACGCCGGGAAAGCTTACCGAACTGGTCTGACGCTGCGCGGCTCCTGGAGCGCGTGCGGACGCCCCTGGCCGCGGCCCGCTTGCGCGTGCATCTCGCCACACCGGCCTCCGCGCCAACCCGCTCGCCGGCGCGCTCGCCAACACCGGCCTCCGCGCCAACTCGCTCGCTGGCGCGCTCGCCAACACCGGCTGAGTGCCAATCGACGCGCTGGCGCGGAGGCTCCTGGAGAACGCGGACACGCTCGCTGGCACCGCGGGTCTGGGCCTCGGCTCGCCGTTGACCGCCGTATCACGATGACCGGCCGTGCCATCTCCACGACTCGCCGGCGCCTGACCTACCCGGCCGTGCAATTTATCTCGCCCGAAACCCAGCCCGCGGTGCGGCGCTTCGCGTTGACGAGTCGTTGTGGTTCCCACCGGGAGCCGCCGGGGAGCCAGGAGCATCGAGATCGCCGAGATCCCTCGCCGCATGCGCGGCTTGCTCGTCACCACGACGCGTGCCACGTTTGCCGCCGCGTGGCCTCCGAGGTGCATCCAACGGCGATCGTCGAGCCCACGGCGCGGCTCGGTGATGGTGTCCGGATCTGGCACTGGGTCCACGTGCGCGGCGGCGCGGTGATCGGCGAGGGCACCTCCATCGGCCAGGGCTGCTACATCGGCGCGGTGACGATCGGGCGAGGCTGCCGGATCCAGAACCACGTCTCGCTGTTCGATGGCGTGACGCTCGAGGACGACGTGTTCCTCGGACCCTCGTGCGTGTTCACCAACGTCGCGCACCCTCGCGCGCACGTCTCGCGCAAGCACGCCTACGCGGCCACGCGGATCGGCCGCGGCGCGACCGTCGGGGCGAACGCGACGATCGTGTGCGGCGTCTCGATCGGCGCCTACGCGATGATCGGTGCCGGCGCGGTCATCACGCACGACGTGCCGCCACACGGGCTGATGGTGGGCACGCCAGCGCGTCGTGTCGGCTGGGCATGCCGCTGTGGCGAGACCCTCCCGGCGCCGGACCGTTCGCCGGACCCCCGCGTGCGTTGCCGCCATTGCGACGATGCCTACGCGCTGTCGGAGACGTCGCTCTCACTCGTGGGCGACGGCGCGTAACCCACTTCCTGCCCCCCCGACAGGCCGCTTGGTGACGTCGTCCGCACGCATTGGCCGGGCCAGGCCGGGCTGGACCGGGTCTGGCCTTGGGCCTTGGGGCTTGGGCCTTCGTGCCCCGTCCACGCGCGGCTCCTCGACGCGTGCTGGACCACTTCGCGACATGGAGACATAGAGACATAGAGACATAGAGACATAGAGACATAGAGACATAGAGACATAGAGACGAAAAGGCGGTGGCGCCCCAGCCATCTTCCAAACGGTTCCGCGAGACGTCCAAACGGTTCCGCGAGACGTCCAAACGGTTCTGCGAGGACGTCCAAACGGTTCTGCGAGGACGTCCAAACGGTTCTGCGAGGACGTCCAAACGGTTCTGCGAGGACGTCCAAACGGTTCTGCGAGGACGTCCAAACGGTTCTGCGAGGACGTCCAAAACGGTTCTGCGAGGACGTCCAAAACGGTTCTGCGAGGACGTCCAAACGGTTCTGCGAGGACGTCCAAAACGGTTCTGCGAGGACGTCCAAACGGTTCCGCGAGGGACGTCAACGCGCCGCGAAGCGACGCGGGCTGGGTTCGGCGCGAGATAAATTGCACGGCCGGGCGGTCAAGCGCCGGTCGGTCGTGGAGATGGCACCGAGGTCAAATCGCAATCCGGCCGTCAACGGACTAGCGACGAGCCCAGACCCGCGGCGCAAGCAAGCGTGTGCGCGGTCTCCAGGAGCGCCGCATCCGGAGGGATCTTCGGATAGCGCCGGTCCAGACCCACGTCGCGCGCAAGCGTGTGCGCGGTAGAGGGGTGTAGCGAGGCGGCGAGAGGGGTGCGAGGCGGCGAGAGGGGTGCGAGGCGGCGAGAGGGTGCGAGGCGGCGAGAGGGTGCGAGGCGGCGAGAGGGGTGCGAGGCGGCGAGAGGCGGCGAGAGGGGTGCGAGGCGGCGAGAGGGGTGCGAGGCGGCGA
>Ga0308176_10000694_pt1 | contig 21132 bp, 18 predicted proteins | sample PhyCR2_3_FD_203890 | JGI IMG/M metagenome (GOLD analysis project Ga0308176, IMG submission 203890) | Soil microbial communities from UC Gill Tract Community Farm, Albany, California, United States - DLSLS.C.R2 | ecosystem: Environmental > Terrestrial > Soil > Agricultural land | place: USA... | reverse complement strand
AACGCACCCGCACCTGCGCGTCGAGCGCCACGGCGCGGTGCTGACCCTGACGCTGACGAACGCCGCCCGCCGCAACGCACAGACCCCCAGCCTGTGGCTGGCGTTCGCCGAGGTCGCGCGCGGGCTCGACCCGCAGGTTCGCGTTGTCGTGCTCCGCGGTGAGGGCCAGTCGTTCTCGGCGGGGCTGGACCGGGGCATGCTGGCGCCGGGCGGTGTCGAGGGCGAGCCGGACCTGGTCGGGCTGGCCGTCGACGGGCCGGACGCGGCGGCAGAGGCGATCGCCGCGTTCCAACAGGGCTTCGCCGCTTGGGCCGAGGTGCCGGCGGTGGTGGTCGCGGCGGTGCAGGGGCACGCGATCGGGGCCGGGTTCCAGCTCGCGCTGGCCGCCGACCTGCGGGTCGTGGCCGACGACGTGCAGCTGGCGATGCGGGAGACCTCGCTCGGGCTGGTCCCGGACCTGGGCGGCACCGGGCCACTCGTGGCCGCGGTCGGTCCAGCGCGGGCGCTGGAGATCTGTGCCACCGGCCGGTTCGTGGGAGCTGCGGAGGCGGTGGCCACGGGTCTCGCGAACGTCGCCGTGGCCCGCGACCAGCTCGAGGCCGCGACCGCTGACCTCGTCGACGCCCTGCTCGCGGCGCCGGAGGCCGCCCTGCGCGAGCTCAAGCCGCTGCTGCGCGGTGCCGCGAGCTCCGGGCGTGACAGCCAGCTGCAGCGCGAGCGTGGGGCGCAGGGTCGCCTGCTGCACGGCCTGGCAGGGCTCGTGGAAGGCTGACCAGGCGACGGGTGTCGGCGCGACGGGCGATCATGGGGGAATGCGGGAGCGCGTGTCCGGCGTTGGCCCGCGTGGAACCGAGGAGAGGGGCGCGCCATGAGCATGTCGGGCTGGCACGCGATGCGGTCACTGACGCGCGACGACTCGGTCAAGGACCGCAAGCTCGCCCCGGGGACCGCCCGACGGGTCCTGGGCTACGCCAGCCCGTTCCGGCGCGAGATCGCGCTGTTCCTCGTGCTCGTCGTCATCGACGCCGCGCTGGTCGTGGCCACGCCCCTGCTGCTGCGGGAGATCATCGACAAGGGCATCACGCCGCGCGACCGGGGCGTCGTCGTCGAGCTCTCGCTCGTCGTGGCGGGGCTGGCCATCCTCGACGGCCTGCTGACGCTCGTCCAGCGGTGGTACTCCGCGCGGATCGGCGAGGGCCTCATCTACGCGCTGCGCACCGAGGTGTTCTCCCACGTCCTGCGGCAACCCATCGCCTTCTTCACGCGCGCCCAGACCGGGGCACTGGTTACCCGCCTCAACAGCGACGTCCTCGGCGCCCAGCAGGCCTTCACGTCCGTCTTGTCCAGCGTGGTGAGCAACGTCGTCTCCCTCACGCTCATCATCATCACCATGGCGAGCCTGTCGTGGCAGCTGACGCTGGCCTCCCTGGCGCTGGTGCCGTTCTTCCTCATCCCGGCCCGGCTCATGGGTCGGCGCCTCGCAGGCCTGGCCCACGCGCAGATGGGGCTCAACGCCGACATGGGCAGCCGGATGACCGAGCGGTTCAACGTCGCCGGGGCGCTGCTGGTCAAGGTGTTCGGCGATCCGCGTCGTGAGGACGGGGAGTACGCCGAACGGGCGGCCGGGGTGCGCGACATGGGCGTGCGGATCGCCCTGAACCGCAGCGTCTTCTTCGTCGCGCTCACGCTCGTGGCCTCGCTCGCCACCGCCATGGTCTACGGCTTCGGCGGGCTCATGGCCGTCAGCGGCAGCCTGACCATCGGCACCCTGCTCGCGCTGACCGCGCTCCTGGCACGCCTCTACGGTCCACTCACCTCGCTGTCCAATGTCCGCGTCGACGTGATGACCGCGCTGGTGTCGTTCGAGCGGGTCTTCGAGGTGCTCGACCTGAAGCCGCTGATCACCGAGAAGCCGGGTGCGGTGGCACTGCCGCCCGGACCGGTCGGTGTCGAGCTGGACTCGGTCTCCTTCCGCTACCCCTCCGCCGACGATGTCTCGTTGGCCTCGCTGGAGAGCACGGCCTCCGGCGACCGCAAGGGCGGCGGCGTCGTGCTGCGCGACATCTCCTTCACGGTCCGGCCGGGCGAGCTGGTGGCGCTCGTCGGCCCCAGCGGTGCGGGCAAGACCACGATGACCAACCTCGTCGCGCGGCTCTACGACCCGTCGGCCGGTGCGGTGCGCATCAACGGCACCGACCTGCGAGACGCGACGCTCGAGTCGGTCCACCGGACCGTCGGCGTGGTCACCCAGGAGGCGCACCTGTTCCACGACACCATCCGCGCCAACCTCGCCTACGCCGACCCGTCGGCCACCGAGGAGCGCATGGTGGAGGCGTTGCGCGCGGCGCAGGTCTGGGGCCTGGTCAGCGGGCTGCCCGAGGGCCTCGACACGGTGGTCGGCGACCGGGGGCACCGGCTCTCCGGTGGCGAGAAGCAGCGGCTGGCCCTGGCCCGGCTGCTGCTCAAGGGCCCGGGCCTGCTGGTCCTTGACGAAGCGACCGCACATCTCGACAGCGAGTCCGAGGCGGCAGTGCAACGAGCCCTGGACACCGCGCTGACCGGGCGCACCGCCCTCGTCATCGCCCACCGGCTGTCCACGGTCCGCGGGGCCGACCAGATCCTCGTGGTCGACGACGGACGCATCGTCGAGCGGGGCACCCACCGCGAGCTGATGACCCTGGGCGGGCTCTACTCCGAGCTCTACACCACGCAGTTCGCCGACCAGGAGTCCGGCATCTCGGCCTGACCTGCGCCGGTGCTACTCGTCCTCCTCGTCCCAGACGCGGACCTTCCTCGCCTTCGCCACCTTGGGCTCCCTGCTCGCGGCCGGCGGCCCTTCCCCGCCTTCCACACCGGCTGGGCCGTGCCCGTGCTCCGGGCCCACAGCCGCCTCGTCGAGGTACTCGCGGCGCGCCCCGAAGAACACCAGGGCGAAGGCCGCGACCATGCCCGCCCACCACTGGAACGCGTAAGCCTGGTGCGGACCGAGCCCGGTGTCCGGCTTCTCCAGCGGGCTCGGTCGGGGCGGGTTGCCCTGCTCGCCCTGGAGCACGACATACCCCTGCCTGAGCGGCTGGCCCACCTGGCGGCCCGCGTCGGCCACGTTGATGCTGGCCACCTGACCCGCCGGAAGATCTCGGCCCAGCGAGGGCTCGCCGGGTCGCACCCACCCGGTCAGGGAAACCTGGCCGCTCGGCGCCGGCGGCACCCGCGGTGCGGTCTCGGCGTTCTCGGCGTTGGGCACCCAGCCGCGGTCGACGAGGACCGCGCTCCCGTCCCCCAGCACCAGCGGCACGAGCACCTCGTAGCCGTAGGTGCCGTCGAGTGGACGGTTGCGGACCAGCAGGGTCTCGTCGGCGGCATACGTGCCCTGCGCCTTGACCCGGGTCCAGTCCTCGGCGAGGGGCACCGGGGACCTGCTCAGCACGTCGGTGAGCAGTTTGGGCGCGGCACCGTAGTGCGAGTGGATGCGGTCGGCGTTGGCCGCCTTCGCCTCGTAGCGGTGCCACTGCCAGCGGCCGAGGAAGAAGGCGGCCGTCGCGAACACCGCCGCTGCGGCCAGGGCGCCCAACCACCGCCGAGAAACCAGCACCCTGAGCACCGGATCACGGTATCCCGCTTAGGCTGGTGGCCATGACCGGGCTCCCGTTCCCCACGACGCGCGACGAGGCACGCGCGCCAGAGGGTCTCGTGGGCCTGCCCGACCAGTTCGGTCGGGTGGCCCGTGACCTGCGCGTGTCGGTGACCGACCGCTGTAACCTGCGGTGCCGCTACTGCATGCCCGCCGAGGGGCTCCCGTGGCTGGCCAAGCCCGAGATGCTCTCCGACGACGAGCTGGTGCGTGTGGTCGGCGTGTTCGTGGGACTCGGGGTCCGGCAGGTGCGGCTCACCGGTGGCGAGCCGCTGCTGCGCCGCTCGTTGGTCGACGTCGTCCGGCGCATCGCGACGCTGGAGCCCCGACCGCGGATCGCGATGACCACCAACGGCGTCGGGCTGGACCGGCTCGCGCAGCCGCTCGCCGATGCCGGACTCGACCGGGTCAACGTCAGCCTCGACACCGTCGACCCCAAGGAGTTCTCCGACCTGACCCGCCGCGACCGGCTCCACGACGTCGAGGCGGGCCTCAAGGCAGCAGCCACGGCGGGGCTCTCTCCGGTGAAGGTCAACGCCGTGGCGATGCGCGGCTTCAACGACCACTCCGTCGCCGAGCTGCTCCAGTGGTGCCTCGACCGCGGCTACGAGCTGCGGTTCATCGAGCAGATGCCGCTGGACGCCCAGCACGGCTGGGACGCCTCGACCATGGTGCCTGCCGCCGAGGTGCGCGAGCGGCTGGAGGAGCGCTTCACGCTGACCCCGCTGGGGGAGGCCGACCGGGGCAGTGCGCCCGCCGAGCGGTTCCTCGTCGACGGCGGCCCCGAGACGGTCGGCATCATCGCGAGCGTCACCGCGCCCTTCTGCGCCGCGTGCGACCGCACCCGGCTCACGGCGGACGGGCAGGTCCGCAACTGCCTCTTCTCGAAGGCCGAGACCGACCTGCGCGGCCCGCTGCGCGACGGCGCCTCGGACGAGGAGCTGGGCCGGCTGATCCAGGGTGAGATGTGGCGCAAGGCACGTGGGCACGGCATCGGGACGCCGGGCTTCGTGCAGCCGGACCGTCCGATGTCCTCCATCGGCGGCTAGCCGGCGTGTGCCGCGTGGGCGCCCACGCGGCATACCTCACCTCATCCCGCCTCCGGCGGCACTTGTGACGCCGGCACGGTGTCCTTGAGGAACCCGCGCAGCGACAGGAACTCACCCAGCGAGGCGCGGTGCTCGTCGCAGGCGAGCCACACCTTGCGGCGCTCGGGGGTGTGCAGCTTGGGGTTGTTCCACAGGTGCGCCCACGCGGCAGGTCGCCGGCAGCCCTTGGCGCTGCAGACCAGGTCCGGGTTCACCACTCGATCTGGTCCGGGTCGTCGTCACCCGGCCGCACGGGAGGCAGGACCTCCTCCTCGAAGCCGGCCGACGCTGCGTTGGCGAACACCACCGCGATGTAGGGCAGCACCAGGGCCAGCACCGCCATCGACCCCCACACCCACCAGGGGGCGCCCACCATGCCGGCGATGACGGCGCCCACGAAGCAGGCCGTGCGGATCCCCATGGTCAGCAGGTAGCGGTGGATGCGGTGCGCCTGGTCCTGCGCAAGAGACTCACGCGCCGTCGTCACCGACTGCACCGGCTCGCGGTGGTGGCTGCGGTGGAGGTGCGGCACCCCTCAACCATAAGTCGGTTCCGGGTGCGGGGTACCGATGGGTAGTCGGTAGGGTCGCGCCAGGTGCTGACCCCGGCACCGACCCCATGACAGCAAGCCCGGGAGGACATCGATGGCAGGCCGCAACGTGCTGGTCACCGGCGGCAACCGCGGCATCGGCCTGGCCATCGCGCGCGGCCTGGCGGAGGCCGGACACCAGGTCGTCATCACCCACCGCTCAGGGGAGCCGCCCGAGGGCCTGCAGGGGGTGACCTGCGAGGTCACCGACACCGCGTCCGTCGATGCCGCCTTCACGGCTGCGGAGCAGCTGCTCGGCGGTCCGGTCGAGGTGCTCGTGGCCAACGCGGGGGTCACCAGGGACCAGCTGCTCATGCGGATGAGCGACGAGGAGTACGACGCCGTCGTCGACACCAACCTCGGTGGGGCGTTCCGCTGCGCCCGGCGCGCGGTCAAGGGGATGATCCGGCTCAAGCGCGGGCGGATCATCTTCATCTCCAGCGTCGTCGGCCTCTACGGCTCACCCGGTCAGGCCAACTACGCCGCGAGCAAGTCCGCGCTGGTCGGGCTCGCCCGCTCCGTCTCACGTGAGCTGGGCAGCCGCAACATCACCGCCAACGTCGTCGCACCCGGCTTCATCGAGACCGACATGACCGCGGCGCTGCCCGAGGACCGCCAGAAGGCCTACCTCGCGAGCATCCCGGCGGGCCGGTTCGGGCAGTCGCAGGAGGTCGCCGCCGCGGTGCGCTTCCTCGCCTCGGACGACGCGGCATACATCACCGGCGCGGTCATCCCCGTCGACGGCGGCCTCGGCATGGGCCACTGAACCCGGGCCACCGAACCCGGGCCACCGAACCACCCACGGACGAAAGGGACCCACATGCTGCTCGAGGGCAAGAAGCTGCTGATCACCGGGGTGTTGATGGACTCCTCGATCGCCTTCCACGTCGCGAAGATCGCGCAGGAGCAGGGCGCGCAGGTGGTGCTGACCTCGTTCGGCCGGACCTTCCGGATCACCCAGACCATCGCCAAGCGGCTGCCCAGCACCCCGCCGGTGGTGGAGCTCGACGTCACCGACCAGTCGCACCTCGACTCCCTCGCCGAGCGGCTCGGTGAGCACGTCGACCACCTCGACGGCGTGCTCCACTCGATCGGGTTCGCACCGCAGGGCGCGTTCAACTTCATGGAGGGCACCTTCGAGGACGTCTCCACGGCCATGCACGCCTCCGCCTACTCGCTCAAGTCGCTGGCGGCGGCTGCGCTGCCGCTCATGGCCGAAGGTGGCAGTGTCGTGGGGCTGACCTTCGACGCGAAGTTCGCCTGGCCGGTCTACGACTGGATGGGCGTCGCCAAGGCGGCGTTCGAGTCCACGAACCGCTACCTCGCCCGCGACCTGGGGCCCAAGGGAATCCGCTGCAACCTGGTGTCCGCCGGCCCGATCCGCACCACCGCGGCGAAGTCGATCCCGGGCTTCCAGGCGTTCGAGGACACCTGGAACACGCGGGCACCGCTCGGCTGGGACGTCAACGACGCGGTCCCGGCGGCAAAGGCCTGTGCCGCCCTGCTGTCCGACTGGTTCCCTGCAACCACGGGCGAGATCGTGCACGTCGACGGCGGTGTGCACGCCATGGGCCAGTAGTGCCCGGCACGTCCGGTCGCTCCGGCTCGTCCGTCCCAACGGTCGAGATCACGGAGGTCCGGGTCCTCGAGGGGCCCAACCTCTACTTCGCCAAGCCCGCCATCAAGGTCACGCTCGAGCTGCCGGGCTACCTCGCTGCTGACGAGGCCGTGCTGGCGGACCTGGGCTCGCGCATCGGGCTGCGCTCGTCCCGGGTAGGTGCGCCCGGCACGGAGCAGCGCCAGCGGTTCACCATGCGGGTCGTCGAACGCGCGGTGCGTCGCCTGGCCGCTGCCTCCGGCACCACCCGGCTCGGCGTGCGGACGCGGCCGGGGAGCACACCACAGACGGTCGTCGTCGCGTTCGTCTGGCGCCGTCGTGGTCGTGCGCGTGCCCTCGGCCACGAGGTCGGGCCCGTCCTGCAGGCCTGGCTCGAGGGTGGCGACGTCATCGAGGAGCAGGCGGTGCTCGTCGGCCGCAGCGAGCCCGGAGAGCGCCCGAACGTTCTCAACCCCACCATCCCGGTCGCCTCCGTCACCGGGACCAACGGCAAGACGACGACCACACGCCTCCTCGGCCACATCGGCATGACCGCCGGCCGGCGCACCGCGTGGTCGTCCACCGACGGTGTCGTGGTCCAGGGCGAGGTGGTCGAGCCCGGCGACTACTCCGGCCCGGCAGGTGCCCGCGCGGTCCTCGGCGCACCCGGCGTCCAGCTCGGCATCCTCGAGACCGCGCGCGGCGGCATGCTGCTCCGGGGCATGGGCGTCTCGGCCAACGACGTCAGCGTCGTCACCAACGTCTCGGCCGACCACCTCGGCCAGCAGGGCATCGACACCGTCGACCAGCTCGCCGAGGTCAAGGCCATCGTCACCAAGGCAACGCGTCCCGGTGGGTGGGTGGTGCTCAACGGTGAGGACCCCCGCGTCTGGGCGATGCGGGCGGGCACCAAGGCCAGGCCATGGGCGTTCGCCATCCGCTCCGATGCTCCGGCGCTGCGTGAGGCGATCGACCAGGGCGGTCGGGCCATCACGGTCCTCGACGGTGACGTCACGGTCCTCGAGGGGGGCAGGGACCCCGACCGGCTGGTGAGCATCCTCGACGTCCCGGCCACCCTCTCGGGCCTGTCGAGGCACAACATGGCCAACGTGCTCGCCGCCACGGCCGCGGCCCTCGGTCTCGGCCTGCCCCGTGAGTCCGTGGTCGAGGGCCTGCGGACCTTCGCTCCGGACGACCGGCTCAACCCGGGGCGGATGAACACCTACACGTTGGCCCGCGAGGACGGCTCGGCGATCACCGTCATCGTCGACCTCGCGCACAACGAGGCCGGGCTCGAGGCGCTCCTGGACGTGGCGCACGGCCTGGTCGCCCCGGGGGGCCGGGTCCACCTCGGGCTCGGGCTCGCCGGCGACCGCACGGACGACCTGCTCGAGACGATCGGCGAGATCGCCGGGCTGCGCGCCGACCACGTCGTGGCGGCGCACAAGGCGCACTACCTGCGCGGCCGCACCATGTCCGACCTCGAGGGACACCTGCGGGTGGGCCTGGCCAGGGCAGGGGTGGCGGACATCGACTCCCACGAGACCGAGCTCGCCGGCCTGCAGGCCCTCGTGCCGGCGGCTGCCGACGGGGACGTGGTCGCGTTGATGTGCCACGCCGAGCGCAGCCAGGTGGCGGCCTGGCTGGCCGAGCAGGGCGCGACGGCGGACACCCCCGAGGACGTGCGCCGCAAGGTCGTGGCCGCCCGGGGCGAGCACGAGCTCGAGCCGGCCATCGCCGAGCTGTGGGACCTCGAGGACGACCGGGCCCGCGTCGAGGCCATCGCCGAGCTGCGTGAGCAGCACCCCGGTGATGCCCGGCTCGTCTACGAGCACGCGAGCGCCCTCGACGCCGCCGGCCAGGAGGAGGAGGCGATCGCGCTCTACCGCGAGTCGCTCGCCGCCGGCCTGCGCGAGCCGCACCGGCACCGGGCCCGGATCCAGCTGGCCTCCAGCCTGCGCGTCACCGGCCAGGCGGGTCTGGCCTACTCCCTGCTCACCGAGCTGGCGGCCGAGCGGCCGGGGAGTATCGCCGTGGAGGCGTTCCGGGCGCTCGCGGGGGTGGACAGCGGGGAGACCACCAGGGCGGTGGCCGACCTGGTCGACGTGCTGCTGCACCACGCGGGCGACGAGGACTCCCAGAGCTACCGAGAAGCCCTGCAGCGGTATGCCGCGGAGCTGCGTTCGCGCTGAGCCCCACCCGGGCGGGTGGTGTGGCGGAGGGCAGCTGGGGCGAGCGGATCGCAGGGCCGCAGCGAACCAGGACCGGCCATCCGGCCGCGACCACGCGGCATACCTCGTTGCGTCACGTGACATCCGGCACGGCCCCACCACACTGGCGCACTTGTCGTCCAGTGGCGCAGGTGCATCAGCGCCACTGGACGAGAACTGCGCCACTGTCGCCGTCGGGGCGCACCGCCCGCCGGTTGCGGCGCTCAGGCCGTGGGCGAGTCCGCCTCGACCGCCTCGGCGGCGGCAGCCTCGTCGCCCGCCGCCTCCGCCTCCACGCGCAGCTCGGCCGGGTCGAGGTCGGGGTCGCCGGCCAGGTCGTCGGCGTGGGTGCCGGCCTGCGCCGAGCTGGTGAGCCGCTCGAGCTCTGCGAGCACCTCGGCGTGCTTGTCGACGCAGAGCACGACGACGTCCCCGGGGTTGGCCCGGGCCATGCAGTGCCGCACTGCGTCGCCCTCGTCGAGCACGACCTCGACCTGTCGGCAGCGCACGCCTTCCTGGGCCATCTCCGCCCTGGCGCCGTCGGCGATCAACGCGGCGGTCTCCCCGCGCCGGCGTCCGCGGAGCCGCTCGTCCTCGCGCACCACGACCACGTCGAAGTGGTGCGCGGCGACCGCGCCGAGCTCGCGCATGTCGTCGTCGCGCCGATCGCCGGCGGTGGAGACCATGCCGATCCGGGAGAGCTTGCCGAGGTCGGACTGGCCGGCCTTCTGGTCGGCGTAGCGGTCGACGAAGTCGCCGAGCACCTTCATCGCCGGAGCGTTGTGGCAGTAGTCGACGAACACGTCGACGTTGTGCACGCTGACCAGGTTCATCCGGCCGGGGGACAGGTAGTAGCTGGTGGTGAAGGTGCGCAGGCCCTGGCGGATCTCGTGCAGGCCGGCTCCGGCGGCGAACGCGGCGCCCGCGGCGGCCATGGCGTTGGCGACGTTGAAGCGAGCCGTGCCGCCGAAGGTCGACGGCAGCAGGTGCGTCCAGGCCAGCTGCATGGACCGGCGACCATGCTTGATGACGATCATGTCGCCACGCTCGGTCGGCTCGAGGACGACCGCTCGGCCGCCACGGCGGCAGTAGTCCTCGATGAACTCGCGGACCTTGCTGCCGGGTGGTTCGAGCGAGAACCACACGATGCTTCCGGAGCAGCGCCGTCGCATCTTGCGCACCAGCGCGTCGTCGGCGTTCAGGACGGCGAAGCCGTCGCGGGGGACCGCCTCGACGACCACGGCCTTGACGTCGGCGAGCTGCTCGAGGGTGTCGATGCCCTTCATGCCGAGGTGGTCGGGCGCGACGTTGGTGACGACGGCGACGTCGTTGCGGTCGTAACCGAGGCCCTCGCGCAGGATGCCTCCGCGGGCCACCTCCATGACCGCGAAGTCCACCCGCGGGTTCTGCAGGACCATGCGCGCGGATCGCGGACCCGAAGCGTCGGCGCGATAGACGAGCCGCTCGTCGATGACGATGCCGTCGGTGGAGGTCATGCCGACCTTGCGCCCGATGCCCTTGAAGATGTGGGCGATCATCCGCGAGGTCGTCGTCTTGCCGTTCGTGCCGGTGACCGAGACGATCGGCACGCGGGACGGCGTGCCGGGCGGGAAGAGCAGGTCGACCACCGGCCTGGCGATGAACTGGGCCTCGCCGACCGTCGGGTGCGTGTGCATCCGGAAGCCCGGGGCGGCGTTGACCTCGCAGATCGCGCCCCCGGTCTCGCGGACCGGCGAGGCGATGTCGGGGCAGATGAAGTCGATGCCCGCTACGTCGAGCCCGATCATCCGGGCCGCCTCCTCGGCGATCTCGACGTTGTCGGGGTGCGCGTCGAAGGTCCGGTCCACCGAGATCCCACCGGTGGACATGTTGCCGGTCATGGCGAGCTTGACCATCTGGCCCTCGGGCGGGACGTCGTCGAGCTCGAAGCCCTGCTCCTTGACCAGCGCCGTGGCGGATGCGTCGACCTTGATCCGGGTGAGCACCTTCTCGTGGCCGACACCGCGCCTCGGGTCGGCGTTCGTGATCTCCACCAGCTCGGCCACCGTGTGCTCGCCGTCGCCGACGACGTGGGCGGGCACGCGCTCGGCGATGGCCTGCATCTTCCCGCCCACGATGAGGCAGCGGTAGTCGCGGCCCGTGACGAACGACTCGACGATGACGTACCCGCGCCGGGACTCTCCCTCGGCGGTCACGAAGCCCGCCCGCACCTCGTCGTCGGACTGGAGGTCGAGGCAGACGCCCCTGCCGTGGTTTCCGTCGAGCGGCTTGACCACCACGGGGAACCCGATCCGCCGGGCCGCCGCGACCGCGCCGTCCGGGCTGCGGACCGTCTCCTGCTTGGGGACCGGCAACCCCGCCGAGGCCAGCAGCCGGGTGGTCATGTCCTTGTCGCCGGCGAGGTCCACGGCGAGCGCACCGGTCTTGGACGTCATGGTGGCCCGGATGCGCTGGGCATGCACGCCCTGGCCGAGCTGGACCAGCGAGGCGTTGTTGAGCCGGATGTAGGGGATGTCGCGGGAGACCGCCTCCTCGAGGATGGCCGCGGTGGACGGGCCGAAAGCGGCGCGCTGTGCGCGCCGCAGGAACGTGTCGAGCTCCTCGGTGAAGTCGAAACCCGGCTCGGCCTGCACGAGGTGGTTGACCAGGCGCACCGCCAGCGTGCCGGCCGCGAGACCGACGGTCTCATCGGCATACCCGTAGATCACGTTGTAGCGCCCCGGCTGGCCCTTGACGGCGCGGGTCTTGCCTCGCCGCATGTCGTGCCCGGCCTCCTGCTGCAGCTGGAGGGCGACGTGCTCGGCGACGTGGCCCAGCCAGGTGCCCTCGCGCAGCCGCTCGACGAAGCCACCCTTGACGCCACGGGAGCAGGTGTGGTTGTGCAGGCCGGGGAGCAGCTCCACCAGCTGGTCGGTGAATCCGTCGAGGGTGTCGCTGGGGTACCCCTCGAGCACGCCGAGGTCGACCACGAGATGCACGGCGGGGGAGTAGGACCAGATGTTGCCGCCGCGGTAGACCCGCGACTCGACGATCGTCAGGTCTGGTGCTGCGGGCCCGGTGGGGGTCGGGCGGTCTGCCATCTGGTCTCCTCGCGGTTCGGAGGGCGGTGCTGACGCCGACAGGTGCTGCTCGGGCCGGCGGCCTCAGGCCTTGGCCGTCGCCAGCGCCACGGCGACGTCCGGGTGCTTCTCAACGAAGTCGACGAGGCGCACCTCGGAGAGGTCGAACGTAGCGCCTGCCGGCAGGGAGTGCACCACTGCTCCGGTGACCATGAGCGGCGCACCCCGGCGGGCGTCCGGCGCGTCGGAGGTGGCACTCCGGCAGTCGAGGACGAAGACCGCGCCCGAGCCGTGCACGGTGAACCGGCGGCGGCCCCGCACCTCGATCGCGGTGTCCTCGTCGATCCCGATGCCGATCAGGCTGGGTGAGCCGGCCACGACCGACAGCAGCCGTCCGTAGCGGGCCCGCTCACCGAAGTGCTGGTCGATGATGACGCCCTCGAGCAGGCCGAGGCCGGCGCTGAGCTGGCTGTGCCGCTGGCGCGGGGTGATGCCCTCGTCGCCCATCGAGATCATGAACTGGCTCATGATCGAGGCGCCGGCCGACGTGCCGCCGATCACCGCCCCCCGGTCGTGCGCTCGGTGCAGGGCGTCACCGAGCGGGGTGCCGGGCAGCCGCTGGCTGAGCTTGAGCTGGCTGCCACCGCTGAGGAAGACCCCGGTCGCCTGGTCGATGAGCTCGACCGCCACCGGGTCGTGCGCGTCGAGGCGACCCTTGGGGTTGACGACGGCCGGCTCGGGCGCCCCGAGGCGCGTGAAGACCTCGGTGTAGCTCGCGACGACCTCGTCCTGGAAGGAGGAGGCTGTCGGGACCAGCACCAGCCGAGCGCGCCGGCCGCCTGCCAGGCGCACGAACCGGCGCAGCACGGTCGCCTTGCCGACCCGGTCCTCGGCCCCTCCGATGACGAACAGGGTCGGCGTCCGGGTGCGGCCGCTGGTTGCCATTGGCTCAGCCTAGGAGGCGGGCGCTCGTGATGGGCGGAGCGGGCGTCGGCGTGCCGTCCGCCTCGTCGGCTTCCTCGATCTCCTCGCGGGAGATCCCGAGGAGGTAGAGGACGGCATCGAGGTAGGGCACGTTGACCGCGGTGTCGGCCTGTTCGCGCACCACCGGCTTGGCGTTGAACGCCACGCCGAGCCCGGCCGTCTCGAGCATGTCGAGGTCGTTGGCACCGTCGCCGACAGCGACCGTCCGGGACAGGGGCAAGCCCTCCTGCGCGGCGAAGCGGCGCAGGGCCTGCGCCTTGCCCGCGCGGTCCACGACGTCCCCGACCAGGCGACCGGTGAGTATGCCGTCGCGCACCTCGAGCGCGTTGGCGTGGGCGTGGTCGATGCCCAGCTCGCGGGCGAGGTCGGCGACGACCTCGATGAAGCCGCCTGACACCACGGCGACGGTGAACCCGAGCCGCTTCAGGGTGCGTACAAGGGTGCGGGCCCCCGGGGTGAACCGCACCGCCGCGCGCACGTCGTCGAGCACCGCCACCGGAAGTCCCTCGAGCGCGGCCACGCGCTCACGGAGGCTGTCGGCGAAGTCGAGCTCGCCGCGCATGGCCGCGGCGGTGACCGCGGCGACCTCGGCCTCCCGCCCGGCGTGGCCGGCGAGCAGCTCGATGACCTCGTCCTGGATGAGCGTGGAGTCGACATCCATCACGACCAGTCGGCGCCCGCGGCGGGCCAGACCGCCTGCGGCGACGGCGATGTCCACGCCGTGCACGCTCGACTCCAGCGCCAGCTCGCGGCGCAGCCGGTCCACGTCGGCGCCCGAGACGTCGAACTCCACGGTGGTGACGGGGTAGCGGGACAGGCGCCGGATGCGGTCGATGTTCGCACCGTGGGAGGCGATCCGCGCGGTCACCGCCGCGACCGCGCTCGCCAGGAGGGGAGAGCCCAACAGGACCACGGCCGCGCGACCGGTGCGACGGCGCTGCGTGTCGCCGGTGCCCGACTCGACCCGAACCGTCATGCCCAGCTCGGCGCCGACGGAGGACACCACGTCACGGAGCCGCTCGGCGCCCATCGCCCCACCCGGTGCGAGCAGGAGCGCCAGGGTGAGGTGGCCGCGAACGACGACCTGCTCGAGGTCCCGGACCTCGGCGCCCACGTCGGCGATGGCGTCGAAGAGCGCGCTGGTCACGCCCGGCCGGTCCTCACCGCTGACCGTCACCAGCAGCGTCTGGAGGTGCGCGGGGGTCGGCTCGGCCACCGCGCCACGATAGCCGGGCGTCTCAGCCTGTGTTTCGCGAGTCTCGCCATGCGACCAGGTCGCGCAGCGGGGAGAGGTCGTAGCGCGGCCCGCTCAGGCCCACGGTGAACAGCCGGGTGCCCACGGCATGGAGCTCCTCTGCGGCCGCCACGTAGTCGCGCACGTCCTCGGGGAACCTGCCCGGTCGCGGGGAGACGCCCGCTGAGCGCTCGATGTCGGCGGGGTCCCGACCGACCTTCGCGCACCACTGGTCGAGCACCGAGTGCTTGTGGGCGATGGTCTCGGCACGACCGAAACCGTGCCAGATGTCGGCGTTCTGGGCCACGATTCGCAGGGTCTTGCGCTCCCCACCACCGCCGACGAGGACGGGGATGTGGCGGGTCGGTGGCGGGCTGAGCCGCGCCCAGCGCGCCTTGATCGCGGACAGGTCCCGAGCGAGCGCGTCGAGCCGCCGGCCCGCCGTGGCGAACTCGTAGCCGTACTCGTCGTAGTCGTGCTCGAACCAGCCCGCGCCGATGCCGAGGACGAGCCGCCCGTCGCTGACGTGGTCGACGGTGCGCGCCATGTCCGCCAGGAGCTGCGGGTTGCGGTAGCTGTTGCACGTCACCAGCGCACCGATCTGCACCCGTTCGGTGGCCTCCGCCCAGGCGCCGAGCATCGTCCAGCACTCGAAGTGAGCGCCCTCCCGGTCTCCGTAGAGCGGGAAGAAGTGGTCCCAGTTGAAGACCATGTCGACGCCGATCTCCTCGGCCTCGGCGACGGCACGGCGGATCTCGCCGTAGTCGGCGTGTTGAGGTTGGAGCTGGACGGCGACCCGGATGGGGCGGTCCGTCACGGGGCGACCTGCTGGAGCTTGGCGATGACGGTCAGGCCGGACTCGGTGACCATGAAGCCCCGCGCCCGGTCCTGCTCGGCGTCCACGCCGATCTTCGTGTCCTCGGGGACGACCACGCCCTTGTCGATGATCACCCGCCGGATGGTGCAGCCCCGGCCGACCTGGACGCCCTCGAGCAGCACCGAGTCCTCGATGGTGGTGTCGCTGTGGACGTGGCAGCGGGGGGACAGCACGGAGTTGGTGACGGTGGCCCCCGAGATGACCACACCCGGGGAGACGGCGGAGTTGCGTGCCTCACCGAACTTGCCGGCGGACCCCTGGACCAGCTTGGCGGGCGGATAGGGCCCGTAGTCGGTGTAGATCGGCCACTCGTAGTTGTAGAGGTTGAACACCGGGTGGACGGACACCAGGTCCATGTGCGCCTCCCAGTAGGAGTCCATGGTCCCGACGTCGCGCCAGTAGGCCTGGTCGCGCTCGGTCGCGCCAGGGATCACGTTGTCCTTGAAGTCGTAGACGTAGCCGGACCCGTCGGCGACGAAGGCCGGCACGATGTCACCACCCATGTCGTGCTTGCTGCCCTCACGCGCGTCGTCCCGGGTGACGGCGTCGATGAGCACGTCGGCGTCGAACACGTAGTTGCCCATGGAGGCGAGCACCTCGTCGGGCGAGTCCGGCAGTCCCTTGGCGTCCTTGGGCTTCTCGAGGAAGGCACCGATCCTGCGGTGGTCGTCGTCGTCGACCTCGATGACACCGAACTGGTCGGCGAGGGAGATGGGCTGGCGGATTGCGGCGACCGTCACACCGGCGCCCGTCTCGACGTGCTGGGCGACCATCTGCGAGAAGTCCATGCGGTAGACGTGGTCGGCGCCGACGACGACGACGATGTCGGGCCGCTCGTCGTGGATCAGGTTGAGGCTCTGGAAGATCGCGTTTGCGGATCCGAGGTACCAGTTCTTGTCGATCCGCTGCTGTGCGGGAACCGGAGCCACGTAGTTGCCGAGCATGTTCGACATCCGCCAGGTCTTGGTGACGTGCCGGTCCAGGCTGTGCGACTTGTACTGCGTGAGCACGACCACCTTGAGGTAGCCGGAGTTGACGACGTTGCTCAGCGCGAAGTCGATCAGGCGGTAGATGCCGCCGAACGGCACCGCCGGTTTGGCGCGGTCGGCGGTGAGCGGCATGAGCCGTTTTCCCTCACCACCGGCGAGGACGATGGCCAGCACCTTGGGTCCACCCGAGCGTCGCGCCATGGTCCGACCCTAGGGACTGCGCGCCCTCGCCGCGACCCCTTGCCCGGACTAGTCTCACGCAGGTGAGAGTGGACATCCTGACCAAGGAGTACCCGCCGAACATCTACGGCGGCGCTGGGGTCCACGTCGCGGAGCTGGTGCGTGCGCTGCGCGCGCGTGGAGACATCGACACCAGGGTGCACGCCTTCGGCGAGCCGGAGGCCGAGGAGGGCACGACCGGGTATGCCGCTCTCCCGCAGCTGGGTGCCGCGAACGCCGCGGTGCAGACCATGGGGGTCGACCTCACGATGGCGGACGACTGCGTCGGTGCCGACCTGGTGCACTCGCACACCTGGTACGCGAACTTCGGCGGTCACGTCGCCTCGTTGCTCGGCGGGATGCCGCACATCATCACGGCGCACAGCCTCGAGCCGATGCGGCCCTGGAAGGCAGAGCAGCTCGGCGGCGGGTACCGGTTGTCGTCGTTCATCGAGCGGACCGCCTACGAGGCCGCCGACGCCGTCATCGCCGTCAGCGAGGGCATGCGGCAGGACGTGCTCAAGGCCTATCCGTCCATCGCCCCCGACCGGGTCAAGGTGGTGCACAACGGGATCGACTCGCAGCTTTGGCAGCGGCACCGCGACCCCGACACGGCCCGGCGCCACGGGGTCGACCCTGACGGCAAGTCGGTGATCTTCGTCGGCCGCATCACCCGCCAGAAGGGGTTGCCCTACCTGCTGAAGGCCTGCGCCGAGCTGCCACCGGACGTGCAGCTGGTGCTGTGCGCCGGTGCGCCTGACACGCCGGAGATCATGGCGGAGGTCGAGGCCCTGATGGCCGACCTCAGGGCGACCCGTGAGGGAGTCGTCTGGATCCCCGAGATGCTGCCGCGGGCAGAGGTCGTCGCACTCCTCTCTGCCGCAACGGTCTTCGCCTGTCCTTCCATCTATGAGCCGCTCGGCATCGTCAACCTCGAGGCGATGGCGTGCGAGCTGCCCGTGGTCGCCACCGCCACCGGCGGCATCCCGGAGGTCGTGGTCGACGGCGAGACCGGCTGGCTCGTGCCGATCGAGCAGGAGCAGGACGGCAGTGGCACTCCGCTCGAGCCCGACAAGTTCGTGGCCGACCTCGCCGCCGCACTGAACGACGCGGTCAGCGACCCGGCCCGCGCCGACCGCATGGGCCTGGCCGGGCGGCACCGGGCAGAGGAGTCGTTCTCCTGGGCCACCATCGGGGAGCGGACCAACCAGGTGTACCTCGACGTCCTGCGCCGGCGGATGCTTGCCGGCTGAGGCGACCCAGGTCAGCCGCTCTGGTCGTCGGCCAGGCCGGAGACTGCCTGGACCAGGGCAGCGTAGGTGCTCTCGACCGCGTCGACGTCGCTGCGGATGACCACGGCAGAGGTCCGCAGCGGCAGGACCTCCAACAGCCGGTCGTACATCTCGGCGAGGAACGCCGGCCCACCCTGCTGGGTCACGAGTTCGCGGTTGTGGACGCCCCACGGGCTGTCGTCCAGACGGCGGTGAAAGCGGTTGATCGACTCCGCCCTGTCGTCGAGGAGGACGATCTCGCGAAACTTCGCGTCCTGCGCGAGGGCCACCTGCTCGAAGGCCAGGATTGCGTCGAGGCGACCCAGGAACTGGGGGAGGACGACATCACGGCCACCGGCGAGGTGGGCCGACGCCATCGCGAGCGCGACCGGTCGCAGGATGTGGTGGGTGAGATCCGTGTGCTCTCGCCACCCACCCACCAGCGGGTGCAGGTTGTCGATGTCCAGGTTCAGGGTGCCGGGGTGGCGGTCCGCGTAGAGGGCCGACAGGGTGGACTTCCCGATTCCTGGCGGACCGTTCAGGTGGAGGAGGACGGGCACCCGCCCGAGGCTACTTCCCCTGCTGCAGGATCCGGATGTTGTTTCCGAAGGGGTCCCGAACGCCCAGGTCGGTGCCGTAGAAGTGGTCCGTTGGCTCCTGGGTGAAGTCGGTGACGCCACTCTCGCGCAGCGAGTCGTACGTGGCGCGGGCGTCGTCGGTGATGAAGACGAGGCCGCCCAGGGCACCCTTGGTGACCAGCTCACGAAGCTGCTCGGCAGTCGCGTCATCGTGGACCGGCGGACCGGGCTGCTCGAGCGAGATCTCGGTCGACGGATCGCTGGGGACCCGTACCGTCAGCCAGCGGTAGTCACCCTGCTGCACGTCGTTGCCCTTCTCGAGCCCCAGCTTGTTGACGTAGAAGTCGAGCGCTTCCTCCTTGTCCAGTACGTAGATGGAAGTGACGTTCAGCCTGTTGATCATGTCGGTCTCCCGCGCGGTTTCCAGTGGACCAGTCGATCCTATGGAGCGGTCACCCTGGCGGCTTCTCCAAAACTGCTCTGTTGTCCGGGCCAGGCAGTGCTCCGTGGTCGCATGGCGGCGAGCTGGACGCACTGCGGCGCCACGACCGGGCCGTGCCCTGCCCGATAGGCAGTCGGGGTCTCGCCGACGATCTCCCGAAACGTTCGGCTGAACGTCCCGAGGCTGGTGAACCCGACCGCTAGGCAGACGTCGGTGACCGTTCGGTTCGTCTCGCGCAGCAGGAACATCGAGCGCTCGACCCTGCGCCGCTGCAGGTAGCGGTGGGGCGTCTCGCCGAAGACGAAACGGAAGCAGCGGCTGAAGTGCGCGGGGGAGATGTGCGCCACGGCAGCCACGGCGGGTACGTCGAGCGGCGAGGCGTACGCCCGGTCCATCGCGTCCCGGGCGCGCAGCAGGCGCCGGTTGAGGTCCTCGGCTCCGCGGCTCACCGGACAACGCTATTCGAATGCGTGCGATGGAATCGCTTGACCAGTTCAAGACGCTCCTTCGATACGCTGCGAGGAGCAGAGCACCGTCGACCTGCCGGGAGGACCGATGGCCAAGCCCCGCATATTCCTGGGTTCGTCGGGCAAGCAGGCCAAACTGCTCCAGTCGCTGGCCCACGGGCTCCGCGATGTTGCGGACGTCGAGCTGTGGACGGCGACCTTCAATCCGGGTACCACCACCCTCGGGCGCCTGGTGGAGCTGACCCGAGAGGTCGACTTCGCGGCGTTCGTGTTTGCCCAGGACGACTGGACCAGCGTCGAGGCGGCCACTCCGGCCGCCGCCGGCCAAGCTTCCCCGCGTGACAACGTCGTCTTCGAAGCCGGACTGTTCGGAGGCGTCCTCGGGATGGAGCGAACCTTCATCCTGCACGCGACCGGCGCGAAGCTGCCGACCGACCTGCTTGGCCTGACCTGCGTTCGGTACGGCGGCGCGACCAACGCTGCAGAGGTGCGGGCCGTCAACCAGAAGCTGCGCAAGGCGATCGAGGACATCGGCGGTCGCTCCCGGATCGAGGGACTGTGGTGGCAGTTCTCCGTGACGGAGCGCAGCACCCTGGAACCGTCGACCGTGAGCTTGCTGCACATCTCACGAGGCCGTGATCGCATGCTGGAGGTGAGCGGCCGCGCCTGGCAGGAGGACGGCACCCTTTCCGCCCGCTACGCGAGCGAGGCGGCCAGGGAGATGTCGGAGCCAGGGGGCGTCTTCTACGCCTGGAGGGGCGAGCGGCCGCGTCACGCGAACGCGCCGGCGATCTACGGGAGCGGTGAGATCAAGCTCGAGACCGAGGACCGTGCCTCGGGATACTGGACCACGCGGTCCGACGCCGACCCAACCCTCAACGCACGGACGTCGGGTGTCTACCTGCGTGCCGAGCCCAATGACGTTGCCGTCGTGGACGGACGCGACAACCACGCCCGAGCGGCACTGATCACCGAGCGGATCCGAGACTGGCAGGCGATCGCGAACTCCTGAACGGGCTGGACGGAACCGACCACGAGACGGGTGGACGCGGGTTGGACTCAGTGCCGTCGCTGGCGGTAGCTGTCGTAGACGCGCTTCGCGCCGGCATAACCGCGCAGCTCACCGCGCCTGATCCGCACCGGCCGACGCGGCCTCAGCTGCGCGGCAGGGCCGTGGGCACCACGCCAAGAAGGCCTCGGGCCTGAAGTACACGCAGCACTCCGGGGCCGTCATCTGCCCCGCGTTGTGCAGAAGCTCAGCACCCGCTCAGGCCCTGCTGCGCCACGGGGGTGCCCATCTGGCCGATTGAGGCACGCACACCGCCGCGGCATGCGGCGAACGAGTTCTGGACCCACGGTCAGGAGACCCACTGGGAAGTTCACCCTTCCCCCGGTAGGACCGCGCGAGCATTCCCGCGCTGAGTGGGCTACTCCGGTCGCCAGCCGGCCAGCACCGCACAGGCCGCGTTGGTCGCATCCGCCAACGCGCGGTCGGCCACTCGCTGCAGACGCCGCAGGTGCGCCTCCCGCGCGGCGGAGTGCGCCGCACTCAGTCCGCCGTCGGCGCTGCCCAGCGCGACGTCGACGACCCGGCCGACCGTGCCGGCGAGCACGATGACGTGTGCCGCGCGCCCGGGCAGGCCGGGCGGCAGCCCCCAGTGGCCACCCAGGGCGGTGTCGGCCATCTCCCGCGCCGCCTCGCGGTCGAAGGGCTGCCCGCCGGTCTCCTCGAGGTCCGTCGTCGCCGCCAGCAGCTCCTCGCGCAGGTGGCGCTCGAGCTGCGAGGCGTCCAGCGCCTCCACCCGGTGCCGTGGCACCGGGTCCGCGTCGTATGCCGTCCAGTCCACCCGGGTGCCCGTGTCCAGGCTGCGGTCCGCGCCGGAGCCGGACCCGAAGG
>Ga0308176_10000693_pt1 | contig 21144 bp, 15 predicted proteins | sample PhyCR2_3_FD_203890 | JGI IMG/M metagenome (GOLD analysis project Ga0308176, IMG submission 203890) | Soil microbial communities from UC Gill Tract Community Farm, Albany, California, United States - DLSLS.C.R2 | ecosystem: Environmental > Terrestrial > Soil > Agricultural land | place: USA... | reverse complement strand
ATAATTGCCGGTTTCGTCGGTCTGCAATTTTGAAATGATTTGCTTCGTGGCAAGGTCAATCAATTCAACCGATGAAGGCAAGGCTGCGGATGTTTTCTTGTCAAATACTTTTCCTTTTACCCAAAGTGTCCGGGCCGGCCGAACGCCTTCGCGCAGTTCAAAACTGTAAATATCAAGGCCACCTTTGCTGTCGCTTCTGTCACTAGCGTAATAGGCCGTTTTGCCGTCGGCTTCAATAAACAAAGTTCCTTCGTGGTCAATGGTGTTGATGGGATAACCCAGGTTTTCCGGCTTGCCCCATTTGCCGTCGGCGCCTTTTCTTGCCACAAACAAATCTTCGCTGCCGTAGCCGGGCAAGCCGCTCGAAGCAAAATAAAACGTTTGATTATCGGCATGAATAAAAGGACTTGATTCATCGCCGGCCGTGTTGATTTCCGGGCCTAAATTTTCGGGTTTGCTCCAATTGCCGCTTGGTAATTTATGCGAAACATAAAGATCGCTGCCGCCGTAGCCGCCAAAGCGACGGCTGGCAAAATACAAATCACGTTTGTCGGGTGAAAGGCATGGCTGCGACTCCCATTGGTCGGTGTTTACATTAGGCCCAAGATTAAAGGCCGGCGACCAGCCTTCAGTTGTTTTTTGCGAGTAATAAAGATCACAGTTGCCTTGTCCATCCTGACGGTTGCAGGCTGTGAAAACCAACAGGGTTCCGTCCTGCGAAATGTTTTGTGCGCCTTCGTTCAGCGAGGTGTTGATGTTGCCCGGCAAAGGCACGGCATTCGTCCAGCCGCTGGCCGTTTTTTCGCTGGCAAAAAAATCTTCGTTGGCGTTGTGTAATCGTCTTGTAAAGACCAGAATTTTTCCGTCCACGGGCATCGAAGGAAAATATTCCGACTCGGAAGAGTTAACGGCGTCGCCCAAATTTTTCGGCGCAAAAACATAATTGGCCGTTGGGTGTGTTTTGGCGTAATCCACCGCAAACTGAAAACACTTTTGGCGGTACTCGGCGGCTTTTTTTGTGGTGGGATGAAGGTTTGGCTTCGCCAGAATTTTGTTCACCGTTTGCAAGGCTTTTTCAAAATCGCCTTTGCCCGCAAGGTTGATGGAATAAGGCAGCCAGTAGTCGGACGTGTAGGCGGTATCAAGCGCAAAAGCTTTCTCGTAAAAAGCGGCGCTTTGGTTGTAATCTTTCAATTGTCCGTACACGCCGGCAAGCGAGAGATAGGCATCTACATAACGTTCGTCTCTTGCAATGGCCTGCTCAAAAAAGGGAATGGATTCTTTGTAGCTGTTTGCGTCGGTCAGTTGCAGCGCTCTTTCATACAGCGCTACGGCTTTCCGGTCTATTTTGGTAACGTCGTATTGCGCGGAGACAGAAAGAAAGGAACATAGAAAAAATAATGCAAAGAGGTTTTTCATGGCCGATTAAACTTTGAGATCAAACGAAAGCTAAAAATACTTTTTATCCAGCAGCGGCTTCCTTACGGAACGTTAATGTACTTGTGGGTTTGCAGCGAGAGTTGCCACTGCGGATGGGCTTTGATGTAGTCAACAATTAGCGGCGTCATTTGCTCCGCCTTCGACCATTCGGGTTGCAGAAACAATTTGCACTGCGGCGAAACTTTCGCGGCCCAGTTCTCCGCCCAGGCAAAGTCCGATTTGTTGAACACAACAATTTTTAATTCATGCGCCTTTGGCAAAACTTCGGGCAGCGGCGCTTTAAATTTTTTTGGCGAAAGCGTTATCCAATCCAGTTCGCCGGAAAGTGGAGAAGATCCGGAGGTCTCGATGTGCGTTCGAAGACCGGCTTCATGAAGTGCTTTTGTGAGTTCAGTTAAATCATGCATCAAAGGCTCGCCGCCGGTGATTACGACAATTTGCGCCGGTGTTTGCTTGACGGTTGCCGCCAAATCTTCGATCTTCCACAACGGGTGTTTGCCGCCGTCCCAACTGTCTTTCACATCACACCACACGCAGCCTACATCACAACCACCAAGCCGTATAAAATAAGCGGCTTTTCCCGTGTGCACACCTTCGCCCTGCAGCGTATAAAAATGCTCCATCACCGGCAGCTTTTTCTGCGCTTCCGGTGCCGGAACGGAATCTGCTATCGCGTTCTCTTCCCTCATTATCGCATTATCCAATTGGCATATTAATCAAAATGTTTCTGTGCGCAAGCCTTGTAAGTGTTCTTTAGCAAAGCCGCGATGGTCATAGGTCCTACACCGCCGGGAACGGGTGTAATAAAGGTACATTTGGGCGACACCGCAGGGAAATCCACGTCACCGCTGATGCGGTAGCCGCTTTTTTTTGAGGCGTCTTTAATCCGTGTGATGCCGACGTCAATCACCACTGCGCCTTCTTTCACCATGTCTTCTTTAACAAAGCCAGGCCTTCCCAATGCGGCCACAAGAATATCCGCTGAACGGCAGAAATCGGCCAAATTTTTTGTGCCCGAATGGCAAATGGTAACGGTGCAGTTTCCGGGGTTGCCAGAACCGCTGAGCAAAACGCTCATGGGTCTTCCCACAATGTTGCTGCGGCCAATGATCACAGCATGTTTTCCCGCTGTTTCTACTTTGTAGTGTTCCAGCAAAAGCATGATGCCGTAAGGCGTTGCCGGAAGAAAAGTAGATTGTCCGAGAACCATGCGGCCTACGTTAATGGGATGAAAACCGTCAACGTCCTTTGACGGATCAATGGCATTGATGACTTCCTGCGACGAAATGTGTGCAGGCAGCGGCAATTGCACCAGAATGCCGTCCACATCAGGGTCGGTGTTCAACTCGCGAATGATTTCCAAAAGCTTTAATTCTGTTGTCTCTTCTTCCAGCCGGATAAGAGTTGATTTGAACCCAACTTCCTGGCAGGACTTTACTTTGCTGGCCACGTATGTTTCGCTTGCGCCGTTGTTACCAACTAATACCGCCACAAGGTGCGGTACCGGTGCGCCGTGTGTGGCCAATTGTGCTACTCCCAGTTTCAACGAATCCTTGATCGCCTGTGATGTTTCCTTACCGTTTAGCAATTGCATGAGCGCAAAGATAAGTGGAGGCCGGAAGCCAGAACAGACAACAAGCAGCTGAGCGTTCAGCGTCAGAAGTTTAAAGCCATGCGGTTCGACTTTCGATTTCTGAGTTCCGGCTTCTGCGCTCTGTTTTCTTTCCCCAATTCTTCCTATCTTGGAAAAAACTAACTGCGTGAAGAGATTCCTTCTTTTTGCCGCATTTTTTGCTTGCATTTCTTCAACCGCCCAATTTGCCCGCACACCGCTTAGCGCTGTTTACCCTTCGCTTCAAACGTACAGCACGCAGGGAAAAGACGCTTTTTCGTTTCGGGCCAACAGCGCTTCGCTGGCAGGCGTAAAAAACGTTTCGGCAGGTGTATTTTCTGAACGCCGCTTTATGTTGCGGGAACTTTCGAGTTATGCATTTGCGGCAGCGCTGCCCACTTCTTCGGGCAATTTTGGTTTACTAGGGGATTATTTTGGTGCAGGACTTTACAACGAAACATCATTTGGGTTTGCCTACGGCAGAAGCGCAGGCAGCAAGGTTGATATAGGCGCAGGATTTCATTATACAGCGATGAAAGCAGCGGGCTACGGCATTGCTTCAACCGTTACGTTTGATGCCGGCGCTGTTTTTCATCTGACCGATGCGGTGCAAACCGGCGTATCGGTTTACAATCCCGTAGAGATGAAGTTCGGGAAAGACGGAGAAGAAAAACTTCCATCAATCTATTCCGCTGGTATTGGGTATGATGCCTCGCCGCAGCTTTTCATCGGTGCAGAGGTGCAGAAAGTAGAAGACCAACCCCTGAACATCAACGCAGGCCTTCAATACCTGTTTGCCGAAAAATTAATAGCTCGCTGCGGTATTTGCTCGGCTGCCTCAATTTATTACCTCGGCTTTGGCGTGAAGCTTCAACACTTGCGCATTGACGCTGCGGCTTCCTTTCATCCCTACCTCGGCGTTACACCCGGATTGTTGCTGCTGTACTCGTCAAAATGAAAAAACTTCTTTTTGCATATTGCTTTTTTTGGGGTTTGACTGCGGGAGCGCAGGATCTGCCCGCTTCTACGCAGCAGCAATTGGAAAACCTTGGCGACGAAGAACTAAAAAATGATGCATTGCTGCAAAGCCTTGCGTTTTACAAAAAGCATCCGTTAAACTTGAACGAAGCCGCCGCCGAGGATCTGCAAGCTCTGCGGCTTTTAACCGCCTTGCAAACTGATGCTTTTCTGCGCTACCGCGCCGCCTTTGGAAAACTGATTGACATTTACGAACTGCAAGCGGTGCCGGGCTTTGATGTTGCGAGCATTCGCAGAATTCTTCCGTATGTTTTTACGGGGCCGGTTTTGAATGCAAAAGAAAATTTTCTGTCTCGCCTGAAAGGCGGCGATCAATACCTGCTTTTTCGCCTGGCAAGAACGCTTGAAGCATCGAAAGGTTACAATGCTTCTCTGCTTACGCATTATCTCGGCGACCGCAACCGCCTGCTGGCCGCTTATCGTTATCAATACAAAACGCTTTTGTATTACGGCGCCGTTGCCGACAAAGATGCCGGCGAACAATTTTTCAGAGGTGCACAAAAGTTGGGATTCGATTTTTATTCCGTTCATTTCTTCGCCCGCAATCTTGGAACGATAAAAGCCCTGGCGCTTGGTGATTACGTTGTCAATCTCGGGCAGGGCTTAACGCAATGGGGCTCGCTTGCCTTTGGTAAAAGCGTTGACGTACTCAACACCAAGCGGCAATCGCCAGTGCTGCTGCCTTATCGTTCATCCGGGGAGTTTTTGTTCAACCGCGGCGTGGGCATCACTGTCGGCAAGAAGGCTTGGGAAGCAACGGCCTTTGTTTCCTTCAAAAAATTCAGCGGCAACGTCGTCAGCGATTCGGTTGAGCGCTTTACGTCTTTTGGCACATCGGGCTATTACCGCACACCGCCCGAAGTAACCGACCGTTACAAGCTCACGGACTTTTCTGTCGGGGGAAATCTATCGTTTCAAAACCAGGGGTTTAAAATCGGGCTCAATGCGGTGGCGCACCGGTTTTCGCTGCCTTTGCAAAAAAGCGCCGAACCGTATAATTATTTTTCCTTTAGCGGACAGCAAACGTTTAACGCAAGCCTAGATTATAGCTTCACGTTTCGAAACGCTCACTTCTTTGGCGAAGCAGCAATGGACAGATTGTTTAACGCGGCCACAATTCACGGTGTGTTGATCAGTGCAGCTCCCAATGTTGACCTGTCTTTTCTCTATCGCAATTTATCGTCTCGCTATCAATCTCTTTTTGGAAACGCCTTCGCCGAGAACTCACTGCCTGTCAATGAACACGGAATTTACACGGGCATCACAATCAGGCCTGCGATCGGTTGGCAGATGGCGGCTTATGCCGACTTTTACCAATTTCTTTTTTTGAAATACCGGGTATCGGCGCCCAGCAGCGGTTGGGATTACCTGTTGCAACTCAGCTATACTCCCGACAAGCGGACTGAGATTTACCTGCGCTGCCGTACCGAGAACAAACCTTTGAATGATGCCGGCACAACGCAGGTTATTTCTTATCCCGTGAACAAAATCAAGCAGAATGTGCGGCTACAATTTGCCAGGCAAGTCAGGAATGACTTGTTGGTAAAAGGCCGGACGGAAGTGATTTGGTTTGACGGGCAGGGCGATCAACATCAGGAAGGGTTTCTTTCGTTTATTGAGGTTGCCGGTTCTCTGTCTGTTAAATTGAAAGGCAACGCAAGGCTTCAATATTTTGAAACCGGCGGCTACGACAGCCGCATCTATGCCTATGAAGGCGACGTGCCGTACAGCTTTTCCATTCCGGCTTTTTATGACAAAGGTTTTCGGTATTACCTGAACCTTTCGTGTGCTTTTACAAAAAAAATATCCGGCTGGATGCGGCTTGCGCAGACGGTTTACCCCGACAAGGCCACAACCGGATCGGGTCTCGACCAAATAAGCGGAAACAGGAAAACAGAAATCAAATTAGAAGCGCAATACGAGTTCTGAACCACCCTTTACCGCCTGTCTTGAACATTTGCCTGCCATAAATTTTTTGAAAATTTTAGGTCTTTATTGAAAATCTCCTAATTTGGCGCAGCAAAAAAGTGCGGCAAGTTGTCTCTACAAGCTGCCCCTTGTTGCGGGTGAACCCCGGATTTTTAATGCTTTTTAAATTTAAAATTAGACGTTCGATGAGAAAAATTACACTTCTGCTATCCATGCTGGTGCTGTCGGCGCTGGCATTTGCCCAGCGGACCGTTAGCGGTACCGTCCGGGATGAAAAAGGAGAACCAATTCCTTTCGCAACTATTTCCGAAGTCGGCAAAAACAACGCAACCAAGGCTGATGCCAACGGCACCTTTACCATAAGGGCTGCAGACGGCACCCGGTTGCGCATTACGGCTACCGGCCACCAGGAACAAACCGTGACCGTAAACGGCAGTCAGGTTGCTGCAACCTTAAGCTCGACGGATGCACAGCTTTCCGAAGTTGTGGTAACCGCTTTGGGTATCCGGAGAAGGTCCGACGTGCTTTCTTCTTCCCAGCAGGGCATCAAAGGTGAAAACCTTACCTCAACCCGTATTACTGACGTAAATCAGGCGCTTGCCGGTAAAATCTCAAACGTGCAGGTGCGTACGCAATCGGCTGCAAAATTGGGTTCGCAATCTGCTATCCGGATTCGCGGCGCCAATTCTGTATCGGGCTTAAGCAACGATCCTTTGTACGTGGTTGACGGTACACCGCTCGACGACATCAACTTCATCAACATGGATGATGTAGAAGACCTGCAGGTTCTTAAAGGCCCCGGCGCAACGGCTCTGTATGGCCAGCGTGCTGCAAACGGTGTCATTCTCATCACCACAAAAAAAGCCGGCCGCAATACCTCAAATATTTCCGTTACCTCTACTTACTCCTTTGACAAAGTAGGTCTGTTGCCTAAATACCAAAACGAATATTCAGGCGGTACAGCAGGCGCAGGCTGGCAAACTTATACTTGGCAGCCCGGCGATCCCGCAGAGTGGAAAGCACTGGACGGCAAGCGTTACCATACTTATTTTGATGACGCTTCCTGGGGTCCTAAAATTGACGGTAGCGAATACATTCCCTGGTATGCCTGGTATCCCGGCACCAAGTATTCGTTTAAAACAGCCAACCTTACACCGCAGCCCGATAACGTAAGAAACTTTTACAATACCGGTCAAAATACGTTAAACAACGTGGCCTTCAGCAAAGGCGGAAGCGATTACAGCGTTCGTTTGTCGTACACCAATCAATACCAAACGGGCTTGATTCCTTCTTCCCGCCTGAACCGGAACTTCCTTTCCTTGCAGTCATCCTACGACATCAACAAGCATTTTACCGCGAACGTTGACTTTAACTACGTAAACCAGAAAGTTGACGGTGAGTTTGCAGATACTTACGGCAACAACGCATCAGGAAGCTTCAACTCCTGGTTTCACAGAGACCTTGACATGAACATCCTGCGTGAATTGAAAGATTTAAGGACACCCACCGGCGCTATTCCAGGCTGGAACCTAGATGACGGTACGCCCGGAAGACCGGACGCAAAAACTTTTTATGCGGGCACGGCTTACTGGACAAATCCGTTCACTTATTATGACCTGATCAGCTCGGTAAATACGCAAGACCGTTTGTACGGAAGCGCAGGCTTAACATATAAGTTGGACAATCATTTTAAAATAACCGGTACAGCAAGGCGCAACCAGCGTAATACGCACTACGAGTCTAAGTTGCCGTACATTTTTGAATTCAGTACGCAGGACATGTCCTCGCCGCTGTCCATTAATGCTAACACCGGCACACGTCCGGTTACGGCTACATACCGCACTTACGATGTTCGCCAGGTTGAAAGCAACTACGAATTCCTCGGCTCTTACAATAATCGTTTCGGCAATCTTACACTTGATGCCAACGTTGGTGGAAACATCCGTCAGAATGATTACAGTTCGTTGGATAATGGAACAAAGGGTGGTTTGGTAGTAAGAGATTTCTTTAACCTTGCCAATAGTAAGGTAACTCCCTTCTATTTTGCTACGACAAGAACAAAGAAAATTATTCGCTCCTTGTATGGCAGTGTTGATCTTAACTGGGATAACATTTTCATCCTGAACGGTACGTTGAGAAACGATTGGAGCTCGGCCCTGCCTGTTAAAAGCAACTCTTATTTATATCCATCCGTGGGAGCTTCGTTCATCTTCACCAAGTATGTTGACAAGGCGTTGCCTTTCCTTAGCTTTGGTAAAATCAGAGGAACATGGGCAGAAGCCGGTTCTGACCTTGACCCGTATAACCTGGATTTGTTGTACGGTGTAGGTACTACTCAATGGAATGGCAATATTCTGATGTCCACGCCGGACAGAGCTATTGACTCGAACATTGTACCGCAGTTGACAAAGTCATTTGAATTTGGCCTTGATCTCCGTTTCCTGAAAAACAGGATTGGCCTGAGCGCTACTTATTACAATGAGAACATTACTAACTCAATCGTATCGGTAACGACGCCTTCGGCTAGCGGTTTCTCTTCAAAACTGATCAATGCGGGAAAGCTGAACCGTAAAGGCATTGAGGCAACGATTGATGGCTACCCTGTAAAAAACAACAACTTCTCCTGGAACATCGCCTTAAACCTGGCGAAGAACACATCAAAGGTTGTTGATCTGTATCCCAACCTGACTGCTTATTACCTCGGTGGTAGCGATTATTCCAGCGCAAGTGGCGCGGCCGGTTATGCACCGGGTGTATGGAGCATCGTTGGTCAGGAGTGGGGCCAGATCAGAGGCCGCGGTATTAAGAAGAATGCTGATGGTGTAAATGTTATAAACGCTAACGGTACCTATGCATATACGGATAACGTGAACTTCGGTTCTGTTCTTCCTGACTACACAGGTGGTTTGGTAAATACCTTATCGTACAAAGGCTTCAACCTGAACTTTGCCATTGACTTTACAAAAGGCGGCAAATACTTTTCTCTTTCTGACTTCTGGGGTGGTTTCTCCGGTTTGTATGATTATACAGCTGGCTTGAACGACAGAGGCAAGCCCGTTCGTGACCCGGTTGCTCAAGGTGGAGGTGTACACGTAAAAGGTGTTTCGGCCGCTGACCTGAAAACGCCGGTTGACATGTACATTGACGCCATTGATTATTTTGACGTGAACGGCGCGAATAAAATCAACGAGACGCATATTTTCGACCTGACTTACGTTAAGTTGAGGGAAGTAAATCTTGGCTATACAGTTCCCCTGAACAAAGTGGGCAGAATTGGCAATACAATTAAGAACCTGAACGTTAGTGTGTTTGCCAGAAACCCGTGGCTCATTTATACAGCCAACAAAAACTTCGATCCATCAGAACTTACCGGAAACTATGGTGAGAGCGGACAGTTGCCTCCGTCCAGATCATTTGGGGTGACCTTGAAATTTGGTTTATAGTTTTAAAAAGTTAAACGACAATTATGAAAATGAGTTTTTCAAAAAAGAATATCTCCTCGCTAGTGCTTGTAACAGCACTCGGTTTGGCGGCTTGCAACAAGTTTAAAGATACCAACGTAAGCCCCAATGCGGTGACAACGCCGGTTACTTCAGCTTTGCTTACCAACGTTGAAACCTACCTCGGTTCAGACGCGATTGGACAAGCATCAGCCAGCAACGGCGCCCCGCTGTTTACTTATTATACGCCTTATTTTGTACAGCATTTCAGCCAGATTCAATACCCAGACAACCAGCTTTACCCAACAACCGGCGTGTCGTGGGATGTTTATTATTCGGGTGTTTTGGAAGATTTGCAGAAAATCATCGACGTAAATACGGCCAACCCTAACCCAACGGCGACAGGTGGAAATTCGGTGAACCAGATCCAGATTGCACGGATTTTAAAGGCCTATTATTTTTCTATTGTTACCGATAAGTATGGTGATGTTCCTTACTTCAATGCGCTGAAAGGTGCGTTGCAAGTTCCTTACGATAAGCAACAAGCGATTTACAACGACTTGTTCAAGGAGTTAAAAGAAGCTTCTGCCGCTTTTCAAACCGGCGGTGCTGCCGTTACAGGAGACATCATTTATGGCGGTGATGCGAGTAAATGGAAACGCTTTGCCAATTCACTTCGCTTGTCATTGGCTTTGCGCCTTTCAAAAGTTGATCCGGCTACGGGCAAAACACAGTTTATGGCTGCATTGTCCGACCCCGGAGGCGTGATTGACGATAACGCTTACAACTTCAAGGTTACGTATCCGGGTGGAACATTCAACTACCCGATGTACAACCTTACAACAGCTTCCGTGGTTGCCATTGCAAAACCGCTGGCTGACCTAATGAACAATTATTCTGATCCTCGGGTGTTTGCTTACGGTCAGGCTAATGCTTCAGGTGTTGTAAAGGGCTTCCCTTACGGTTTGGATAGAGCGGGTGCACAGTCATTCATTACTACCAATCCTGATTATAGCCTGGCTTATAATACAAACTACAAAAAGCAAACGTCCACCGCGTTTATTCTTACAGCTGCCTACGTTGACCTGATGAGAGCCGATGCTGCTATTGAATATGCAACCGGTGAAAATGCGTTCAACTTTTTGCAAAAGAGCATTACTGATTCATGGGCGCAATGGGGCGTTACCGGCGACATAGCTGCGTACCTGGTTAAAATTGGTGTAACGGCTGCCAATACACCGCTCCAAAAAATTCAGGAGCAAATGTGGATTGCCTTGTACGGCAGCGAAATGTTTGCCTGGGACGAATGGAGAAGAACCGGCGTGCCTGTACTTACACCAGCACCTGCGGCAACAAATCCAAGCAAGCAAATTCCCAGAAGGTATCCTTACCCAAGCACCGAGGTAAACCTGAACAAAGCGGCTTATGCGGCTGCGGTTGGAGCCATGCCTTATGGTGGTGGCGATACCGAGGTTGCAAGAGTTTGGTGGGACAAGTAAGAACCAAGGTTATAGATAGAATACTTAAAAGCCGTCCATACAGGACGGCTTTTTCTTTTACAAAAAGTTCACTCAATGAGATCGGCTGCTCAATAATTGGTTATAGTATGTAAACAGATCGCCCAGTTCTTTCTCTGATTTAAAGTTTATTTTATGACTGGATACATACGCGGAAACTTCCTGCGTCTTGCCGGTTAATATCTCCAGTATCTCTTTTTTGTTTTTCGAAATTTTGCGGATGCCGTTTTGCTTGTCGTAAACATAAAGTACCTCCTTGGTGTCGTATCGCCTGATGGGAACGGAACTTTGAATGGAGGTCCTGTCAACGTAAGATACTTTATAAGCTTTCAGCAGTGTTAAGCTGCCCTCCGATAGCACCTCGTAAAATGTATTTTCTGTAAACCCATCGGTTGCAGGAAAGCCTGTTTTGAAAACAGTTTTTATTGTGTCATTTCCCACTCCATCAAATTCGACAAAATCAATAGGAACCACGGCAGAATAGTTTTGCCCCAGGCTGTCCTGAAAAAGTAATTCATTGTCCAGAAGATTTACCATGGCTTTGAGGTTTGTATAAAGCCTGCCGTTCTTTAGCTTAATCGTTGCCGCGCTTGCTTGTTGTGGGAAAAGATAGCTGCCTTCTTCCAGTGTGTCAGAATGCGAGTAAACTGCCTTTCGGTTTAAAAATTCATAGCCCGCAAACGGAATAGGCGTTTGTAATTGCGGCATCGCGTTCCTGTTTTGTGCAAAGGCGAAGGAAGAAAGGAGAAAGAAACAAAGCGATAGTCTCATGACAATGATTTGCTTAAATTTAAAAAGGATTGCTAACAAAAATGGACATTCGGCGCATTGTATTTACCGTTGCATTAAATATTCCCTCTATTTCCCGCAGCAGTATGCTCTGCGCTTTTGTCTAACCAATAGTCCTCTTCATGTAGTCTGTACTTCGACGGAAACGATTGCTTTTTAAATTTAAAATTAGACGTTCGATGAGAAAAATTACACTTCTGCTATCCATGCTGGTGCTGTCGGTGCTGGCATTTGCCCAGCGGACCGTTAGCGGTACCGTCCGGGACGAAAAAGGAGAACCTATTCCCTTCGCCACCATTACACAAGTTGGAAAAAACAACGCCACACAAGCCGATGCCAACGGGGTTTTTAGTCTTAAAATACCCGATGGTGCGCAACTGCGCATTACGGCTAGCGGTCACCAGGAACAAACTGTGACGGTTTCCGGAAACACCGTAAATGCTACGCTGGCAACGACGCAGGCGCAGTTAGCGGAAGTGGTGGTGACGACTGCGCTTGGTATCCGCAAACAAAAAAAAGAAGTAGGTTATTCTACTACTCAGGTCTCCTCCAAAGACTTAACCTTAGGCCGGTCGCCAAATGTTGGGTCGGCCTTGTCAGGCAAAGTTGCGGGCTTGTCCATTATACAGCCCAACTCGGGAGTAACCAACGATGTACGTATTAACCTGAGAGGCAATCGGTCGCTGTTGGGAAACAACCAGCCTATTTTGGTGGTAGATGGTTCCATTATCAACATCAATTACCTGAACCAAATCAACCCCAACGACATTGACAACATCAACATTTTGAAAGGCGCTGCTTCCACGGCCTTGTATGGTAATGAAGCTTCAAACGGCGCCATTGTGATTACAACGAAAAAGGGAAGCCGCAATGCACCAACCATTACGGCCAGCAGCACCATTAACCTTGAAAGCATTTCCTTAATGCCCAAACTGCAAAACGAATTTGGTTCTTACGGCGGCGAGGGACTGGATGCGCAAGGACGTTCCAGCTATATTCCCTACGAGAACCAAAGCTACGGCCCCCGCTATGACGGCCACCTGGTTCCTTTGGGCAATCCCGTTCGGGTTTACAATGCCGACGGCACTTTCCGCGATTCTACATTGATGGTGCCTTATGCTGCTGTGAAAAATGGTAAGCGAAATTTCTTCAACACCGGCGTTACCTATCAGCACAACGTGGCTTTTTCAACCGGCGATGCCACAGGCCAGTTTTACATTTCGGCTGAAGACATGCGAAGAAGTGGTACTGTGCCCGATGACAAGTCTGCCCGCAATTCTTTCCGCATCAATGCCAGCAAAGACATTCGCAAAATTTCGATAAGCGCAAACATCAACTATATCCGCTCAACCTACGACATCGTAGGGCCGGATGTAAACCAGGACCGTGCTGTTTATTGGAGTGTATTGAACGCCCCGGCACACGTTGACTTTTCGAAGTTTAAAGACGTTGTGAACAATCCTTTTGCAACGCCATCGGGCTACTTTAATGCTTATTACGGAAATCCTTGGTGGACCATTAAAAACTCAAGGCAAACAGACACAAGAGACAACATCATTTCCAATGCCCGTCTTGAATACCGTCCGTTAAGCTGGTTGTCGGCTTCCTACACAGTAAACTACAATGCCTACTTTGACGAATACGCTTATCACCGCAACAGCGTTCAGTATAATGCCGGCGCTAAGTTTTATGCAGAGAACGGCTTTGACATTTACCCAGCATCGGGCGGATACAAAACATCAAACTATCCCGGTGTTACGCAGACGGGTTATCGCGAACGGTACAACTACAACCGTCTGCAAGGTGACTTCCTTCTGAATTTGCATCATGATTTCAGCAAGTTCACTTCCGTCCTGTTGTTGGGACAAACAACGTATCAAATCAGAACCGATCAGAACGACCTTGGTTATGATCCTACTACCGGCTCTGTCAATAGCTATACGGACATATCTGTATGGGGACCCGCCTACGCTGTGGGTGCGCCCTTGTCTTATCACTACGAGTCAACTCGCAGAACTATTGGCGCTTTTGCAGACTTGACGCTTGGTTATAGCGGCTGGGCCTTTGTTCACGGCTCGTTGCGCAACGATTGGGATTCACGCCTTGAAAAAAACAACCGCAGCTTTCTTTATCCTGCGGTAGATGTGTCTGTGTTGTTTACAGATGCCATCCCGGCTTTGAAGAACAATCCCGTTCTCACCTCCGGTAAAGTGCGGGTTTCTTATGCCAAGGTCGGCCAGGTGAACATTGACCCTTACGGTACCCGCGACATCTACACAGCACCGGCAAGCCTGGGCTTCCCGTATGCAACGGTTTCGGGCTTTGCCGTTGGCTCAAGGTTTAACAACCTGGACATTAAGCCGGAATTTACCGCTGAAAAAGAAATAGGGCTGGAACTTGCCTGGTTAAAAAATCGTTTGCTTACTGATTTTGCCGTGTTCCGCACCAATACAACCAACCAAACCTTGCCTTTGGGTATTTCCGCTGCAACCGGAAGGACACAGGCTTACCTGAACATTGGTGAAGTGCAAAACACCGGCTTTGAAGCGGACATTAAAGGAACTCTTATTCGTTCACGCAACTTTACCTGGACGGCAGGCGTCAATTACTCATACATTCAAAACAAGGTCATTTCAATTGCTCCTGGTGTGAACGAACAGCAACTTTTAAGCGCCGGTGGATTGGGTGGCGGTATTTATGCTATTGTGGGCCAGCCCTATCCAATCTTGAAAACAACGGACTGGAACCGCGACGATCAGGGTCGCATTATTGTGGACAAGTCAACCGGTTTGCCTACGCGTAATGCGACGCCTACGGCTTATGGAACAACGCAGGCGCCCAATCGTTTGGGCTTGAATACAATGCTTACTTACAAAAACTTTACGGCGGGTGCCGTAGCCGAGTTTCGCAGCGGGGCTGTCGTGTTGAACGCTATCGGTGCCGACCTTGACTTTACGGGTGTTTCTACCAACAACACGAAGTTTAACCGCGAGAAATTTGTCATCCCGAATTCGTCTTATGATGACGGAACCGGTAAATATGTGGCCAATACAAGTGTGGCAACCAATACAGATGCCTGGAACTTCTTCGGCAATATCTACAACAGTGTTGGTTCTAACTACGTTACCAGCGCCGACTTCTGGAAATTAAGGGAAGTATCCATCGGGTACAATCTGCCGGCGTCTTTCCTGGGTAAGACAAGAGTGATCAAAGCCGCGAACATTTCTTTGGTGGGCCGCGACCTCTTTATTTGGACCGTAAAAGAGAACATCTGGACCGATCCCGAATTCAGCAACACAACGGGTAACGGAACCGGTGTTACCAACATTAGCCAAACGCCGTCCACAAGAAAATACGGCATCAGCTTAAATCTTACTTTCTAATAATTCATTAATACCTTATTATGAAGAAATATCTGATTGTTCTTTTACTGGGCGGAAGCCTCCTTTCGGGATGTAAAAAGAACTTCCTTGACCTGACGGAGAACCCAAACTATCCGTCAACCGCAACGGCCGTGTCTTTGCTGGCGCCGGCCGAAGTAAAAACGGCATCAATAGCCGTTGACCCGGGTTTGGCTATTGTAAACGTGTGGATGGGTTACTGGGCTTTTAGTCCCAACTACGCTGTAAACCAGGACAGCCGCGACTACCGCTTTACCAATACCTTGGGCCAGAGCACTTTCACCAATATTTACAGCAACGCGTATGATTACCAAAAGATTATTGATTTTGCCGTAGCCCAAAGTGATCCGGCACTCGAAGGCATGGGCCGCACTATGAAATCGTTTTTGATGCAATGGGCCGTGGATATTTGGAACAACGTTCCGTACAGCCAGGCCTTTCAGGGAACAGTTAACAAGGCGCCGGCTTACGACGACGGCAGAGCTGTTTACGAAGCCATTTACGACAACCTGACGGTTGCAATAAATAAGTTGAAAACAGCCTCGAGTTTTCCAGACGCATCGCAGGATCTTATTTTTGGTGGCAACAAAACCAAATGGATAAAGTTTGCCAATACGGTTAAGCTGCGCATTTTGCTTCGCCAGTCGGGAAGAGCAGACAGGGCATCCTACATTACATCCAAGCTGGCGGCTGATTTTCCTTCGAGCGGTGGAACGATCAGCTCCTATTTTTTACAAGCCGGCGAAGGCGCTGTGGTTAATCCAGGCTATGTAAATACAGATTTGAAACAGAATCCTTACTACGCCAACTTCGGTTACAATGCTGCAGGCACAAAAACAGGGAACAATGATTTTTACAAGGCCTCATCTTATTCCGTGAATTTTTATTTTTTACAGAACGACCTGCGGCTGTTTTACGTTGCCAAGCCTGTAAGCACGGGCGGCATTACCTTTTTTGGCTACCATTTCCTGGGAAATGAAATGGGATCGCAAGGCAACGGCGCGGTAACGTATTCCGACAATTTGGATAACTCGCCAATTGGCGGCCCTAGCGGCGGCATTCCGTACCGCAGCGCAACAGATCCGCAGCCAGTCATGGGTGATTTCGAATCGTTGTTTTTGCAAGCAGAGGCAGTGCAAAGAGGCTGGTTTGCCGGCAATGCCAAGACAATATTTAATCAGGCCCAACTGCAGTCTTTTATTTTCGACTTTGACAGAGTTGATGGTGCAGGCTCTGGTGCGGCTTATCAAGCTATGTTAACAGCAACTCCAGACAACAATTGGGACATGGCAACCGACAAAATCAAGTTAATCATCACACAAAAATGGGCAGCCTTAAACACGATCAACTTCATTGAGCCGTGGACGGAGTACCGCAGAACCGGGTACCCTCCAATCCCGCTTTCCAGCAGCGGCAGCCGCGGCCCGCGCATTCCGGTGCGCTTGAAATATCCGCAAACTGAATATGACCTTAATGGTGCAAACGTAAATTCACAAGGCACGATTGACCAGTTTACATCGAAAATCTGGTGGATGCCATAACCTTCAATCACCTAAAACAATAAACTATGCGTTTAAAATATTTGTTTGCAACAATTGCTGCTCTTGCCCTGATGACGATGGGTTGTGTGAAGGAAAAAGGTTTGAATCTCGCCAATCAAACATCGCCCGCGACAAACGTTGCCAATTTTCCGAACCAAAGTGAAACAGCGGCTTTGGATATTTCGGCTACACCAACCACATATACGTTTTATGTAGAAGTAACGGCGGCCAATAATGCGATCCCCTCGGGAACATCGGTTTCCATTACTAAAAGCCCTGCGGTAGCTACCGCTGCCGGTTTTGAGGTTTTGCCCGATTCGGCTTATCAATTGGTGAACACGACGGCGACCGTTGATCCCTCAACACACCTCGCGGCTTTTCAACTGAAGATTTCTTCTACCAAAGTAGCTCCCGGTCACAATTACGGCCTTGGCTTTTCTATTGCCAGCGTTGGCAACGGCGTTACAATTGCGGGCAACAAAAACACCGATGCCATTGGCATTACGGTGAAAAATCTGTACGACGGCAACTATCATTCAAACGGTTACTTCTATCACCCTTCGTCGCCAAGGGCCATTACCAATTTAGCTAAAACGCTGTACACGGTGAACGCAACCACGTCCATTACAACGCTGGGCGATTTGGGCAACCAGATTTACCTGACGGTGGACCCGGCAACAAACAAGGTAACCATCAGTGATGTGGGTGCTGGACCAGGCATTGCGCCAACGTCAACATTGGCAGCCCTGCCTGCGCCGTTCACGCCGTTTGCCGGAAGCAATCCTTCTGTTTACAACAATACTTATAACCCCGCCACCAAGACTTTTTACTTGCGCTACGGTTATGTAGGTGGTACGGGATATCGAGTAACAGAGGAAATATTAACCCACGATTAGTGCAAACTTCCCTAAACAAACAGCCGTTTTAAGCGGCTGTTTTAATTCGTTTTTGTTAAGCTGCTTTAAAGTAGATAGTTGTTTACATTTGGAAACAATTTTTATATGGAGCAGCAAAACCAAATCAATATCGAAATCTCCGAAGAGGTCGCCGAAGGCAGTTATGCAAATCTTGCCATCATTACACATTCGCATGCCGAGTTTGTGATTGACTTTGTAAACGTGATGCCGGGCACGCCCAAGAGTAAAGTAAAGAGCCGCATCATTTTTACGCCGCAACACGCCAAGCGGTTTATGAAAGCCCTTACTGAAAACGTGCAGCGTTACGAGGCCGCTAACGGCGCTATTAAAGACCTGGAAGAGGTTCAGGTGCCGTTCAACTTTGGCGGGCCGGCCGCACAAGCCTGAACCAAAATCATTTAATAAAATGAAACAAGTCGTTTACCTGCTGCTCGTAGCCGCTCCAATGCAGGTTTTTGCACAGGAGCCTTTCCGCGCTAACTTGTTTAATTCTGCCGACGGACGGCAGAACTTTTCAAACTACGCAACGCAGGCGCAGGTTAGCATTGAACGAAAGCATTTTGAACAAAGGCCCAATACTGTAGGCACGCAATACTTGTTTACCGATTGGGCGAAAGGAACCGTAGTGGATACAAAAGGCGTTAGCTACGAAACCTACATGAACTACGACAAAGTAGGGCAAAACCTTTACATGAAAATAAAGGACGATAGCAGCGTGGTTTTTGTGGTGGACAAGGAGCAAATAAAATATGCTACGCTTCAAGGCGCCGGTGCGGCCTGCTGGCTCGAACGCGTTCCTGCGCTGGATAAAGCAAAGTTGTACAACCGCCTGGCTGGTGGAAATAAATACGCATTGTACGCTTTCACCAAAACAAAATTTATTGCCGCCAATTATTCAAGCAACGGCATTGTGTCATCGGGTAATATGTACGACGAGTTTAAAGACGAAACAACTTATTACATTGTACCGGCCAACGGAACGGCTAAAGAGGTTTTGTTGAAACGAAAATCCATCAACGCTGCTTTGCCTTCGGAGAAAGAGAAAATCGAGTTGTTCTTTAAGAACTATGAAGGCGAGTGGGACGAAAAGCTTCTGACAGAGCTGGTTAATTTTCTAAACTTATAACACGGCTTCACGGTACAAGCCGTTCATTTCGTTTAGCGAGCCTTACAAAATTCCCTCATCCGCGAAACTGTAATAGCCGTCATCGCTTACAATGAGGTGGTCAAGTACTTTGATGTCGAAGTATTTGGCTGCCTCTTTTATTTTTTGCGTCAGCTCTTCGTCAGCGCGGCTGGGCTTTAAGCTGCCCGAGGGATGATTGTGGCAAAGAACCAAACTCACGGCTTCTTTTTCCAAAGCGGTTCGCAGAATAATGCGCGGGTCGGCCACCGTGCCGGTAATGCCGCCTTCGCTAATGATTTTAAAATCGTTGATTTTGTTGGCGCGGTTTAAAAAGATCACGGCAAACACTTCGTGCCGGTAATCACGCAAGGAGGTTTGCAGGAAAATGGCTACGTCCGCACTGCTGCTAACGATGGGTTTTTCCAGCGAAGCCGCCGCCTGCCGCCGCCGTCCAAGCTCCATTGCGGCGGCAATGGTAATGGCCTTGGCTTCGCCGATGCCTTTTATTTTCATCAACTCCGCGATGGGCACTTTACCCAATTCGTTCAGGTTATCTTTTCCCAAACGCAAAGCATCCTGCGCCAAATCTAAAGCGCTTTTTGGCCCGCTGCCGGTAGCAATCAAAATTGCCAGCAGTTCGGAATTGCTCAGGGCCGCCGGCCCTTTGGAAAGTAGTTTTTCGCGGGGGCGGTCGTCTTTTGCCCATTGCTTAATGGAGTAATTCTGCTCTTGCATCCTTTAAAGTAAGCGACTAATTTCGAACCTGTCAATATCCCATTTTAAAACTTAAATCCTTTACTTATGAGACGAAATTCTACTTCTGCTATTGGTGCGTTGCATCCCGTTCTTTTTATGTTGCTCGTTTACGTCATTTCCATTGTGCTGGCCTTTTTTGTGTGCCGCACCATTTACTTCAGCCTCCATCCTGATGAAGGAACGGCCGGCCTGAAAGTGGAGAAGACCGAGAGACTTATGGCCGTGAAGTAATTTTTTCTCAGGCGCTGAAATGTTTGCGGAAGGCTTCTGCCTATCTTCGCCGCCACATTTACCGCCATGATGAACCCCAACGCCAAAATTTTTGCCGGCACAGGCTCGCAAAACCTGGCCGAACAAATCTGTAAAAGCTACGGCTGCCAGCTTGGAAAAATCAACATTCAAAAATTCAGCGACGGCGAAATCCAGCCTATCTTTTTAGAAAGCATTCGCGGCGATTTTGTTTTCCTGGTTCAAAGCACGTACGCACCCGCCGATAACCTGATGGAACTGCTGCTGATGATTGATGCGGCCCGCCGCGCATCGGCCAACAAAATCATTGTGGTGATGCCGTACTACGGTTACTCGCGACAAGACCGGAAAGACCGTCCGCGGGTGGCCATCGGTTCAAAGCTGGTTGCCAACATGCTGGTGGCCGCCGGCGCCGACCGCATCATTACCATGGATCTGCACGCCCCGCAGATTCAAGGCTTTTTCGACATACCCGTTGACCACCTTGATTCCTCCGCTGTTTTTATACCTTATATAACACAACTTCGGCTTGAGAACCTTACTTTTGCGGCCCCCGACGTGGGTGCCACAAACCGCATTCGCGAAATCGCAACTTACTTTGAAGCCGAGATGGTAATTTGCGACAAACACCGCAAGCGGGCCAATGAAATTGCGAGCATGGTGGTAATTGGCGACGTGACGAACAAAGACATCGTCATTATTGACGACATCTGCGACACGGCGGGAACGCTGAAAAAGGCGGCAGCTCTTTTAAAAGAAAAAGGCGCACGAAGCGTACGGGCTCTCATCACGCATCCGGTGTTAAGCGGTAAGGCTTATCAAAATATTGAAGAAAGCGTGCTGGAAGAACTGGTGGTGACCGATACCATTCCTTTAAAAATGGCGTCGGAAAAAATAAAGTGCATCACCACAGCCGAACTCTTTGCCGTTGCCATCCGCAATGCGTACGAAAACAAGAGCATCAACAACCTCTTTTTTCACTCGCAGCGGAGAGACAAATAGTTCGAAGTTTGAAGTTTGAGGTACGATGTTAAACGGCCTCAAAATATCAAACATCGAACGTCGAACAAGGAACTTTTAAACACTCATAAACAATGAAGACAATTACAATCGAAGGACAACTGAGGACCGAACACGGGAAGGCAGCCACCCGCCAACTTCGCTCTCAGGAACTTGTGCCCGGTGTAATTTACGGAGGCGCACAGGAGATTAATTTTTCCGCTCCGGCCAAGGCTTTCAAGTCGTTGGTTTACACTCCAAACTTCCAGTTAGCCAACGTAACGGTGGACGGCAGAACCTATCGCTGCATTTTGAAAGATTTGCAGTTTGACAAGGTGAGCGATGAACTGATTCACGTTGATCTGTTGGAACTCGTAGAAGACAAAAAAG
>Ga0308176_10000691_pt1 | contig 21177 bp, 21 predicted proteins | sample PhyCR2_3_FD_203890 | JGI IMG/M metagenome (GOLD analysis project Ga0308176, IMG submission 203890) | Soil microbial communities from UC Gill Tract Community Farm, Albany, California, United States - DLSLS.C.R2 | ecosystem: Environmental > Terrestrial > Soil > Agricultural land | place: USA... | reverse complement strand
ACGTTCTCCGTCCTCAGCACCGCGTGCTCCGTCGGTTTGATGGCCGGCGGCCTGCGTCGAACCATCGAACACGTTACCCGCACTCGTCATGAGGACACAGGCGCTTCGCTCGCGGATCTGCCCACAATCCGCGGCTACATCGCACGCATGCAGGTAAAAACCGATACGTGCGACGCTCTCCTCGCCGATACTCTGAACGCCATCGCCTCGGCGCGGCCGGACGCCACCTTGCGCGTCCTCGAATGCAAAGCCGCGGCCGGCGAAACCGCAAACGAAGTGCTCGATCTCGGCATGCGTGTGTGCGGCGGAGCCGCCTTTCGCAAAGACGTGGCGGTGGAACGCTTCTTCCGCGATGCTCGGGCGTCAGGAGTCATGGCGCCCACTACCGACATCCTGTATGACTTCATTGGCAAAGCCGTTTGCGGCATGCCCCTCTTCTAAAGGATCCACGAACATGAACGATTGTCTTCTGCTCGGCGCCGTTGCCTACGATCCCAAAGTCGTCACAATCTGGGATGGATTCCGAACCTGGTTCCAAAAGCGTGGTCTTCCCTTCGATTACATCCTCTATACGAACTATGAGCGACAGGTCCAGGCTCAATTCTCCGGACACATTCACGTCGCCTGGAATTCACCGCTGGCGTGGCTTCAATCGCAGCGTCTCGCCGCCTCCTTCGGTCGACGCGCTGAAGCCATCTGCATGCGCGACACCGATCGCGACCTTACGTCCGTCGTCATTACGCGTCAAAACTCCGGAATAAGCGCCATCGCGGATCTCAAAGGACGCCGCGTCGCCGTCGGCGCGCCGGATTCGCCGCAGGCTACTCTGATCCCGCTGAGCTTCCTTGCGCAACATGGCGTCGAACGCGGACGAGACATCGAAGTCCTCGAATTCGATGTTGCTCCTGGCAAGCACGGAGATCACATCGGAGGCGAACGCGATGCCGTCCGGGCGCTTGTTCGCGGCGAGTGTGATGCCGCCTGCCTGATCGATAGCAATCTGCTCCTCTTCGCTCAGGAGGGCACAATTCCCTTTGGCTCGACTCGCCTGATCGCGCAAACCCCGCCATACGATCACTGCAATTTCACCGTTCTCGATAACGCGCCCGCCGCTCTCGTCGCCCGCTTCCAGCGATTGCTGCTCGCCATGTCGTACGAGGATCCCGAGGTTCGCCGCCTTCTCGATATGGAAGGTCTGAAGCGCTGGCTGCCGGGCCGGACCGAAGGTTACGCTCTGCTTTCGGATGCGGTGGAAAGGTTCGGTTATCTGAATCGCTTCCTTGAACTCGCGAGTACGCAATGCGCCTCGAGCTGAAGGACCTGCCGTTCGATCGCGGCGGCGCCCTGCTGGTCAAGCGAGCCGTGCGGAATTCCCGGCGCATCACTGTAAGCGCGACACATCCCGATAGCTTCGTTCATCTGCGCGCCTGGTGCCGTGTTCAGGGCCACGGCTTTGAGCTCGACCGGGAAAACAATAGCGCGGTCGTGACCCGCGGCGATGCCGAAACACAACGCTGGTCCGAGTCCGAGCGGGCAGGCGCGCACGAAGCCGTTGTCGACCTCCCGTCACAGCGCTGGGGACTCGCCGCGCGGGGCGCCCTGGTTGAAGCCGGTTCCCCGGAGTTTCATTTCGCCCTCAGCCATAAGCTCGAAGTCTGGTCTGAAGATGCTCCGCGCATCTACGCGCAGGCCGCTGCATCCCAATGGGACCCAGCTACCGCCATTCCCTGGGACACGCCATTCGAGTTACCCGGCGACGTGGAAGACGCCGTCGTGCAGCTCATGACGTATCTGGTCGAGAATGAAACCGCCGCTTTGATCGTGCCCAGCCGTTTCGCGGCGCAGCTTCACCCGCACTTCCGCGAAGTCATGCAGGTTCTCGCCATCCAGGCCGCCGATGAGGCCAGGCACATCGAAGTCTTCACCCGACGCGCCCTGCTGAGATCCCGTCAACCCGGGCTTTCCACCGCCGGCGGTCAGGCATCTCTGCAGACTCTGGTCGAAGAGCCGGACTTCGCCACAGCCTCGTTTCTGCTCTCCGTCCTCGGCGAAGGCACGTTCCTGTCGCTGCTGTGGTTCATCCAGCGATTCGCCCCGGATCCCGTCACCGCCGCCGTCTGCCGGCTTGCAGCTCAGGACGAAGCTCGGCATGTGGCCTTCGGAATGTCGCACCTCCGGCGCCACATACGAGCCGAACCGGTCTTCCGCCAAACTCTGGCCAACGCGGTCCGGCGGCGCCATGACGCGCTTCGCCACACGGCAGGATTGAATACCGAAGTCTTCGAAGCCCTTATCCTCCTGGCCGCGGGATCCTGGCATCCTGCGGACCTGATTCGCGGATCCGATGGAGTCGATGCCCTTCTTCAGGAGATGAACCGCGACCGAGTGAAACGTCTCGAATGGATCGGTTTTCCCACCGCGGAAGCCGAAGAGCTCTCCAGCTTGCATACCCGCAACTTCATGTGAGCTGCGGGTCTGCCTCATCCGTGTTGCTCTGTGGCCCGCCATTCTTCAGCCGCTCGGCGGAGAAATCGGCTGGCTCCGGTTAAGAACTCCACCTGACGAGGGACTCGCTATTTGCGCAGCCGTCGCAACATGATGAACGCAAGCGCGGGCAGGATCAGTATCCCGGAGGCGGGTTCCGGCACTGCCACCTGGCTGTCAATCCAGCCCGCGAATGCCGATACGCGGACGTCCGCTGCAAATTCTCCGAAGCTTTGGTTCAGCGCGTCATCGACGTCGGGACCGTTCTCTCGAAACGAGAACGAATGCAGCCCGGCCACGGCCCCATTCAGGAACGTCGGGCCTCCGGAGTCGCCGTGTGATGGAAACACTTCCTGCAAACCCTCACCGAGATCATGGAGGCCCAGAACCACGCCCAACCCGTCATTCTGTGGCAGCCCATTGTCAAAATCGTACAAGAGCAGCGAGTCGGCGCCCGCAAACTGGAACGCCGACCCGTCGGCATCCAGACGGTTAAGGCCGATTCGCCTCTGTCCGGCTGGCAGTGAATCATCTTCGTGGCCCTGACCCGTCGCCCCATATCCGGCAACGACTCCGATCTGTCCTGTTTCGTCACTGCCGCGGTAAATCGAATAGCGGTTCGCGCCGGCGGGAGCGGGACTTGCCAGCGTGACGATGGCCAGATCGTTTCCGTTGAACACATCGCCTGTATAGCCGGCATACACAAGGATGCTCGCGTAGTCGATCTGCTCAATAATGCTGGCTGTCTCGAAGCGTGCGGTCAACCCAAAAACGTTGGGCATACCCGTGGAGTCGGTGAGACAGTGCGCCGCCGTCAGGACATGCTGTCCCGTACCGAGCAACACTCCGGAGCAATCCACGCTTCTCGTGGCCTGAACAATCTCGAGGCTGGTCACTCCGTCCCATCCGGCGCCAAATGGTGTCAGATAGTTGTCGGGCAATCCGGAGGTCACGATCGCCGGCAGACTTATCGGGCACAAAAAGAGCCATCCTAAGCAAAACAACCGCAACCTGGCTGGCGTCCGGCAACACATGGCATGCTCGCGATTGAATGAGGGCAGGGTCCGCGCCTCCAATGAAAGCACAGACCCTGCTGCCAGGGCAAGGCCGCAACTCCGTGGTCTCTCCCGGCGAGTCTAGTTGTATGCGTGGAGTTCCGTCATGTAGTCGTCCAGCCAGGCTGTAAGACCCAGAGCTCCCGTAACTCGATACTGGACCTGGGCCGTGTAGGTCGCCCCCGTAGCTCCGCCCGCAACACGAGCCGCAAACTGCGCCGCATGCATCGCCCAGTCGTTTGCGGAGCAGAACGCCATGGGACTAAGCGTGTCATATGGCTGCATGAATGTGGGGAAGCCGGCGGCGGCGGGAACCCGGCTGATCATCACGCGCGTTTCTACCCAGTTGGAAGCGCCCGCAGGCGGGAGAGGGTTGCCGATGAGACGGCACTCGGCGCTGAAGGTGACGTTGAGCAGATCACTATCGAACGCCGGCACGAACCACGATGCCGAAGCGCCCGGAACATTGACGAAGGCGTGGCTGGTCGTTGTCGTCGGCGAGTTTTCGGCGGCTTTACGGACTCCCTCGAGAGCTCCTCCGGAGTAAACCGTGCGAGTGAGTTCGGTGCTTTCGGTTGGTGTTTGCTGTTGCTGCGCGAACGCAGGCAGGCACATTGCTGTGAGAATGACGGTCGCCGCTGCGGTCGTCGCTTTAATCGTATCCATGGTTTTCACCCCTATTTGATTTGAAAGTTACCGGATGGTTCCTCCGGTATCTACCCAGGAATAGAAGTTCTTCGAAAGTGATTCCGCAGAACCTCGTCGTACGATTTGTGACGCCCGGCGGAAAAATGTTACGAAATGTCCTACGCATCTCCTAAAAAGCTGCGGTTAATTTCGCTCCGGGCTCAGTCCTGAAAAAGCGCGTTACGATTGAGCCGGCGAGAGCACATAAGCATGAGGTTGAATTATGAAGCTGTATTCCTGCCTGTTTTCAGTATTGGTATTTGCGGGCGTGCCCCTGAACAGTTACTCGCAGGAGGCGCCGCCCGCTTCCAGCCACATGGCCTGGTCGAATGGACGCATCAGTCTGAGTGCTCGGGAGGTTCCCTTGCCGCAATTACTCGATGAGATCAGACAGGCCACCAATCTCTCGTTATCGGTATTTCCCGGGGCGGAAGAGGAGGTGATCTCTGTCGTCCTGAAGGACGCCCCGCTGGAACAGGGGCTGAGGATCCTGCTCGGCCGCTACGATTCGATATTTCTCTATTCCGCCAATGATCGCGGAGGAGCGGATTTGAAGAAGGTGTGGGTCTATCGGAAGGGGCAGGCGACGGGGCTGGAACCGGCATCCGCGGAAGCCATCGCTGGCACAAAGGCCCTTCGCGAAAAGCTGAATGATCCGGACGCCGTAGTCAGGCGCAGAGCCTTCGATGCGCTGCTGGCCCGGCCCGGCATCGAAGAGCGCGAACTCATTATCAGCGCGGTGCTCACGGAACGGGACGACAGCCTTCGGGCAAACATGCTCGAGTCGGCGCACAGCAGCGGCTTACAATTGCCTCCGGAGTTCTGGGCTTCTCTCGCAGGGGACCCGTCGGAACAGGTCCGCTTGCTGGTGTTGAATTCTCTCGAAGGAACGATGGAGGCCCAAAGCGTCGCGGCACTCGCATTGACTGACCCGAGTCCGCATGTCCAATCACGAGCGAAGGAGATTCTCGATTCCCTCCCATCGGCACACCCGCCCGCCGCGCAGTGACAGCGGCTGTGCCGGCGTGTCCAGTTATTTGTTGCATATTACGCTGGAGAACGACAATCTCGCGCGCAACTGAAACTCCCGTCCTGGAGTCGCTGCCTCGGTGATCGTTCCAAACTGGGGCGTATTCACAAACCGATTCGGCGTCCCCAGGTTAGTGTGATTCAGCGCGTTATAAGCCTCTACCCGAAGATCGAAGTGAACCCGTTCGGTGATGGGGAAAGCTCGCGCCATCGCAATGTCCATGGTTTGCATTCCGGGCTCGTAGACTGAATTCCGCCTTCGGCGTTCGAGATCAGATTCCGAACCGCACCCGTCTCTTCGGCCTTCAGCGTAATCTGCACACCGGTTGCTGGCGCGTGCGAAGCATCTTCGATAACGCCGCTGATCGTGCCAAAGTTAGCCTGTGCAAATAGAAAAGAAGAACCCAACAGAAGAGATAGCGCGAGACTGCCCATTATTGGGAGATACTAGCCAGAGCCGCAAGTAACGGTGAATAACCGAAACCTGTTAGTTGCTCGCTATCTTCGAAACACTGTAGTCCCCGGATTGTAATTCCGCCAGTCAAACCAGTAGTCTTTGATCGCTTCGACTTTCTGCAGGCACTCTCCGGTACGCGGCCCCTCCACCGCGCAGCCCCGGAAGTTCCACCTGCTGCCCGTGAGAGCATCCATCATCAAAGCCCCTCCCGCGGTACTGTCGGGAGCGCGGTAAAAATCCGCTACTGCATCTCCCCGGGGCAATCGCCGCGAAAACGCCCGGGCTGATTCTCCATCCCCTCCCAAAACCAGCAGCACCGGCTCTGAACCCACGCGGTCTTCGATCAGCTTTTGGTTCAGAACGTCATCGAACCGGTATGCTCTCGCGGCGCCGCCCGTATGAATTCCCAGCATCAGGTCGCGGGGCGCAAGACCCGGCTGGGCATAGCTCAAGACCGTGGGCGCTTTCTTCATTTTCACGTCCCAATCTTCCGGAGCATACTGAGACGTGTAAGCTGCCACATCCTTGAGTACAGCCCCGTGCGGTTGCTCGGCTTTCCACAGCGCCAGAGTCAATTCATCCGAATGAATCAGTCGAAGCGCGGAACCCGTCAGAGGACCAGAAACCGCGCGGCCGCTGATCTGCTGCCAGTACGTGCCGGTCTCCTCATCTCGCATGAGGAAGTTCTGATTATTGATTCCCGCGAGGTGAAATCTCAGAACAATCCCGTTGACCTCGCGACCCCACACCAGACCGGTGTGACAGAGCGTTCAATAAGTGGCCACGATCGGAACGCCATTCACGACGTCGTTCACGATGTGGTGATAGGAGGTGATTCGGACAGGGTATGCGCGCGCCACCGGACCAATCTCGACCGCGGTCACCATCTCGCCCCCATCCAGCTTCGTTTCGCCTGCCGACTGAAACTCCGGACGTCCCATCGGGTGAAACATCATTTCATAGATGTTGACGCGTGAAAGCGCGGCGAACAGACACACTCCCGCTCCCGCGCACGCGGCGATACGGCGCCAGCGGCCGGGCCGCGACCGCCAGTAAAGGATCAGCCCAACCATACCCAGCGCGACGCACAAGCCCATCACCACGGGCCGGTATCGGAGAACCGCCAGCGCGACGGCCAGTTCTCCGGCGCCCTGATGCCGAAATGGCCGGATGACGTAGATCGGATAGGCCAGAAAAAACAGCGAGATGGCAAATGAAACAGCCAGCACGAGCGCGGGCGTAATCGTTTTTCGCGGAGTCATGGCGAGACCACCGATCCTGCGGAGAATGCTCCGCTGCTTCAATAATTGAAACCAATTACGCCGGCAACAGAAACCGCTCGGCCTTCTCCCGAATCGCCCTGGCCACCTCGTAGGGATCGCCATTCTGGTACTTCGGCGCAAACAACTCGACCGAAAGCGGCCCGGCGTAACCCTTCCCGCTCAACGCCCGAAGGATCTTCGGAATCGGCGTCACCCCGGTACCCGGAATCTCGCGGGTGGTCGAGTCCAGCAGTTCGCGCGGCATGTCCGGCACATCCTGGAAATGCACGTGGTGAATCTCGCCCGCCCGGATCTGCTCCAGGTCTTCAAACTTACTGAGCCCGGACCAGAAATGATAAAAGTCCAGCATCGGCCCCACGTTCGGATGCCCCGCCTCGCGGACCAGCCGCAGCGCCGTCGGGAGCGTCGCGATAAATGTGGACGCCCGCGTGAATTCCATCATCAGCGTCACCCGGAATTGCCTCGCGACGTTCGCGGCTTCCCGTACATTCGCCACTGCTCTCGCGTAGTCGTCCGGACCGAACTTCCCCGTGGCGGTGCACGGCGCCACCATGCGGTCGATCCCCATTTCCGCTGCGACCTCGGCGTTGTGCTTCAAATTTTCGAGTGCCTGCGCCCGCTCCGGTCCGGGATCCCACAGTCCGCGAGCGCCCCCGTGCGACACGGCAGTGAGGCCGAGATCCGACAGCAGCCGCTTCGCCCCTGCCACGCCTTCGGTCTTTATATAAGGATCAACCAGCGGCGGGACAATCTCGACCTGTTTGATGCCCGCCCTCGCATACCCCTCGAGTGACTTCCGGTAACCCGCGGCGGCCGTGGTCGTCTGGTGAATGCACAGCGTCATTTTGGAGTTCGCGGCGGCGCGGAGCTGCAGCGCCGGAATCAGGGTCAACAGCCGGCGACGATTGAGCATCCCGCTACCATATCGCACAGCCGAAGTCGTTTTGAATGAGGATGTCCGGATTTCCGTTGAAATAGGGGCGACCCGAACTAAGCCGCAACGGCTGCGGCGGCCTTTCCGGTACGCTGCCTCCAGGCAGCATCCAGAGCTTTGACGAGCACAGGCATGTGCCGGTACCCATGAATCTTACTCCACTTGCTTTCGGCGAACAGGATGGCTGAAGCGACCCAGCGCAGCCGGTGATCGTTGCCCTGCCACCGTTTCACCTGCTGGCAAATCTTCGCTACCATCGAAAAACCTGATTCGATCGCGTTGGTGCTGGAAAGCGTTTTGCGAAGCCGGGGCGTGATTCGCAGATTCAGAAGCGTCAGCGTTTCATCCAGTCCTTCCACCAGGCTGGCGGCTGCGCTCGGATTCTCCTCTATCAGTTCATCATGGAGCTGGTACATCGCGTTGCGGGCATCGGCTGCTTCCTCCGTCGCATAGGCTGCTCGCATCCGGAACTTCACGGCATGGCGTTTCGCCTCGGGCAGATACTCGGCCACGTTGCGGATCTTGTGCACCTGGCAGCGCTGGATAAACGCCGCATCGCCAGCCTAGGCGATCACCGCCGTCCGCAGCGCTTTGCTTCCGTCCAGCAGATACAGCCGGGGCTGATTGAAGTCAACGCCGCGTTCCACGAGGTCGCCGAACAGGTCCTGCACCACCGTGGCATTCTCGACTGCGCCCTGCCGCATGCCCAGTACGATTTTGTTGCCCAGCCTGTCAATGCCGATGGCCACGATCAGATGCTGTCCCTTAAAGATCGTGCCGTCCACCAGCATGGCGGTAAGTGGGATGTCTTTGAGCGTCCGCTTCATCAGCTGATCCAGTTTGCGGCGGCTGGCCTCGACGAAGTGTTCCGACGTCGTGCTCTTCTCCAGCCCGTAGGCTTCGGCGAACTGCTCGATAACCTCCTTGTAGCTGCGCATCGTGAGCCCGTACATCACCTTGTGCCATACGGTTTCTTCCAGCAATGACGCTTTCTGAAACAGCGCGTAGCTTCCCAACGGAATTTTCCGGTCATTCTGCCGGCTGCGCACACGCGGCCGGTCTACCGGAACCTTCTGACCATCAATGATGCAGAAACCTTCCTCGCTTCCCCACCGGTAAGCGCCTTCGCATCAGCATCCGCTCCGAGCGCTTTCCGGCAAGTTGCTCCACTGCGCTCTCCATCACGGATTCGATGAACATTTTCCCCACGCAGCGCAGCAGGTCACCGAGGCTTTGCTGCGCCAGTTCGGCGATTCCTGCGGTCGGGATTGTGAGCTGAACCGGCACCTCGTTTGTCTTCGCCCACCCCGCAAACTGTTCCGCGGCTCGGCGCTTCGTTATCTGGTATCGTTTCTTCACACGCGACTCCTTTTCCTGACAGAAATGCCCAGAGCCTATCAGATGGCTCTGGGTGAGTCGCTCACTTTTCTACGAAGTTCCGGACATCCTCACGCAAATGCCGGGAGCCATGCCGCACGGAGACTCGCTCAACGCATTTCACATCCATAAAGATAAATCGCCCGCGGGCGGCCGCTTTCGATCCAGCGGGCGTGAAGCGGCGATACGCCAGTACCTGAGGTACTGAAGTTCTGCTTAAATTCCGTTGCCGTGCCGCGCAGATCGGTCTAGAATAAGCCGACTACGCCAGAATCTGCTGTTTTTCATTAGGTTTTCCAGACAAATGTGTCGATCAATTTCTGCCCTGACAGGCACTCGTTCTCTCATCGTAATGATCCTGGCCGCTTTCTGCGGATCAGGAGCGCGGGCCGGCATGCTGATATTGAAAGCCCAAAACGGTTATCAATTCGGGGAAGCGTTCTCTGTTACCGTCAACGGGAAGGATAAGGCCTTCAACCTCGGCGCCGATCCGCACCTGTCCGGAGCCCCGCCAAAACTCCAATCCGTGAAAATCGCTGGAAGCCTCGAGAAAAATGCGGATTCCGGAACCATTGCAATGATGACTGAGGGGCAGCCAGAGTATCTGTTTCCGGAAAACGTGGGAAAGGGCGCGCCCCGAGCACCAGTGAGTGCCTGGCAATCCGCGACCATCGCCTACAAGAAGGCGGAAAAAGATAAAGAGCAGGTTGCGGTACCGTATGCGTCGTTCGTCGCTTTTCTCGCGGGCGGCGTTGAAGAACTGGCGCAGTTGTGTGGCGACAATCAGGCGCTCGAGTTCATCGGCGGCAAGAACAAAGTGTTCACAACCGAGCTGGATCTCATCCGCTCGGCCGTAAAGACGTATGGCTCCGCTCCGGCGTTCGCGCCCGTGGAGCGGATGGTACGCCGGGCGATGCAGGAAAGGTACGAGAGATTTGAGGGTGGACTCGCGGGAGCGCCGACGCTTGACGAGGCGCTCAAGCTGACGAAGCTTTCGGCCGAGGCATACGGCGCCTCCGCGGAACAGGACAAACTCCGCAGCCAGATTGCAGCAGTAAAGCTGAAGCTTGACCGCCGGGCAGCCATTCTCCGCGCCTTCGCGGCGGCGGACGCGTGGGATCCTTTCCTGATTGCGGACCGCGATTTCGAGAAATATCACCGGGCGTTTCCGCAGATGGCCGCGCTCGAAGCGAAAGCTCTGAAGGCGAGCCTCGACACGCATCGCGCTGCAGGCGAGGCGCGCATCAAGGAGAAGGATTTCGGCGGAGCATTCCGCGAATTCCGGGCCGCCAGTCTGCGAAAACCTTCCGACGCGATGCTCGAAGAAAAGGCGCTCGAGGCATGGACCGAGTACTCGAGCGAGCACGCAATCGATCACCGGCGGGAGCGCAAACAACTGGCCCAGGGCGAACTGGCAGTGATTAACGAAAAGCTGCTTTTCGCGACGAACTACAAGGAGCAGAACAAGCTGGATCTGGCGTTCAAGTCTCTGCAGGACGCCGAAGCGGTCGATGCGACATACCTTCCCGTCCTGCTCAAGAAAGCGGAGATCCTCGGCGCACAGCGGCAGTTTGCAAAAGCCTTCATTACGCTCGATGAATACGACTTGCGAGCCGTAGATGAGGAACGGCAGAAATCCAGCGCACTTCGCGCCGATCTCAGGTTCAAGCAGAGCAGCACAGTGGAAGACGTGAAGGCGCAGCTGGCGAAAACATGGGAAGCAGGAAATTACATTCAGGCGCGCGATCTCACCAGGCAGGGCCTGGCCGCCCGCGATGATGACGCCGAGCTTCTGTTTCAGGCGGGTACTTCCGCGCTGGTCATGCGCAATCGGGATGCGGCGCGCCAGTATTTCACCCGTTATCTCGAGGTCTCAAACACGCTCGACGCCGATCAGGAACAGCGCGTCCGAGTGCGGTCGATTATGGCATCGATTACAGGCCTCGCGGCGCAGGCTCCGAAAGACGGCAGAAGCAACTGGCTTTCGGGCGAGAAACTACCCTCGAGCGTTTATTACTCGCCGTACAGTCTCGCTTTTCAGCCGAAGATCGATCGGATCGAAGCTTCGGGAAAGATGAAAGTGAGCTGGGAATGGGACGGAGACAAGCTGAAATCGATTACTCCGGCGTTCGAGAAGGCAGATAAGGCAACCGGCGAAAAGCGGGTTGCGTTCGCCTATGACCCGAAATTCCCGCAGGTGGAATCCGTCGCATACGGTGATAATCTGCCGGAGCGTTCCCCGTCCGCCGACCCGGAGCCTTACAAGAGATCATGCCTGGTCGTCTGGAACGACCCTTACATAGACCCTTCAGCGGTACAGCAGCTCACCAAAAGAAACATCTCTCAGGTGATCTCCGGGAATCGCTACTTCAACCCGTTCGTTTGGGACAAAGTCCACTATTTTCAGGCTGTGTGGGATGACCAGGGCCGGATGACGCAAGCCCGCGAACTCAGCGGGCCCGGGGGACAGCCTCTCAACTTTTCACTCTCGTTCGAATGGGACGGCATGCAACTGCAGGCAATCGCCGGCTACGAAGAAGCCGGCGGCCGCCGGGCACAGGTGTACGAGCGGCAGATGCGATACGAAGATGGAAGGCTGGCTTCCGAGGAAATCAGAGCCCAGGGAAGGACCAGCCGTATCCGGTACGAGTACAAATCGGGAAAACTGGCATCGGCCGCCGCAGAACGCGACGCAACGCTCGATGACCGGTCGCGTCAGGTGATTTTCCAATGAGAAGCTCCGTGAAGATTTTGAATGCGGTTCTTGTCGCCGTCTGCGGCGTTTGCAGTGTTGCGGCGCAATCCGGCCCGGCGGCTGAAGGCAAGCGGGTCGCGCTGATCATCGGTAACAATGCGTATTCAATGAGCCCGCTCCAGAACGCGGTCAACGATGCGCGCCTGATTGACAAAGCGCTTCAGGGAGCCGGATTCACAACCACCCTGAAGGTGGATGCCACGAAACCGGTAATGGAGCAATCGGCTCTCGAATTCCTGAATTCGATCGGCCCGGACGATACGGTGCTCTTCTTCTATGCGGGGCACGGTATCCAGATGCAGAACGAGAATTTCCTGGTTCCGGTGGACTTCGAGGTCGCCAACACGTTTATCGATGCCAAATTCAAGATGTTTCCGATGGCCTATTTCTTTGATGCCCTGAAAGAGAAAAGGCCGAAGCGAAGCATCATTCTGCTGGATGCCTGCCGGACCAATGCGGGCGCGCAAGCCCATGAAACGGGACTCGCGCAGCCCCAGAACGCCGGTTCGGAGACCTACATCGCGTATTCCACTTCACCGGGCCAGGTCGCCGCGGATAATCCGTCCGGACGGGACAGCTGGTTCACCGAAGCGCTGGCCGATCTGATCAATGAGCGCGATCTGACGATCGATGACGTGTTCACGCGCGTAAGATCGCGAGTGAGCAGCGAAACGTCGGGCAGGCAAACTCCGTGGGTGACGTCCAGCCTGACGAGCAAGTTTTACTTCCATGCACCCAACAATCTGAAAGCGGACGCCGACCCGACCATGGCTGAGAAATGGCTGGTTGATGCGCAGGTGCGCGAACAACGGGGAGATTGGGAAGGCGCGATCAGCCTTCTCCACCAGATCCAGAGCCTCAAGCCGGGCGGGCTTGTCGAATCCACTGCGAATGTCCGCCTTCCTTACCTCGAGGCGCGGAAAGAAGCGGTTGATCGCTACAACGCTTCTGATTTTGCGGCCGGGGCGGCGCTGTACGAGAAGGCGCTCAAGATGGACCCGTTTTCGATGGAAACAGCATTTGAGGCTGCGTACAGCTTTATGCTGATCGACCGACCGGACGATGCCGCGCGGCTGTTGAGCATCGTTCGGGAGCGCGGTACGAGCGCGTCGGTCGCCAAAGCCGAAGCGATGCTGAAGGAACTCGCGCCGATTTCTCCCGAAGCGGCGCGGGCGCTCACGGCGGGGCGTCCGGATGCGCCTCCGATTCAGCAGATGTTTACAGGCGTTCGGTTCGGAGATCCGGACTGGCTGGCGGGCCGGCGATACGTCGAAGGCAATCCGATGCAGCTGAGCGGATGGCTCAAGAAAGTGGACGACGCCTATGCCGCGCCCGCTCCGGCCCCGGCGGTAACGTCCGCAGCTCCTGCCGGCAGCCAGACGGATCAGGGCGCTGCGCCGATTGCCAGCGGCGCCACGGAAATCGCGATGAGCGTTTTCCACGTGGAGATCGCGCCTGTGGGAGGTGAAACCCGGGATATTGGTATTCGGCGCATCGGCCAGCCTGCCGGCGGTTCCGTGGGTTTCCTCCAGCTCGAGGGCTCAGGAGGCGTGCCCGTCCTGATGAATGGCTCTCCGCGTGGACAGATTCCGTCAAAGTTTGCTGTCCCACCCGGGAAGTATGTTCTTCGAACCCTCGAGAACGGAAATGTGATACGCGAGTTGCCTTTCGATGTTGCCGACGGCTCAAGCCGAACTATTCACATAGAAAAATGAGAACCGTTTCACGAACGATACTTTCGGCGGCGATTGCCGCGGGCGTGCTTGCGCCGCTGGCTTCAGCCGTTGCGCAGTGGGCGGATCGCGGCGAGTACGATCTCGTCCTGATGATCCGATCGGAAGGATCGCCGCAGAAGCGGCTTGACCTGATCGACACGTGGCGAAAGCAGTACCCGAAGTCGCAACTGGCGGAGAGCAGAAGAGAACTCGCGCTCACAACTTACCAATCGATGCGGGACTGGCCTCATATGCTGGCGGTTGCGCGGGAAATTAATACCGCCGAGCCGTCGAATCCGGTCGGCCTTTACTGGTGCGCATCGTTGATCCCGGGCTCGTCCGGAGTATCGCCTGAAACAATCACACTTGCCGAGGCGGCGGCGAGAGCTTTGCTTTCCGGCGGCTCCGCGATGTTTGCGCCCGACAAGAAGCCGGCTGGGACCACGGAAGCGGAATGGAGAGCGAGCCGGGCGGCGTCTGCCGTTGTCGCGCGGCGCGCTCTGGGCTGGGCGGCATGGCAGAAAAAGGATCTTACGGAGGCCGCAAGCGAGTTTACGGCCGCTCTGAAAGAAGATCCAAAGAACGCCGAGATGTCAGCCTGGCTGGGGATCGTGCTTTCGCTGCAGAAAGACAAGCCGGCTCAGGCGATCTGGAGCGTTCTGAGGGCTGGCGCATTGCGGGATGAGGGCGCCTTACCCGACGATCAGCGTCTGCAGGTAGCGCAGACCGCGGAGCGCGCCTATGTTGCGTGGCACGGATCTGCCGACGGTCTTGATGCAGTGCGTCAGAAATCGCTTGAATCAGCGCTGCCTCCGGCGGATTTCACGATCGAAACGGCATCCTCCGTAGCGCTGCGCAATCTGGAAGAACAGACCCGCGCGACAAATCCACAGCTTGCCGACTGGTTTCACACTCGCCGGATGCTGGAAGACCCGGGCGGCGGACAGTTCTTCAAAACGCTGCAGTCGCAGCCGCTGCCCAAACTGAAAGGCATCGTCATCCGTTGCAGCCCGGAAACGCGGCCGGAACAGGTTACGCTCGGAATCCGGGACGGTTCGACCGAAGAAGTCCTTCTGAAATTTGCGTCGCCGATGCGTTTTGCCGCGGATCCGGGGACGGAGATCGAGTTTACGGGCAACGCGGAGTCATTCCACGCTGCTCCGTTTCAGCTTGTGGTTACGACGGACGCGAAGAACGTCGAAGGATGGCCGGCGCGGCCGGGAGCAAGGAAGCATTAGCCGGCTCATCGTGTCTGTTGACGGAACGATATGGAAAAATGGCCATCGTGGTTCAGCGGGAAAAGAAGGACGGCGGTCTGGTTACGGGAACGCTCACCGTTAACGGACAGCTGATTGGGACAACTTACGAGAATGCGAGATTGATGATCGCCGCGGGGGCCTATCCGGGCAGAATGCGTTACGTCTCCGGTCATAACTTCGTACAGGATCCGTTTGGAACGATTGCGAAGGCCGGAGAAGTTGCGGCTGTTTTTTATGGAACGGAGACTCCGATCCCGTCTCCGGCGATGTCAATGCGTGCTACCGGTGAGCAAATGCCTGCGGCCGAAGTTACCGGTGGTGTATCTGAATCTTTGTCGTGATTGTTGTCACCGGTTTGGGCGACGAGTTGACAACGTAAACCAGGCCCTTCGGTTCGTTCGAGCTGATCGGCTGATTCACACGGCGAATCGCGATATCTCTCGTTCCGAAAGCCTGGGCCATCTTTTCGACTGAGTCATTCACGAGCCGCGCATCAGCCATTTGTAGTGGCGCATCAGCCTGCTTCTGGGGTCTGGCGCCACCATCATCCGCCGGCGCTTTCTCCTCGTGAAGACCGCGGATGCCGCGGTACAGGTCCGAGACATCCGACGGGCTGCGGGAAAGTACGACGAACAACGTTTCCGTCCCGGGAGGGTTTTTCATTTCGAGGCAGTAGTTCGCAGGAACGCGTTTTCGGGCGCCGGGGTCGAGCACGCTGGTTTCTTCCGGCATGTCGATGGAAGGAAGGAGCGGCCGCCATGCTCCGCTCGACTGCTTCGCCAGAACGTACACATACCCGGAATGATTGGCTTCGATGTCGAGGGCCACACAATCTCCGGCGCGAAAGATGTGCGTAGAGCTTACCTGTTGCGATACGCCCGTATCCGGGTTGACGAGCAGCAGGTTGTACCGGAGCCCAAGATGAGGAGCGGGCGCGGGTGAGGTTTGCGAGCTCGCCCGGCGCATCGGAGGCAGAGACTCCTTCTGCCCATAGGTCACAAAGTAAAGTTCCCGCGCGCCCATGGCCGGGGCGGCGTCCTTCGCCCGCTGATCCTGCGCAGGCGCGGTCTGAATGACTGCGATTAGGGAAATCGGGACGACCAGCAAGCGCCAGCCGCGCCGGGTTCCGGGCCTCAGCATCCTCGCCATCGGCATGAGAGCGCCGTAATATTAACAGAAAAACGGCGGATTGTGCAGGTAAAGCGCCGGCCTCAGTACCAGTATTAAGAACAGCCGGGATGAGGTCGGTTACAATCGCTCTCGGATGTCGTTTCCGACTCGCCGCTTCCTCCTCTGGTTCACCATCCCCGCAGTCTTCGCCTTCGTGGCCGTTGCCTGGACGGCGACGCGCCCGGACGATGACATTCCCTTTGCGAAGCATTCGCTCGATCTGGGCCAGAACGAGCCCGCCGCATTCGCAGACGTGAATCACGACGGCAAGCTCGATATCGTCTCCGGCGAAAACTGGTATGAGGCTCCACGCTGGACCCGGCATCACTTCCGGCAAATGCTGTTCACGAACAACTACATCGACGATTTCAGCGACTTGCCCATCGACGTGAATGGCGATGGATATCCCGATATCGTCAGTTGCGGCTGGTTTTCGAAAAGCCTGTGGTGGGACGAAAATCCGGGTCGCGCGGGAGGCGACTGGAAGCGCCATGAATTCGAGACCGGGCACAATGTCGAGTTCTGTTTCGCGGTGGATCTCAACAACGACGGCCGCAAGACCGAGATCCTTCCCGAATTTGGCAACGCCGATGCGCCGCTCGCCTGGTATGAGCTGAAGAACAAGGGGTTCGTCCGGCACGTGGTGAGCCCACGTTCTTACGGACACGGAATCGGCGCGGGAGACGTGAACCACGACGGCCGCGCCGATATCCTCACGCCCAGGGGCTGGTTCGAAGCGCCTGCCGATCCGCATTCAGGGGACTGGAAGTTCCACGGCGAATGGGATCTCGGCGGCACGGGGTTCATTTACGTGGAGGACATCAATAAAGATGGGCGGCCTGATCTTGTGACCTCCGCCGCGCACGATTACGGCGTCTTCTGGGTGGAGAACCTCGGCAACGGGCAGTGGAAGAAGCACGTGATCGACGACAGCTGGTCGCAAGCCCACGCCATGACCATCGCGGACCTGAATGGCGATGGCCGCCCGGATCTCATCACGGGCAAGCGCTTCATGGCGCACAATGGGCGCGACCCCGGCGAGCGTGAGCCGCTCGGCGTCTACTGGTACGAATATCTGCCGCCGGATGCGAAGGGCAATATCGAATGGGTGAAGCACGTGGTGGATTATGGCGGGAGGACCGGCGGCGGGATGCAGATACCAGTGGCGGATCTGGACGGCGACGGCGATCCGGATTTTGCGGTCGGTGGTAAGAGCGGGCTTTTTCTGTTCGAGAATCTGACGCGCCGGAGTGGGCATTGACGGAACGCTGGCGCGGCCACTGGGCGCTCGTCACCGGCGCAAGCGCAGGTATTGGACGCGCGCTCGCCGAGCAGCTCGCCGCCGAAGGCGCCAATCTCTTCCTGACGGCGCGCCGGCTCGATCGCCTGAACGAAATCGCCGACTGGCTTCGGATGCAGCGCGGCATTGAAGTGGAAACGCTGGCGGCCGATCTCATCGAGCCCGGCGCTCCGGAGGAGATTTTCAAGCGAACTGAAGCGAGCGGCATTCGCCCGTCGCTTCTCGTGAACAATGCCGGCTTCGGTTTATTCGGTGAATTCCGCGCGGCCGATCACGCCCGGCTGCTCGCCATGATTCAGGTGAACTGCGCCGCAGTGGCGGCGCTTACGCACCTGTATTTGCCGGGCATGATCGAGCGAAAGTCTGGCGACATCCTTATCGTTTCATCTACGGCGGCGTTTCAGTCCGTGCCTTACCACTCGGTTTACGCGGCGACCAAGGGATTCGATCTTTTATTCGCCGAGGGTCTGGCGGAAGAAGTTGGAAAATCGGGTGTTCGCGTCTGCGCTCTGTGCCCCGGCAACACCGAGTCGGAATTTCATCAGATTGCCGGCGAGCCGACGGACGTGCCACTGCAACGGCAAAAGGCGGACGAAGTCGCCCGCCTTGGTCTCGAGGGCCTCAGGAACGGCAAGCACATCGTCGTCTGCGGCCTCGGCAATCTGATGGGGATGGAGATTCAGCGCTTGCTTCCGCGGCGCCTTGTCTCGTCCGTTTCGGAAAGAATTTTCCGGCCGAAACGCTGACTGCCTTTACTGCTGCACATTGTTGACGTGCAGCTTACTGCGCATTGATTGAAAGTGCAGCTTACTGCTGCGCATTGATTGAACGTGCAGCTTACTGCTGCGCATTGATTGAACGTGCAGCTTACTGCTGCACGTTAATCGAAACGCCCGTTGGTGTTTGTACGCCGTCGATTGATGCGAGAACCGGCAGATCTCCGTTCGGTGCGTTCGCAGGTATTGTGATCGCGATCTGGTAAAGACCGGCATTTCCCGGCGTCAACGCGCCACCTTTGTACTCTGCGGAGAGTCCGCCCACGGTGACCGTGACCTGGTCGTTCACTGTTGCGAGGATCGATGGCGTCAGCGTGCCCGGCGGGACTGCCGGCGTGGTCGCGCCGAAGCCGGTACCCCAGAGGATTACGGTATCGCCCGGCTTCGCAGGCGTCGTCGTGATCGAGGGAAACAATCCCGGCGGCCCTACGTAGGTGAAATCCGGCCGCGTGGCCACCGCGTATTTTCCGTTCCAGAGAAAGAACGCCGGAGATACCGCCGCGACGTTGGCGGTTGACTGACTTGTTCCATTCGCGTTGCTCACCATTACGCTCACCGGGCCTGGCGGCAGTGTTGGCGCCTGGACGTTGATCTGCGTCGCGCTCACGTAATACACGAATGCCGGAAGACCGCCCATCGTTACCGTCACGTCTTCCAGTTTCTGTGGCTCGGTCTGCCCGTTATTGGAGAAGTCGCCGGCGTTCCATGTCCGCGTGGTGCCGCACAGGTTCGCGCCGGTGATCGCGACCCAGGAGCCGGACGCGATGGACGACTGAAATCCGGCCGCATTGACGACGCCGCCGGCTGAGATGGAAGGTGGACCGGAGGGCGCCGGAGCCAGCGTGTAACTGGCGGTGTAAATGTTATCGCCCGAAGGCGCACCGTTTCCGTTGGCAGCATTTCCGGCGACATATATATCAATGGGTCCGACGCTGGTCGAGGGCGGAGTCCACGTGAAGGTGAAGGTGGCCGAGCCGGGTTGTCCGAGGCGGGTGCCGTTGGGAGTGTGTTCGATGTACTGCAAAGGCGCGTCGCTTTGCGTGGCGCAGGCATCGCCCCGGTTCGAATTCGCGAGACTTCCGTTGCTGAAGGGTGGAGCGCCGCAGGCGAGCTGAGTGAAGCCATCCGAGCCTGGCGTGAAGCTCCCGGCCTGGGTTTGCGGACTATCGTGCACACGCGCAGTCAACTGGAATCCCCAGCGGCGCTGAGCCGGATCGCTGACCGTCACCGTGAGTGTCTGAGCCGCGCCGGGCGTGTATGTCATGCCCGTTGAAAAACCACTGGCTGCCACGCTTCCGGATCCACCTGGGCCGGAATGACATTGCTTACAGGTCTCCTCATTTGGAACGCCCGCATGGCCTGCGGGCGGCCCTTCGGCATAGCCGAATAAAAGTGATGGAATGGCGGCCACAGCGATAGCCGCGAAGCAATGGGAAAAGTTGAAAAACGACCGATTTTTGATATGAATAGATGCCATGGGGCTCGATCAGTAGGACCGGAGAATCCTTTCCACCGGAACTCGGTTCCGCGCTGTTCACTTATGGTGTCCTGAGTTTCTGAGAATGCTTACGCGATTGCGCTGCGGGCGACTCCTTTCGTTTGCGTTTTTCGCATCCGCCTTATTTGCGGCGCCTGCGGGAAACGGGTTCGCCGGAAACCAGGTTTGCGCTACTTGCCACCCGGAAATTTCCGAGACTTTTTTCCGAAATCCTCATTTCAAATCGGTTGCTTCGCGCAAGGAGCCGCCGGATAAAACAGGTTGCGAAGGCTGCCACGGACCGGGAGCGGAGCACGTGGAATCGGGCGGAGTGAAACCGATTGCGCGCCGATTTTCCCATCTCAACGCCGCCGCGGTTCAGGGCGCGTGTCTCGAGTGCCACGCGAAGGACGTGCCTCGCGCGAATATTCGGGCGTCCGAGCACACGCGGGCAGATGTGGTGTGCACCAACTGCCACTCGATTCACCATTCGACGACGCCGAAATTTCTTCTCGCGCGACGGCAGACCGAGCTTTGTTATTCCTGCCACCAGGGCGTGCGCGGGCAATTCGAAGAGCCGTCACATCATCGTGTGAATGAAGGCGCGATGAACTGCTCGGATTGCCACAATCCGCACGGCTCTTTCGCGGCGACATGGCGAATGGGCGCTGAGAGCGACATGCTGAAACCGGCCTTCGACACCGAACAGCCATGTCTGCGCTGCCATATCGATAAACGCGGACCTTTTGTTTTCGAACATGCGAGCGTGCGCGTGGAAGGCTGCACGGCCTGCCATTTCTCGCATGGTTCGACGAACACGCGTTTGCTGCGGCGACCGGTGGTTTTCACGCTGTGCCTTTCCTGCCATAACGGCGCGGGCACGTTCGGGCGCGAAAACTCGGGCGTGATCGCGACTTCCAATTCTCACAATCTGCTGGATCCGCGGTATCAGCGCTGCACTATGTGCCACGTGCGCATTCACGGATCGAACAGCGACCCGCTGTTCCTTCGATGAGGGCTGCGCTGAGATGAGGATGGCGCTTTTGAAAAAACTGAAGCTGATACTCATGCTGGTCCCGGTTCTCGCGTTCGGCCAGGAGACCGTGGCGCCGACGAAGGACCAGCCGGTGGGACCAGCCGGAGGGCAGGACGCCGGAGGGTACAACATCATCCAATCGTGGGAACTCGGATACCGGTTTGCCACGGTGGGCGGCGATCAGGAGAAGTATCGGAGCGACGTGAATTTCGGTAATGGAATCCGGCTGCTCGGCAGCTCGCTCACGGTGAACTCGCGCGATGGGCACGGGAAATGGTTCGACGATCTGATGCTGACCACGCAGGGGCTGGGAAACGATCCATACGAATCGGCGAATCTAAGGGTTGGGAAGAACCGGCTGTATGAGTACAACATGACATGGC